>MPLU02026714.1_pt1 | contig 21601 bp, 22 predicted proteins | sample 1617381 | NCBI WGS metagenome assembly MPLU02 (sample SAMN05944801, study PRJNA350692) | marine metagenome | biome: marine; feature: ODZ; material: water; isolation source: 90 m water sample filtered on 0.2 um supor filter | place: Pacific Ocean | collected 2012-04-08 | depth 90m m
CCGCACGAATGGATACAGCTCAATGTGCGGTGGTGATGGGGCCGTCAGTGTCGAAAAGTTGAGTGGCAGGCTGTTCGGTTCAGCCGGATCGTGAATGGATGAGATCATGATTGTAACCATTGATGGACTTGCTGGCTCTGGCAAGAGCAGTGTCGCACGAGCGCTGGCCGCAGAACTTGGGTTCGACTTTCTTGATACGGGTGCCATGTATCGAAGCGTTGCCTGGTTGGCTCTAGAATCGGAGATTTCCTGGGAACATTCTGACCAGGTGGTGAACCTGGTCTCCCAGATGGAACTGGCCCTGGATGAAAACCGGGTGATTTTAAATGGAGAGGACGTGAGCCAGGCTATTCGAGATCCGAAGGTCGGCAAAGTCATTCACCACGTGGCAGATAATCAACGCGTCAGAGAACAGTTGGTGCAATTGCAGCGCAGGCTTGCGGCAGGCAAGGATATGGTGACTGAAGGGCGAGACCAGGGGTCGGTCGCCTTTCCTGATGCGGAGTGCAAGATATTTTTAACCGCCAGTCCCGAGGAACGTGCCCGTCGGCGAGCTGCCCAGTTGGCAGGTCAGGGAACCATCGTTTCCTGGCAGGATGTGCTTGTCCAGCAGAATGATCGGGATGAACGGGATCGTTCTCGGCCGATCGGTGGCCTGGAGCCGGCCGAGGATGCGATCCAATTCTCCACCGACGGAATGTCTGCGGAGCAGGTCGTGGAGTCGTTGAAAACCCTGGTGCGTTCCAGGATCTCGAATCGCCCCTGATCAGTGAAGCCGATCTTCGTAATGGAAACAGGAAGGTGACCGGATGCAGCGGACTTGGTTTAGACGAGTAGGGTATCGCGTGGTGCAGTCAGTGACACGCTACCTGACAGTGACTGCTTTCCAGGTGCGCTGTTGGGGGCGAGAAAACTTTCCCCGTACCGGGGGCGCCCTGGTTTGTTCAAATCACCAGAGCTTCCTGGATCCTGTCGTGATCGGTAATTCAAGCAGTCGGCCGATCAATTACCTGGCCAGGAAAAGCCTCTTTCAATTTGGTCCGCTTGGTTGGCTGCTGGATTTCGTCAATACCATTCCCGTTGAGCGGGAAGGGTTTGGTGTCGGAGGGATTCGTGAGACGTTAAGACGGCTTAAACGCGGGGAGATGGTATTGCTGTTTCCGGAAGGTACCCGTTGCAGCGATGGCCACATTCAGCCATTTAAACAGGGTTTTTCCGCGATCGCTCGGAGGAGTCGCGTAGCACTGGTACCAGTTGGAGTGGATGGTGCTTACGATGCCTGGCCACGGTCGGAACGACTTCCCCAATTCCAACAGGTACGCGTGGTCGTGGGTGAACCGATCTCACCCGAATTGGTACAATCGCTTGATGATGAGCAGCTCCTGGAAGAATTAAGTCGTCGCATTATTGATTGTATCGCCCAGGCTCGACAACAACGGGATGACTAACCAATGAAAACATCTGGCGAAGTCAAATTGACATCACGGGGCTGCCAAAGGTAGATTCTCAATGCCACGGCCGGCCTGTCTCGTTACAGGTCTGGAATGTTGGTTGGATGGGTGGCCGAGTGGTCGAAGGCGGCAGTCTTGAAAACTGCTGTACCCGTAAGGGTACCCTGGGTTCGAATCCCAGCCCATCCGTTTGCTGCTGCAAGGGCTAGCCAGCTAGCAGCTTTGCTGTAAGAAGTTGGGGTGAGGGGTGGAGAAAACGTTAAAAACAGCCCTAAACCGGTTGAAGATAGGTAGGCTGGTCAAGATCAAACAGTTGTTAAGATAATGCCAAACTTCGCAACAGCATGAGTCGATTCATGGTGGTAATGATGACAGACGCCGTGTCTTAATCTTTCATCGTGGTCTTTCCGATTGGTCATGCCCATGTCGGCTCAAGATGTCATGCACACTGTGCGGCAGCAGATTCGTGGTACGTTCGCACAGTTGGGGGCTTCCACGGATCGCGAAATCGAAGAAACGATTTTGATCCGCGATGGATTCTATTGTGGACGGCGTTTTGAATGCGATGGCTTGCATGCCATTTGGTTCATGGAAGAGAACCAGGTCAAGTACTATGGCCGTGATGGTTCGGTCTGGCAGGTTGGTGAAGCCCGGCCTCAGGCAGTTGTTTCGCGAGCTGCCTGAATTCATACATCCTGGTTAGCCTGGTCCAGTTTCCAGACATCGGTGCTGACCAGTTCCAGGCTGTTGCCTGCAGGGTCACGGAAATAAAGCGAGTTGCCCCCGTGTGGCCATTGGACGTGTTGTTCGATTGGGATACCGTTTTGTTCCAGGTATTGCTGCCAGTGGGTTAATTTGGCTGCCTCAATGTGAAAGGCAACATGGCCTGGTCCCTGGCTGCCATGTTGCGGCACGTCCGAGCTTTCTGCACTGCTGACTTCTGGCAGGAAGAGCAGCAACATCTGTGAGCCGCACTGGAAGAAGGCGTGTCGAGACATTTCCTGCTGGACACAAGGGAGGCCGAGAACCTTTTCGTAAAAAGGTATGGCTGCAGCCAGGTCGTTGACATACAGGCAGGTTTCCATGATAGCTGTGAGTTGCATGATGCGTTGGATCATATCGAGTCGATTCGACTGGCCCAAGATTGTTTTCGTGGTTTCCCGGGTAACGTGGTAGCTGGGGAACCGTTGTTTCTGTGTTGCGGATGCGTTACTGTAATAACAGTACGTGTGTAGTTGCCTCGTAACCTCTAATTGCTTGTTTCCTCCTGTATCAAGATTATCTCGTGAAGAAAATTCGCTTCATAATGATTGGTGGTTTTCTCGGCGCCGGGAAAACGACGACGATTGGCCGCCTGGCAAGGACTTACCAGGACCAGGGGTTGAATGTTGGAATCGTGACCAACGATCAGGCAGAAGGTCTGGTCGATACGCACGCACTTCGTTCCCAGGGTTTTTCAGTTGGCGAGGTGGCCGGATCCTGTTTTTGCTGTAATTTCAACGAGTTAACCGAGGTGACTCGCCGGTTGTCTGAAGACCAGCAACCTGATGTCGTGTTGGCCGAACCGGTGGGTAGCTGCACGGACCTGGTGGCCACCGTGGTGCAACCGTTGTTGCAGTTGCACAGCGATCAGTTTGAGGTCGCTCCCTATGGTGTCATCCTCAAGCCCAGTCATGGTCTGCGGATTCTCAGGGCCAGCGAAAACGCCGGGTTTTCACCCCAGGCAGCCTACATCTTTGAAAAGCAGTTGGAAGAAGCGGATTTCATTATTGTGAATCGTATTGATCAACTGGCGCCAGAAGAAGTGGACGAACTTGTGGGACTTATTGAGAGTCGGTGTCCCGGCGTTCCGGTGCTGCGAATGTCCGCACTGACGGGCGCAGGGTTTGATGGTTTCCTGGAGTTACTGGATCAACAAGGTAACTTCGGCCGTCGTATTCTTGACCTGGACTACGATATCTACGCTGCCGGTGAAGCAGAACTGGGATGGCTCAATGCAACCGTGCGGGTAACGGCCCAGGCCCCGATCGTGCTGGATGATCTGCTGATGCGACTTATCCAACAACTGCGTGAAGTGTTGAACGAGCGTTCGGCAGAGACCGCGCACCTGAAAGTGATCGGTCTCTGGGAGGGATATTATGGCGTGGCGAACCTGGTCAGTGGCGATACGCAGCCGCAGTTGTCACTGGCCTCGGACTGCCAGACGCAGCAGGCAGACCTGGTGATTAATGCCCGTGTTGCCTGTGATCCGGACATCTTGCAGGAACTGGTGCAGGCGCAGGTCCAGGCGGTTTGCCGGGAATTATCGGCCCAGTCCGAATTCTTGCAGTGCGAGAGCTTTCGGCCGGGACGACCGGTTCCCACGCATCGCCTGAAGGCATCTTCCTAGGCATCAGTGTCCTGTTTTGCCAGCTATTTATGCGCCGAGCATGGTCAGGAATTCCCGCATGAACGGTGCATTATCATGCCAGGTGCGAGCGGTGACGATATTATCGGCAATCACGACAGCCTGGTCCACGTAGGTGGCGCCTCCCTGTTCTGCATCCAACGCGCACTTGGCAACGGTGGTCACCTGTCTACCCTCGATACAGCCGGCCGCTGTCAGGATTTCGATACCATGACAAACGCAGGCGATCGGCTTACCTGCCTGGTGGATAGCCCGGGTGGCGTTGAGTAAATCCTGGTCGTAACGAATGTATTCCGGGGCCCGCCCGCCCGAGATGAAAAGGCCCGCGTACTCCTCGGGATTGATGTCTCGGAAAGCGACCGTGGCTTCGATGTGATACCCGGGGCGCTCCTGGGTAATATCCCAGGGGATATTGGCATCCGGTGGGATTTCATGCAGTACGGTGTGATACAGGCGGGCATCCGGACCCGCGACGACCACCTCGTAACCGGCCTCGGCTAAACGAAAAAAAGGATAGAAGGTATCGAGTGTTTCCGTGGCATCGCCAATGGGCATCAGGATTTTAGACATCGCGTTCTACGGCTCCAGGCAAGTGGATGCAAGTTAAAGATAAAAAAACCGCGGGTTTCTTGGGCAGAAACCCGCGGTCGAGCGATTCAAAACCATTCGGGAACAGGCCCTTAGAGGCTATATCCGTTGTGGTATTCTTTCTTGACAATATGGGCCACCTCGGGGGCGTTCTTGGCCACCAGGTTCTTGGCATCCCAGTCAATCTTCTTACCATCGGCCCAGACAGCCAGGTTGCCGAGCAGGACGGTTTCGGTAAGCGGGCCCGAGTAGTTCGGGAAATTAGAAACCGCTTCCGGTCCACCCTTGATGGCATTGGCCCATTCCGTGAAGTGTCCAGGGGATTGGACGATCTTGACCTTGTTGGCGAGCTTGCTTTGCAGCGTGTACTCTCCACCGGCCAGGATTCCCGTACGCCCGTCACCACCGTAATCACCGGGGGATAACAGGCTACCCTTGTCACCGATAATAAGCGATCCCGTGTTGACCCAGCGAGCAAAGGATCGGGCATCCTTGAACATTTCCTTACCATTGCTGTCTTTTACCAACTTGCGGTCGGGCAGCAAATCTCGCGGCGGCTTCTTGCCACCATCGTACCAGACCATCTTGACCGCGGGACGATTGCCACGTGCCGGGAAGTGGAAGTTGATGACGGAGTAACTGGGGTAGGTTTCCTGGTTATGCCCGGAAGTTTCCGCTTGCACGGAAATGGGGTCACGTAGATCCAGTGCCATGAAAGGCATGTTCAGCGTATGGCAGGCCATGTCGCCCAGGGCGCCGGTACCGAAATCCCACCAACCTCGCCACTTGAACGGGTGGTAGGCCGGGTGATAAGGACGTGCTTTCGCAGGGCCGAGGAATTCTTTCCAGTGAATGTGATTGGGAGTGGCCGGCTCATCTTTCGGGCGACCAGCACCTTGGGGCCATACTGGACGATTGGTCCAGACATGAACTTCCTTGACCGTACCAATGGCACCGTCCTGGATCAGGGCAGCGGATTCCCGCAGGGCACGATTGGCCGTTCCCTGGTTACCCATCTGGGTTTTTACACCCTGCTTCTTAGCCAGTTCACCCAGGGTACGAGCTTCGTGAATCGAGTGGCTCATGGGCTTTTGCGTGAAGCAATGCTTGCCTGCCTTGAGAGCCAAAGCACTGGCCGGTCCGTGACTGTGATCGGGCGTACTGACGGTTACCGCATCAATGCTGCTGCCCATCTCCTCGATCATCTTGCGGTAGTCAAAGAACTTCTTGGCCTTGGGCCACTTGCTGGCCGCCTTGTTAAGGTTGTTTTCGTCGATATCACAGATAGCAACCATGTTGCCATGCTTAGCAGCATCGTTGGAGTCACTGGTGCCTTTGCCACCAACACCAACGCTGGCAAAGTTGATGGTCTCCAGTGCGGATTTACTTTCGGCCGGTGTAACACCACCAGCAACCCAGAATCCAACACCGCCAGCCGCACTCGCTTTCATGAAATTACGACGACTTGTACTACGCGACATAGGTTCGCTCCTTGGTAAACATAACAGGCGTAATGAGTTGTTTGATTGAGTTGGTCAGGCCAACTTCCCTAGAAGGTAGCGGAGATTACTCCGAAATTCAAATCCTCAGCGGTGATTCGAGTAGATTTTTTTACGATATTTATCGAGGTTGCCAGGCTTTTCGGGCAGTCCTGGCAATTGCCCAAGACACGACTCGAGAGGGCTTACTCGAAAGATTCCGGGGAGGTGCTTTCCTGCCAGGAACTCTCAATTTCAGCGAATGTGGGTAACGAGGGCTGGGCACCCTCGCGACTTACCGAAAGAGACGCCGCAACATTTGCCCAACGCGCGGCCCAGCCCAGTGATTTGCCGGTTGCCAAGGCCGCCACCAGGGCTCCATTAAAACAGTCGCCGGCAGCCGTGGTATCGACGGTAGTGACCGGCTGGGCCGGGATATGGATCGCTTCATTGTCCTGGCGCAGGACCAGCCCCTGCTTGCCGAGAGTTACGATGATCTGGCGGCAGCCTCGTTGCTGGAGTTGTTCGGCTGCCCGCATCGCCGAAGGAATATCGTCGACCACGGATCCCGTGAGCAGTGAAGCCTCGTGGGCATTGGGGGTCAATACGTCAACATGCTGAAAGGCATCCTGGTGCGCCAGTGCTGCAGTTACCGGAGCTGGGTTAAGAATGGTTGTCATCTGGGATGTCCGGGCCTGTTGCAATGCGACAGCTACTGTTTCCCAGGGGATTTCCAGGCTCGCCAGCAAGTAATTTCCAGCGGACCAGATGCTGCACGTCTGCTGTGGCAGTTGGTTCGGCTGCAATTGTCCGTTGGCACCAGCGGCAACACTGATGCAGTTTTCACCCTGTTCGTCGACCATGATCAGGGCTACTCCCGTGGCATGCCCCTCTATTTCCACGATTCCCGTCGTCACGAGTTTCTCGGCAGTCAGGTCAGCCTGTGCCTGGTTGCCAAACGAATCCTGTCCGACGGCCGCGGACAGCCAGACCGGCAGGGGACTTGCTCGGCGACAGGCAACAGCCTGGTTCGCTCCTTTGCCACCAGCAACACGATAGAAGGTTCCCCCCAGGACCGTTTCCCCGGGCTGTGGAATGTGTTGGCCACGGATTACGAGATCCTGGTTAATCGAGCCCAGCACGAGAATTTCAATGGCTGACATGGTGGATGTCCGGCAACCGGGTCAGGGATGAGGAGTCCAGCCGTAGGTGGTTAACAGGGCTCCCTTCACCATTTCGGTAATTTGTGTCAGCCGAAATGGTTTTGCCAGTACGGAGAACACTCGGGCCTGAAACGCTTCCCGAGCGAGGTCTTCATCCAGTCGTGCCGAGAAGAGGATGCAGGGAATGGGATGTTCCAGCTGCTGGATCTTTCGCACCGCTTCCAGGCCATTCATATGTGGCATGTGCATGTCGAGTAGCAGCAGGTGAATCTGATCTTCCTGCACGATCTCTACCGCTTCCTGGCCATTTGAGGCCAACCGTGTCTGGAAGCCGCGCTCTTCAAAGAGTACCTGCAGCGATGTACGCATGGCAGCATCGTCATCGGTGATCAGTAAGCGGGGAGTTTCCAGTTTCACCAGCTTGTTCTCGCGTCAGGAAGTCCACTGCGGTTTGGCCGTGTGACAGCCGGAAGCCAAACACTCCATAGTTCTAGCAAGTGGCGAAAAAATGGCAAAGTTCAATTGTCGAAAACTGAGCCAGGTAGGAGATGAGAGGTCCTGGGAGAGCTGCCTGTCGGGCAGCTGCTGTGCTAACTCGATTGCGAGGCGTCGGCCTGTAGCGGATCAATTGCCGATGCTGTTTCCTCTTCCCCGGGAGAGGTTGACGAGGCCGTACGTGCATCCGTACCGGGAACGACCATGGGCCCCGTGGTGTGATTGTCGATCAGGGTTTTGAGTTCCTCTGCATTGATCGACTCGATTTCAATCAACCGTTGGGCAATGGCTTCCAGCGCCGGGCGACGGACTTCCAGGATATTGTGAACGTGTTTCATCGCATCATGCACGATTCGCTTTACTTCCTCGTCGATTTCCCGGGCTGTCTGTTCGCTGTGAGTTCGCGAGTAATTCTCACTACCGGCATTGGCCAGGTGAGCACTGCTCTGATGAACACGGTAGTTGACCCGCCCCAGCCGACTCATGCCAAAGTCCATTACCATCCGGCGAGCGATTTCCGTGGCCCGCTCCAGGTCATTCTGTGCCCCGGTCGAGACATCCGGGAAAATGATTTCCTCGGTGATGGTACCGGCCAGCAGGATCTGGATCTGGCTTTCAAGTTCGCTCTGTGTCATGAGGTATCGATCCGCCTCGGGCCGTTGCATCATGTAGCCCAGGGCTGCCACGCCACGAGGGATGATCGAGACCTTGTGGACCGGGTCCGTGTTCGGCAGGCTTAATGCGACCAGGGCGTGTCCACTCTCGTGGTAGGCAATTCGTTGTTTTTCATCCGGGCTCATCACGCGACGTTTTTTCTCCAGCCCCGCGGTAACCCGTTCGACGCCCTCATCGAAGTCACTCATCTCAACGGTCGATTTTTCCTGCCTCGCAGCCAGCAGGGCCGCCTCGTTGACCAGGTTGGCCAGGTCAGCGCCCACGAAGCCTGGCGTGATCGCGGCCACGTCCTGGAGTGCCACGTCAGGATCTAGCTTGACATCCTTGACATGGACCTTGAGGATCTGTTGCCGACCCGTGATGTCGGGGCGGTCAACCAGCACCTGTCGGTCAAATCGTCCTGGTCTCAATAACGCCTGGTCCAGGATCTCGGGACGGTTGGTAGCCCCCACGACAATGACACCACTGTTGGAATTGAAGCCATCCATTTCGACAAGCAGTGCGTTGAGAGTCTGCTCCCGTTCGTCATGGCCGCCGACCAAATTATTGCCACGTGTTTTTCCAAGCGCGTCCAGCTCATCGATAAAGATGATGCAGGAAGATTTGCTCTTGGCCTGTTGGAACATATCGCGGACTCGGGCCGCCCCTACACCGACGAACATTTCCACGAAATCACTGCCGGAAAGACTGAAAAAAGGAACTTCGGCTTCGCCTGCAATTGCCTTGGCGAGTAGGGTCTTGCCCGTCCCAGGTGGGCCTACCAGCAACATTCCCTTGGGGATTCGTCCCCCCAGTCGCTGGTATTTTTCCGGGGAACGCAGGAAGTCGACAATCTCACGCACCTCTTCGACGGCCTCGTCAATCCCTGCCACGTCGTCGAAGGTGATGCCGAGGTCTTCCAGGGCAAACAGTTTGCCTCGGCTGCGACCAAATTGCATGGGTGAGCCTGCACCGCCCATGCGCCGCATGATAAACACGAAGAATAGTACGAGGAGTCCGGTCATCATGAGCATGGGCCCATAATTGGCCAGGAAGCTCGCCTCGCGGGCTTCCCAGTCTCGGTGACCATGCTTGCTCAATAGTTTTTCAAGGTTGTCGCGGGCAATTTCGCTCGTCGCAATAACGGCTCGAACCTTTCCTTCCCGGGCTTGCTCGTCCGGGTAATGAATCTTGTTAGGTTGATCCGATGATCGTTCACCCACCTGGACATCCACGGTACCGGAAACCAGTCCGTCACCGATTTGGATCGCCCGCAGGTTGCTGTAACGAAAAACCTGCCGCTTGTTGCGACCTTGCGACGGTACCAGGACGCTGTGGCGACGGTTCAATACGTCGCCCGTCTGGTGATCTCGAGCACCACTTTCGATGAGTTCTACGAACTGGGGGTACTTGATCTTTGCGAGATTAGCATTGCCCACCCAGTAACAGACCATCAGCACGCCAAAGCCAGCTGCTGTCAGGTACCAGAAGAGACCTGGTGTCGGGCGACCTGACTTGCCGTCACCGGGTGATTTGCTGCCGTTTTGATCAGGATTCATATGGTTTTACTCTCTGGACAGGTAGTCAATGAACGAAATCATTGGCCATGGGTACTATTGTACCGACTGGAGAGAATCTCGTCTTTGGCCCCCTCGTTAAACTGGGCAATCCACTGCCTCGTTTCGATCGTCTCCCTTGTTTACTACTGGAGGGCTCTCTAAACTGGGAAACTTGGCTTTTGCCAGCTATTTCGAGCCTCTCACCCAAAGCTTGGGCCTCTCCTTTAACACGGTTTTTTCATGACGACCCATGTACGCAACGTTGCCATTCTCGGTTCGACCGGGAGCGTAGGGCGTAGCACTCTCGAGGTGATTGCTCAGTCGCAGGGGCGGTTGCGGGCGTTTGGGTTGACTGCACACAAGCGTCTCACCGCCTTGGAAGAGCAGGCAGTGCAGGCCGAGCCTTCATGGGTGGTCGCCACGGATGATCGCCTGGCGGAGGATCATGGTTGGAGCAAATTACCGACGCAGACGCAATTACTGACTGGCAGCGAGGGGATAGAAACGCTGGTGGCTCATCCGGACGTGGATGTCGTGGTTGCTGCTATCGTGGGTAGCGCCGGCCTCAGGGGTACCTGGGCAGCCCTCCAGGCTGGTAAGACCGTGGCCTTGGCGAACAAGGAAGCCCTGGTGATGGCGGGGCCGCTGGTCATGCAGTTGGCCCGTGAGCAGCACGCTGCGATCCTGCCGGTTGATAGTGAACATAGCGCGGTTTTCCAACTCCTGGAAAAATCAGGGAGAGAGGGACTTGAGCGTATCATCCTGACAGCCAGCGGTGGAGCCTTTCGTGATTACACCCCCGAGCAGTTACAGCAGGTTTCCGTGGAAGATGCCCTGACTCATCCGACGTGGGACATGGGGCCCAAGATTACCGTCGATTCCGCGACCATGATGAACAAGGCGTTGGAGATTATCGAGGCACGCTGGCTCTTTGACGTGCCGGTTGAGCAGATCGAGGTCGTTATTCATCGGCAGTCCATTGTCCATTCACTGGTCGAGTTCACGGACGGTTCCACGATGGCACAGATGAGTCCGCCGGATATGAAATTGCCTATCCAGTACGCTCTGTCCTATCCGGATCGCTGGCCCGCGGCCACGGAAAAGATGGATTTTTCACGTGCCTTTCAATTGGATTTCCAGCCTCCGGATCCAGAGCGGTTCCCCGCCCTGGAATTGGGGCGCGAGGTGGCCCGGCAGGGTGGTACCGCTGGGGCCGTGTTAAATGCAGCCAATGAAGCTGCGGTTGCCGAGTTTCTGGCTGGCAGGCTAGAATTCATAAATATTGTCCCGGCATGTCGCGCGGTGTTGGAGCATCACGAGTTTGATGCCAGTCCAACCTTGGAACAACTTGAGGCTATCGATGCCTGGGCCCGGAAGGAGATAACGCGGTGGAATTCTGTTTGATTGCGGATAGTTCGGCGGGAGGTGTGCTGACACTTTGCTGGACGATCCTGAAAGTTGCTGGTGGGTTGGGCTTTGTTATCTTTGTCCACGAACTGGGGCATTTCCTGGTCGCCAAGGCCTGTGGCGTGAAATGCGAAAAATTTTACGTGGGTTTCGATGTTCCCATCCGGATCGGACCACTCAAACTGCCCGCCGCCATCTACAAGTTTCAACGTGGTGAGACGGAATACGGTATCGGCATCATTCCCCTTGGCGGTTATGTGAAAATGCTTGGCCAGGATGATAACCCGGCTAACTATCAAAAAGAAGCAGATCGTATCCGGGTCGCCTCTGACACGGATGATGCTGATGCAACAGAAACGCCTGCTGAATCCAGTGAAGGATCGTCCGCAGAGGTGGCTGCTGCCGAGGAGAACGCAGGTCCCCTGGAACTGGATCCGCGCAGTTACCCGGCCAAGAAGGTTTGGCAGCGGATGGCTATCATTTCTGCTGGCGTGATCATGAATCTCATTTTTGCAGTGATCTTTGCAGCGGTTGCCTATCGTATTGGAGTCAAGTACACGCCTTGCGTGGTCGGTGGTGTTTCCACCGGTAGTCCCGCCTGGGAAAATGGCTGGGAGGCAGGTGATCAAATTATCGGCATCGGGGACCAGGCCAAGAACGATCACTTGAGATTCCAATGGGATCTGGCTGAGAAAGTTTTCATGAGTGCCGGTGGCAAAACGGTGAGTCCCTTGAAGCTCACCCTGCGACTTAAAAATGGGCAGGAACGAACCGATGAAATGACTGCCTCGACGGAACTGAAGGAACAGTTTGGCAGGGTTTCGATTGGTGTGCGGCCCACCGCATCCACAGTCCTTTCAGCCAGCTTGCCTGTCTGGAAACACCGTGTCGCTGGTCAGACCGACAAGCCTCTCAAGGGAGGGGATCGGATCATTGCTGTCGACGGAGAATCGTTGGAACAGGATCCCCAGACCGATGCTTACTGGGTGCACGATCTAACCAGGAAACTAGCTGGCAAAATTGATCAGACCGTGGTCCTGGCCGTGGAGCGACCGGTCGGTGAGGGCTCCCAGGAAAAGGAACGCCTTGATATCAGCTTGCCACCGGCTCGCATGATGCAGGTTGGACTGGTAATGGAAATGGGACCGATCACGGCAGTCCGCAAGGGATCTCTAGCAGCCCAGTGGAAGCTGAAGCCCGGAGACTTGTTGGTTGAAGTTAACGGTCAGGCTGTCGATGATCCGCTTACCTTGCCGCAGCAATTGCTTGCTTTCAAGGGACAAAAAGTAGAGTTTAAATTTCAGCGCAAGTCAGCTTCTGAGCCAATGACTTTCGCAGTTGATTCCCTGGGCTTGGAAGATTTTCACCCCTACATGGCGCCGGGGGCCAAGATGGGCCTGGAATCGATTGGAATCGCCTATGAGATCCCGTCTACCGTGCATCGCGTGCTGCCAGGTAGCCCGGCTGCGAAGGCCGGTATGAAGGCGGGCGATGAAGTGCTGCAGGTTCAGTTCAAGTATGTGCCTGAAACAAAAACAGGCGATGGTTCACAGGCTGGCAGCGAGAATTTCCAGGGGCAACTGGGCTACGCGGCGCCACTGGATCTGGAAGCCACTCCGATCAGTTGGTTGGATGTGCATCATTCGCTGCAAACAGCCCTGCCCGCCACGGAGCTCACGGTCAGTTATCGGCGTGCTAAGAATCTCGAAACGGCAACGCTGGTTGCGACGGAATCGGACAAGTGGTTTTTCCCGATTCGTGGATTGGTTTTTGTCGCAACCGAACGAACCTGCCAGAGCGAAAGCATGGTCGCTGCCTTCGGGCTGGGATTCCGAGAAACCAAGGAAAAGCTGGCTGGTGTCGGCAAGGTCCTGAAAATGCTTTTCACCCGTGAGATTCCGGTAAAGAGCCTCGGAGGCCCCGTGATTATTGCCAAGATTGCTGGAGGGGAAGCGGCCCAGGGATTGCCCCGACTGTTGATCTTTCTAACCTTCCTCAGCGCAAACCTGGCGGTCCTGAACTTCCTGCCTATCCCAGCGCTCGATGGTGGCCACATGGTTTTCCTCCTGGTGGAAGGCGTAACGGGTAGGCCTGTTAATGAGCAGGTTCAAGGGGTGTTAACGCTGGTCGGAGTGGCTTGTCTCTTGTCGCTGATGATCTTTGTCTTGGGCAATGATATCTTTCGCGTCTTTTTCTAGAGGGTGCGGGCGAGTCGCAAGTTGACTGCTAGCAATTGCGAGGCCAACGGGGTGGGGATGGTGGTGCTACTTCCGATGGCCTGCTACTGAATCGATATTGGTGGACTGCTGGTCCATGGATTAGGATGGCCCCTTTGGCGGGTTTCGCTAGTGCACTAGCCGTGCTGTCGGAGCTCCTCGGGGAGGCTTGGAGGAAAGGAATCCATCCAGATGAAGGTGTCGCTTTACACCCTGGCGCGTTTAGTGAATGGTGAAGTCAGTGGTGCCGGAGATACGGATATCCATGCAGCAGCCACGATTCGAGATGTTCAAGAAGGTGAAATCACCTTCGCCCAGGATGACCGATTATTACAGCAGGTGAGTCAGTCAGCAGCTGCCGCGGTTGTCATCGGTATGGGGATGGAAACTCCGTCGATACCAGCAATTCGGGTCGCAGATGTCACGGCAGCTTTTGCCCAGATCGTTGAGCACTTTGTGCCCGTGCGAGAAGTGACGACTTCAGGCATCAGCCCGCTGGCCCATGTTAGCCCGCTGGCAAAACTCTCAGGAGAGGTTTCGATTGGGCCTGGAGTAACGATTGGGGATCACGTGGAGATTGGGGAAAAGTGTTATATCCACAGTGGTGTCCAGGTGTTGGCTGGCTGCCGTATCGGGTCGGGAGTCACTCTTTATCCCAATGTCGTTCTCTATGAAAATACTCAAATTGGTGACCGCGTGTTAATTCATGCGGGCAGCTGTATTGGTGCATACGGTTTTGGTTATGCACATGAAAACGGGCGTCACGAACGAGGGCACCAGTTAGGCAACGTGATTATTGAGGACGATGTTGAAATTGGTGCTGGCACCACGATTGACCGTGGTACGTACGGACCGACCCGGATCGGGGAGGGGACCAAGATCGACAACCTGGTCATGATTGCGCACAACGTTCGTATTGGAAAGCATAACCTGATTTGTTCCCAGGTCGGTGTGGCAGGCAGTGCTACGACAGGAGATTACGTGGTCCTGGCCGGACAGGTGGGCATACGGGATCATATTAATATCGGGGATCGTGTTGTGATTGGTGCCCAGTCAGGTGTCATGGCTGATATTGTTTCTGACTCGAGATGCGTGGGCAGTCCGGCAACCGGTGAACGAGAACAACTGGTGATCCAGGCTGCGATTGGCAAGCTGCCTATCCTGCGACGCCAGTTTCGCGAGTTGCGTCGCAGGGTAGATGACCTGGGCGAAGATCCTGGTAGCGAAGTGCCACCGGATATGTCATCGGACTCGAGCCAGGATGCAGCTTGAAAGTCTCTCGGTTGGGGAGCCAGGGTTTCACGGGGGCGATATGCAGCGAAAATTCGGTTTGATGGCCGGCTGGGGAGAATACCCTTTTATTGTTGCTGAGGCCCTGCGCCGCCAGGATTACCAGGTCGTGGGATTGGGGGTCAAGGATCACGTGAACCCGGAGTTCGCCAGCCTGTGTGATACCTATCGCGAACTGGGGATTGGGCGGCTGGGAGCAGCGATTCGATTTTTTCGGCGACACGACGTGAAGTCAGCCACGATGGTGGGTAAGTTTCACAAGGTCGTGTTGTTCCGCCGTTTTGCCTGGATCAGGCATTTTCCTGACTGGGAGTGTATTCGAACATTTTATCCGCATTGGGTGAGCAAGAGCAAAGATCGACGCGATGACACACTGCTCGGTGCCGTGGTCGACGCGTATGCAAGGCATGGGATTCGATTTGCTCCAGCGACAGATTATGTACCGGAGTTGCTTGTGAAACCTGGAAACCTGGCGGGTCGCCAGTTAACGCGTGGCCAGCAAAAAGACGTGGAATTTGCCTGGAACCTGGCCAAGGAGATGGGGCGTCTGGACGTTGGCCAGACGGTCGTGGTTAAGGGACAGGCCGTGCTGGCCGTGGAAGCCGTCGAAGGGACGGACCAGTGTATTCGCCGGGCGGCACAACTCTGCCCACAGGGTGGGTTTACGGTCGTCAAAGTTGCTAAACCACAGCAGGATATGCGGTTTGACGTGCCCACGATCGGCCTGGGAACCCTTGAGACCCTGCGGGCAGCCGGGGGAAAGGTCCTGGCAGTCGAGGCTGATAAGACGATTGTGATTGATCAGCCGGCAGTCATGGATTATGCGCGGCGACACCGAATTTGCCTGGTCGCGCTGGATGGCCAGCAGTTGAGTTCCGTCCTGGAAGCAGCCTGATAACAAGGCGGGACCTAAGTACTGGACTGCCGGTTTTACTGGTATAACCAGATGACGGAAGGGGGCAGACCTGTCTGCCCGTAAGCAATTTACCCGATCAAGAGGTTCTGAGATGATGACATCACTGGCACGCAGCGTTTTTCTCTTCCTCGCGAGTTGCCTGGTTTGCCAGGGATTTGTCCAGGCAGATGATTGGCCGCAGTGGCGTGGTCCGCAACGTGATGGCGTCTGGCGAGAAACGGGATTGATGAAATCGTTTTCGTCTCCCCAGCTGAAAATTCGTTGGCGAGTTCCAGTGGCACCGGGGTACAGTGGTCCCACCGTCGCTGCTGGCAAAGTGTTCCTGACCGATCGAGTGGATGAACCGGAGCAGATTGAGCGTGTGCATTGTTTTGACGAGATGACGGGCAGGAAAGTCTGGTCATTCCAGTATCCATGTGAATACAGTATCGGCTACAAGGCAGGTCCACGAGCTGCCGTAACCATTGACTCGGGACGCGCTTATGCCCTCGGTGCCATGGGGCACCTGCATTGTTTTGCGGCAGGCAGTGGGAAGCTCCTCTGGAAAAAAGATCTTGATAAACTGTTTTCGATCGAGATGCCGATTTGGGGTATCGCAGGAGCTCCCCTGGTCGTGGATGATTTACTGATCGTCCAGGCGGGAGGCAAGGATGCCTGTGTTATTGCTTTTGATGCTGTCACGGGTCAGAAACGTTGGGCAGCTCTTTCCGATCGCGCATCGTACTCGTCCCTGGTGCTGGTGAAACAGGCAGGGAAGAACGTGATCGTTGCCTGGACTGGTGACAGCGTAAGTGGGTTGGATCCGGGGACGGGGAAAGTCCATTGGCGTTACCCGTTTGCGCCTTCCAGGATGCCGATCGGAGTTGCCACGCCGATCATCTCAGGGGATCAACTCTTCGTGACCTCGTTCTATGATGGGTCACTGATGCTGCGACTGGCGACCGATCGCCTGGCGGTTGAAAAGGTATGGCAGCGTAAGGGAGCCAGCGAGTTAAAAACGGCGGCACTGCATTCCATTATCAGTACCCCGTTATTCCTGGGTAAGCATATTTACGGGGTCGACAGTTATGGTGAACTCAGGTGCTTGGAAGCGGCCAGTGGTGAACGCGTGTGGGAAGACCTGACGGCAACTCCCAAGGCACGCTGGAGTACGATTCATTTCGTGCGTAACCAAGATCGAGTCTGGATGTTCAATGAACGTGGTGAATTGATCATAGCCAGCTTGTCTGCGAAGGGGTTCCAGGAAATTAGTCGAGCTCGTTTGCTGGCACCCACGGAGGAGCAGTTGCGTCGGCGCAACGGGGTTTGCTGGGCTCACCCGGCCTTCGCGAATCGACATGTTTATGCCCGAAATGACCGGGAATTGGTCTGCGCCAGCCTGGCGGCAACGCCTTGAATTCAAGTTCAACTGGCATGTCCAGTTGTGTCGATGGAGGAAAGAGGGCCCCGGAAGCTGCAAAGGGGGATGGTCAGAGAGGTGATTTAGGGGCTATAATCCCGAATTCCCACTGACATGGGTGAGTTATGAGTTTGGCAAAGTGAACAGGAGAAACCGTGGTAAAAGTTATTGTTCGTGATCGCGAGACCATCCAGGAGGCTGTCCGACGATTCGGTAAGCTCGTGATGCGTAGCGGTCTCAAGAAAGAAATGCGGCGTCGCAAGTACTACGAAAAGCCGAGCGATATTAAGCGACGTGCCAGGCTGCGTGCCCAACGTAGATCGCTCAAGGGGTGAGCCGCTTCGGCTCCAGTCTCTCCTTCTCCGCGCCGTTAGTGCCTCAGGGAAGCTCCTGTGGTTGCGCAATGGGACCGGTAACTTTTCTCGGCTGGTCAGGCCATTTGCAGGTCCGCAAAATTGCTCTGGTGACCTATTCACAATCTTCGTTCACGACCGATAGTGACGATTGACAACTTCGGTCGATCCACAGGATCACCAGCGCAGAGACGACAACTGTCAGAATGATTCCAGCGGACTGAAGTTCGAAACCGGCAGGCAAGGTATTACTGGTTTGCAAATGGCCTTTCGAGGTGGAGACTACCTGGAATGGCCAGAGCTTGTTGAGCGCCCCAATCATGATGCCGCAGAGAACCGCGATTGTAACTGGACGATAGTTGGTCAACAGGTGGCGCAGCAGTCGGCTGAATGCCAGCAACCCTACCAGGCAACCTACTGCGAAGACGACGAATTCCAGCAGCATCTCGGGACTTCCCTGTCCGCGGAGGATAGCACGAGGGATTTGTGATAGGTGCTCATAGATCCCCACGATCCACAGGACCATTGCGCCACTGATTCCCGGCAGGATCATGGCACAGATGGCAATACTGCCACAACCGAAAAGATAAAGGAGCGAGGGCGTATCATGGTGCGTGTCCTGGAGTGTTGTGAGCCAGAAGGAAACGCTGGCGCCCACCAACACCAGGACTAGGCAGGATAGCCGCGACCGGTTTGGAGGCCAACAGATCATGCGCGCCACGAGGACGGTTGAGGCCATGATCATGCCGAAGAAAACAGCCAGTGTGAATGGTCGCGTGTGAATGTTTTCCAGCAGGTAATTAACAGCGGAAAGCGTTGCCACCAGGCCTACGGCAATACCGATCGCCAGTCGCGTCAGGAATGCCAACTGAACGCGTTCGCTGGCCAATCGCCAGGAACGGGTTCGCAGTAGTCCCAGCCATGTTCGATCGAAGCGACTAATGGATGTTACGAGTTGGTCGTAAATACCAAGTACCAGGGCAACCGTTCCTCCAGAAACACCGGGCACGGCGTCCACGGTTCCCATCAATATCCCACAAACTACCTGGGCCCTGCTCCCGTGCGGCAAGGTTGGCGGCTGTTTCTGGTGATGCGTCATATCAATGCTCGTTGACGTAAACATTTCTGGCAGTTGAGTGGGGTGGTAAGTTACCTACCGGAAGGGTTTTACGGTAGAGCAATCCCCGGCAAGGAGAAGACTTTGTGAAACAGGCCAGAAAAGATTCTTCTCCAGTATAGGCACAACCTGCTACCACTTAGTTGACCCCTTGATTTGCAGCAGTACAATCACAGGCGCTGGAAAAGGTAGTAAGAGCTCGTTTCAAGAACCCGGTCCCGGCACTCGTTTAACTCTTCTCATCAGTCTCATGTACCTACACAACTTCGGTCATTCGGTTGAAGTCCATGCGCCGGCTAAGTTGAACTTGTTCCTGGAAGTTCTGGCCAGGCGTGCTGATGGATACCACGATCTGGAAACGCTGATGACAGCGGTCGATATTTTCGACACGTTGCATTTTACGCCCTTGCGCGCTGGCGAACCTCTCGAACTGAATGGACGTTGGGCTCATGGCAACCAGGCCTCCGGAGACCTGCCGGCAGGATCAGGGAATATCGTGGTTCAGGCCTTAACGCGTCTTCAGGAAGTTGCCGGTGTGCAACAAGGGGCCCGCGTAGATCTATGTAAACGTATTCCTTCTTCTGCAGGACTGGGGGGCGCTTCCAGTGATGCGGCGGCAGCCTTGCTGGCAGCCAACATGGCCTGGGGGTTGAACTGGACACGCTCACAGCTTGCTGAAGTAGCGGCCGAGATCGGTTCGGATGTTCCGTTCTTTCTCTTTGGCGGAACGGCGATTTGCCGGGGACGCGGTGAACAAGTAACGCCATTGCCAGCAGTGCCCCGCATGCACTTTGTCGTCGTTCGGCCTCCTGAGGGGATCTCCACGGCCGAGGCATTTGGGAATTGCCAGCCGGCTCTCAATCCACTGCGTGTGGAAGAGATCGCCGAGGCGCTCTGCGACAGCTCTTCTCGCTCCTGGGTACACCTGATGGAAAATCGTCTGCAACAGGTTGCTTCAGGAATGACTCCCTGGATTGACCGACTGGCACAATGGTTTCATCGTTTCGGCTTCCTGGGACACCAGATGAGTGGAAGTGGATCAAGCTATTTTGGAGTGTGTCGTCACGCCAGGCATGCCCGTCGCCTGGCGGCCGTCCTGCGCGGTTTGAAACTGGGCCATGTTTTTTGCACCCGTTCTCTGTCCGCTCAACCAGTTTGTTCTGCCTGAGGAGGATCATGATGGAAATCACTGAGGTACGAGTCAAGCTCATAGGCAATTCCGAGGATCGCCTGCAGGCGTTTTGTTCTATTACCTTCGATGATTGCTTCGTAATCAGAGACTTGAAGGTGATCGAAGGATCTCATGGACCTTTTGTTGCCATGCCCAGTCGGAAACTCACGTTTCACTGCAGTGACTGTGGTTTCAAGAACCATCTGCGATCGAGCTACTGTAATAAATGTGGGGTAGCATTGAAGCATGGAGATATTGAACGTGATGGAGAAGGTCGCAGCAAACTATACGCAGATATTGCTCATCCCATAAATTCAACGTGTCGCGAGTTAATCCAGCGTTGTGTGATCGACGAATATCAAAGGGAATTAGAGCGTTCCGGATCGCCAGGCTACATGTCCCGATACGATGACGATTATGCTGCGGAAAATCACAGGGATTTTCGGGAGGCGGAAACCTCGGCTAAAGACGAACTCGACCCCTGCGATGCCGTGGCGGAAGAGCAGGAACCGAGAGAGCAGGCTTTCGTGCAGGAAGCGGAAACGGAGCCCCGTCCCCCGCATGGGTTATCGACCGATTCTGACCCGGAGAAGGAATCCTCGTTACCGGCTGAAACATCAACCGACAATGATTTCGGAGCCGGGATCTTTTGAAACGTTCGGTTTGCTGCTCCGGCTATCTTAGCCAGTTACGCTAGAACAACGATTCGGGAATATCTCCCGCGTAGTAGTAGTAAATGCCGTAAGACCCGGCCATCAAGATCACGCCGAAAATCCACATGGCAAAAGGCCGTTTCAGATCTTTCCATTGCATGATGGCGTAAGCGGGGCAGTAGAGGAACGTCAGGCAAAGAAACCCGTGTAGCTTCTTGTCACGGAAGGCACGGTAGGTGATTTGTCCCCAGGGAACCAGCACGACCATGATGCCAATGGCGAAAACGCCCCAGAAGGCCGTTAGGCCGGGATCTGGAAGATCAGACTCGATTTTATTTTTCTTGGCCTCTAGCGAGAGTGAAACAATAGATCCTACTGCCAGGAAAACCGCACATAGCATCAGGCCAATGAAATACGTGTACCAGGATCGAGGGTCCTGAGAAATTTGCGTCTGGCTCTTCTCATATTCCAATTCGTTGGCCGCCCGGTCCAGTAACGGGTTGCCAAACGATTTGCGCTTTGGTCCGCCATCTGGATTGGTTTGCTGGTCAATACCATCGACGAATTCGTTGGTTTCCAGGTTAAACCCACAACCGACACAGAATACGGCCTGACCGGCCAGGGTTGTATTGCACTGAGGGCATCGCTTGCCACCAGTCGGTGTCGATTCAACACCGATTTCATCGAGCAAGCTGCCCATGTCATTGGCCGCAGGTGTCGCCTGTCGCGCCGTCCCCGGGCTACCGGCAGTGGGAATGACCAGGGGATCTCCACACTTGGGGCAACGCACTTTTTTTCCGGCCAGTTTTTCGGGTGCCTGGAAGCGTTGGCCGCAGCGACAACTGATTTTAATAGGCATTATGAACGAGGATTCTCTGGGAAAGGGGAATAGGGAGCACGGGAAGATAAGTCCGGTATTTTAAGGGTAAGCCCATTGTGCCGGGTGATCCTGCCGGGGACAATGTGTCTTTCTTGTAACTTAGGTTATCAGGAGAGGCTGTCAAATTGGCAGCAGCAGATCTGGGCACCATGACTTGGCTGCCATGCTGACGGGTGCACTGGGGGCCCGGTAGGGGCCGGTTTACTGCAAATGCGGTTATTTTGGTGATTTGCAGGAAAATTAGCCGTTTTGGCGCGCCACTTGCCAAGTTATAGGCAGAGATGTGCCAAGAGTGTGCAATTTTGACAGCAGTGTAATGATGGGAGAAAACACCGTTTACTCCCATGAAGCAACGATAAAGTAACACGATTGATTGATTTACCAACCTGGAGAGGATGAGACAG
>MPLU02226810.1_pt1 | contig 21597 bp, 21 predicted proteins | sample 1617381 | NCBI WGS metagenome assembly MPLU02 (sample SAMN05944801, study PRJNA350692) | marine metagenome | biome: marine; feature: ODZ; material: water; isolation source: 90 m water sample filtered on 0.2 um supor filter | place: Pacific Ocean | collected 2012-04-08 | depth 90m m
AACTATTTTTGAATAGGCAACTTTTAGGCAACTTTTCATATTGCCTTCCTGTCAAAAACTGAGACTGCCTTTTCCAAATCACCTTCAAAAGCATGGATGTAAACCGCTGTGCATTTCGATCCTGGTGACTGCCCAAGAGCCTGGCTTATTTGAGGAATACTAGCCCCACCAGACTCAAGCATCGAAGCATAAAAATGGCGTAATGATTTCGATGAACCTTTGACTCCAGCATCCTTAAACGCTTTGGCAATGGCCGTACAATTGGCCTTGCTCTTTATGCCATGGAACAGTCGCCCGTCCAGGTTCCTGACCATTGACTTCAACAATGCCGCTAACGGTTTGCATATTGGGATGTCAAACGGGTTGCCAGTTTTGAACCTGGAAGCCCGAATCCAGTTATCCTCAATATAGTCCCAGCGCAAATACACAACGTCTTTGCTATCCATGCCAGTCCACATCATAATTTTAAATATCTGAACATACTGGGCACCAAATTCCTGGGACTGATTTCTCACATGCCCCAAGACCTTTCGCACCTCTTCAACCGTCAAAGCTCTAGTTACCCGCTTGCTCTTTTTCTTAACCTCGTACTCGGGCAACTCGAATTTTTTGTTCACCTCCCGGATCACATTTTTCAGTAGCCTTAACTCTTTTTTGATTGTGGATTTTGTCATGTCTCGGCTGGCTACATATTCCAGAATTGCTTCGTCGTTTACATCCTGGACTTTCATGTTGCCAAACCAGACCATTAATGGGTGAGGCCCTGTCTTTTTTGACCCCTCCCACAATCCACGCTCACGCTCAGACTTTGGCTCGTATGGTATGGATTGCACTTTTTGATTTCCTACGGTTGGGTCATCCCCCCTTTCAAGCCGATCCACAATGATGGCATAATTCATCATCGCCAAAGATAGCTCATGCTCACGGGCTTGAAGTGATGGCCCCCGCCACCGGCCCTTCACCTTCTTGGCCAGATACCAGACGCCTTTTTTCAGCCTCATGTATTTAATGTCCATGTCTTCCTCCTTCCGAGGAGACAAGTCTTTCAGGGGTAATGATATCATACTTTTCATTTCAGTTAGCGGGGCTCACATCAGTTCTCTTGTTTGTGTACCAGTTGCATGGATTGCCACAATATTTTCCAGCATTCGATTTTGGCTGAAATTCAGTACCGCACACCACGCAGTTGATGCGCGGGATTGGGCCTTTCTGTGGTTCTTTGCCATGACCCTTGCATGGGTTCTGGCAAAACACTCGCGCCTTGCTGCCCATAAATTTCTCCCCACATGCAGCGCATTCTTTTTCCATTTGGGGAACTTTTGATTTGCGACTGTACGCAGCCTTTGCACAAGCACTTTCTCCGCCGCCCTCCGGCTTGCAATATTTTTGAAACTTGCTAAGAACTGGGAACATCTTGTTGCACTCTGGGCACTCGCGCATTTCTTCTTTGAATTTGACGTTGATGTTGATGCCCATATCCTTCCACATTTTTTTGCTAATATCTTTGGCGCTAATCGTTTTTTTTAGCTTGCCCTGCCCGTCGTAGACCCTCACTTCATTCATATTTCAGCCTTCCATACGATCTGGTTTCTGCCCGTACCACCTGGGCGACGTTCCCCAGAATCTACAATTAATCCCTTTCTTCGCAAAGGCGCCAACCTGGGCGAACAAGTTTGGATCGGGATGCCTGTTTCGGTTTCCACTTCAAAAATATTCTTACCCCCGGCGCTGGCCTTGATCGAGCGCAAGACCTGGGCCTCCAAAGAAGGCAAACCGTCCTTAATCTTTTCCGCCGCTTCATGCGAAGTGACTGGATCGCTGCCTCTGGCATAAGCCTTAAAGTCTTCTACAAAATCAACCATGTCCTGGACCTGCTCTTCCCCAGTTGCCCCTTGCTTAAACAGAGGAAGCTCCGGCAGATTCGGGTCATCAACAAAGTGTCTGTTTTTCATATGTCACCTAGAAAGGAATGTCGGAAGGCACCGTATTATCTTGTGCTTGTTTTTCTTGCCCCGCATCCTTATCTTTTTTAGGCGCCATAAATAAATTGTAATCGGGGTCATTTTCTTTTTCTTTGTAAGTATTTTTAAGTATCAAAATCTTGTGGTCTGCCGTCAGGGTAAAAGTGTCCTCCCCGCTCACGCCTCCAACAGCGCCACGAAAATAAACATTCCCATTCTTGTCCTCGTTTTTCCAAAGCCCTGATATTTTTGTTAAATCGCTTGCCATTATTTTCTCCTCCGCTGAATTGATTTAGTTACCGGCATAATTCTTACTCCCTCAATATCCATGAACTCCCCTTGGTCGGTCCGCCCATCACTAGCAATTACCTTTTGCTTGATGTTCGCGGCTACCGCCTTTCTCATGGTTTCGTTTTTAGGGATTAAATACTCATAAGGTATCTTGCGCTCTTGCCCATGAATTAATTCCACTTCCCAAGAACTTTTAATAGTTGTTTTTGGCTTGTAAGTTTCAACAACAATGGGCTCTGGTGGCCTATCCACCATTTCCCTCGCAGACTGAATGGCGACTTCGGGGTACCCAGCTTCTTCCATATCAAAAACCCGTATTTTTTCTGCTTCCTTACTCTTCTTACGATGCTCCTCTTTTAATGCCGTAATGATTTCTTCGCGCTCCACTTGGTACGCCGCCATCTTTTCAACCAACACCTGGCACCCCGCATTAACCGGGGTTAGGACAAGATCCTCCGCCTCTTTCACTAGAGCCCTCATTTGCTTTATTTGCTCTTTAAATGGCTGGAGTTTTAATTCCACTTCCTTCCTGATGCCTGCGCCGTCTTGTATTTTCCCGTCGGCCAAAGTGCAAGTCGTATCATCTTTAATTTCTAAAGACTGGCACTCGGCTAACAACCTTTCGCCTTGTAGCTTTATCTCTTCTGTCACCGTTAGAACTTCGGTCAAGTCAGTCATCATTCACCTCCTTCTTTGGTGTTAATGACTGCCTTTAGCTTTCGTAAGTAGCTTTCAATCTCTTTGATGCGAAACATCAAACCTTCCTCAAAACTCTTGCCCTCTGGGGTTTCATCATCTAAAGAATTAGCCCAATCCAAAACTCGCCCTACCAGCCTTGTGATCTTTGCCTCATATTCCATTTTCTGGTACTGCTTCTCTATTTCGTTTTTCTCGTTATCAGTCATATCGCCGCGCCCTCCATCTCCGCTTTTTCTTTGTTCTTAGAGCGCTCAATTTCTTTTTCAAAAAATGTTTTCACCTCGTCCAATCGAGCCACGGGAATTTTGTGAGAACTTTCAATGCCCAGGTCCGCCAATAATTGTCCAGCCCTGGCACCGTCTATTCCATGCTTCTTAACCCATGCAATAAACACCCCTCGTTCATCTTCTGTAAGAAACACCGAAGCTTTCTTTTTCTGTTCTTCCTTCTTTTGTGGTTTGGGTTTTTCTTCGGGGACCGGGGGAACAACCTTTTTGTTGTTGCCATCATCATCGAGTCTAGGAATGGCAAGCAGAGCTTCGATGCCAGCGCGTCTTGCGTATGTTTGGCCAGCCAAAGCCTTCTTCGGGTCCATCTGTTTTTCAACCACTATTTCAGAATAGGACCGCATGAACTCACCACTCGCATGCGTAGCTTGAGTGACCACCCAATTCTTGCCGTCCATTGGAACCGTGCCTTGCGTAAGCAAAACATTTTCGGCCAACAATGGATTCATGCAACAATCAATTAGGTCTTCGGCGCTTGCATACTTGCCCCAATTCCCTTTACCGCTTTTTTCTGCACCCTCAATGTTTTTACGCGCCGCGATCAGCGCAGGTGTGATCTTGCTTCTTGTTTCGCTATGTAATTCCATGTTCATTCCCTCCCAGAAATGTTCGCCCGGCCCACCCCGCCGACATGTGGAATGCCGACGGGGACCGGGAGGATTGGGGTCTAGGACCCCGTTGGTAATCAGTCCGTCGCGCAACTAATCATCGCGACTAAAAATGTGACGCACCATGCGCCGTATCCAATCCAGAAAAAATCTTCTAATGTCATCGTCCTACCTCTTTGCGTACTTGTTGCTGTATCTTCAAAATCTTTTCGACAATCCGATCTAGCTCGGTTGCGATTTCATTCGCTGATAATTCGTCTGCGAACTTCACCAGGCTAACCATCTGATAGCTTATGTCCCGATCAGTCGGGTGCGGATCGTACAGCGGCCTAATGATGGAGCGAATGTCATCCGCCAATGTGGGCTCTTGCCCCTCAACACTTTCTTCGTCCACAAGAAATTCTTTTACATAACTCATCAATATTGGCCCCCCTCAGACATTACCCCGCTCTCGTTAATTGCCGTAATGCAGTCCTGGCAAAAGCCTTCCATCCAACTTTGATACGGGATCTTGTCCCCATCGCAATTGAATAACCGCACCATCCCATCGTCAGGGATTGCCACTTCATCAGATTGTCCATATTGAACAGCTTGGCATTGAACGTGTTTGCATTTGTTGCTAGACATGTTTGTTCCCTCCCGAGAAAAAAAAGGACCCGCCAGCATAGCTACTTGGGAGAAGGCAGGGCTGACAGGTCCTAAAGCCTGTAGGAAAATTCCTAGAGGTTTTATTTGACAAATTTGAGTTTTTTGTTGTATTGTTCATTTCAAATCCCAAGTAACTTAATTCAATCTTAGACGTATTTTATTCTCTTAGTGAATAAAGTCAAGAAAATAAACGCTAATGAGTGAAAAAACATCATCTTTGTGGAGAAAAGTTAGACTCAGTTTGGATATGGGTCAGAAGGAATTTGCCTCAAAACTTGGCGTGGGCGCCAGTTATATCTCTGAGATTGAGTCAGGAAAAAAGGAACCTAGCCACACTCTGGCTGAGTTATTTCGGTACATTTACCAAGAATCCCTAACCCCTAATATTAACAATACTAATCTGGAGGACCTTGAAATGTTACGGCAAGAACTAATTGAGGCATACAGAAAAATTGTTGAGCGAGATGAAAGAATTTTTGAACTTGAAGAACTTCTGCGGGGAAAAACCCAACCCCCATCCAGCAAGGCAAATACGAAGAAAAAAATTTCGTAGGAATGGGGGAAGCTACACATCAAGACGGGGGGTTTTTACCCCAAATTAAATCTAAAATCATCGAAATGAAAAATTTCTGGCGTTGGAATATTAAGACGAAAGAATGCTGGTTTTCCGATTCTTGGTGCAAGAATCTAGGATTTGAACCGGAGGAAATAGCCCACCATGAGGATACCTGGAAATCCTTCGTGCATGAAGAGTGCATGCCCAGGGTGTGGGAGAAACTTCAACCCGTCCTTTCCGGCGAACTTGATTTTTACAAATGCAAATACAGACTGAAAAACAAATCCAATAAATATATTTGGCATCTCGACACGGGTAGAGTCATCAAACGGGATGAGAATGGTAATGCGGTAATTATGGAAGGCTACGATATCCCGATTGCTTCTTAAAAAAATTTACCTAAAGTACTATACTTATGCTTAGCTATCTGTTGGGTTGGTTTTTGGGGCAGGGCAAACCTCCTTGAAAAGGTCATTATTCTTAGCTACTTTAGCCAAGTCCTTAATCCCCAAAGGTGGAGGCGTGTTTTTACTGAGCCATGCTTTCATCTCCGGGGAGAACCGGACAGGCTCATACCAAGCGCACTCTTTAGAGTAATAGGTATCAGCGTTATATAAACCCAGGCCGAAATTTACGGCTGGGGCGGCAAGCTCTGACAGCACACCTAAACTGCTACAACCCTGCAAGCACATCAGGCATAGACTGACGCTCACGCACCTTAGACTTTGCTTTGTCAATTTCTTTCTCCACTTCCTTGGCGGCTGACATACCTTTAGGATGGTTAATGTTATTAAAGATATTACCAGCAAGCCAATTCATAATCGGCCAAAGTGTTCCCAGGACCGGGATTCTTTGAACCCACCTGTCAGGCAAAGCCCCAGTTATAGCGGTAAAAACTAGAACCACTTCTCCGGCTATCTGAAACCACTCTTGACTCATTAATGCGTCCATATTTATCTCCTATTCAAGTCTATGTTGGGGTATCGGCTTTTCCTTAGACTCCGTTTGCCTGTGCTCCAAAAGGTGCTGCAAAATTAATGTTTGCGTGTCTTTAATTTGCTGGATGTCCTCTCGCGTTAATAGATTTTTCTCAACATCTGCCAGATTATTTTCTAACCTATCAATCCGCGACCACATTTTTTTAACCACCCAGGCGATTGTTGAAACAGTTATGGTAAAGGCCGCCACTAATAACTCGTTTATTTTTTCCATTCATTTGACTTTGTTATCAGGGTTGCGCCCAATCCGTCGCTCGTCTGGGGCCAGTCCATATCGCGTTCTCAAAAATGTATCGAGGCGTATCAAGTCCCCCTGGGCAACCGTGGTCTTATCGATTAATTGAACTATGATCGTCTTAAGCTCCCGCAAATCGTTATCCCTAATACTCCGTATATCTTCCTCGGTTTGCGACTGCGCCTCTGTGATTTTATCTACAATGCTGCCGAGCACATATTTTATTAACCACCAAAGCGCACCCCCGAGGCCCAAAATCGAGGCAACAGGCAGCCCAACTTTTTCAATAAACCCCGCAACTTCATTCGCCCCGTCCACATTGCATGCCTTCTGTTACTGATTTAATTTCTTCGCGGATTAAATTATAGTTACGCTGAGTCATGTTCCAGGCAAAAAATAATAACGCCCCAACAATAGAACCTATGATGATTGAGGCCCTAATCATTTTTTATTAACCTCTTTCATTACTTCGTCCATAGCATTGTTGAATTGTTTTTGAGTAAGGGACTTTGGTTTACCTTGCTCGTTTGCCACTTGCGTATTAAATGCAATTGAGACTCTCTCTGTCTCATCTTTGTTTAACTCAACCTTATGTTTTAACCATGACGGGAAAATAATAAGCAAATTTCGTTTCGGTGGTATTGACCAAAAACACGAATTGATGGTGTTACAATTTCCGATTACCTCACTTTTCCAGAAATAATTATTAATATCTTCAAATGGATGTTGAAAAGTTATTGGAAATTTTGAGTCAGTCAAATAAAAAACTCCAGATAATACCGATTGCGTGTGAACGTGCAACTCATTTGAATGACCCACTCCGTTAATGTTTACCCAAATATTATCTAATTCTTGCTTTGCTGATTCCTTGAATTGTAATGCTCTGTGGTACGCATGAGTCGCTTTCTGTATTTCTAATTTGAGCTTTGCAAACTCTGAGTGTGATTCATTTTTGATATCTCTACTTTGCCATCCCCCTATATTTGATATTTCAACACCCTGATTCTGTTTTCGCATCTCCCTGCAAAATTCAATCAAAGACTTAATATCCAAACCAAGATTGTGAATGTGCAAGGGTGAAGCGAATAAGTCTACAATGTGCATTACTCGTTACTGTCAACCCACACCATTCGGCTTGTGTTGAATTTGAGTTGCACCCATGATGTGGTATCTTCGTCCCATCTATATTCTTTAGACGGATCGGGTTTTGAAACTGGTGCTTCCCACAAGCAAGTCGTATCATTCAACGACCATGATGGGTAAGGCTTCGGAGCATAAAAAGCATCTTTATCTGAATCATAGGTGTACCCTATGCCAGCATAGTTTTTTCTTAATGGTGTACCAGAATCTTCCTCGCCAGTTTCAGGGTTGTAATGCTTACCCCCTCTAGTGTTGTACGAAGTCTGTAACCAATCACTTGGTGTATCTAACGTGTCGATAAAGTCTTGCTCTGCCACAATAACTTGTGTGACAATTCCATCTTTAACTTCCGCAAAATGACTCATAGTTTACCTACCCTTGAAATTGATATCTGATAATTACAACACCTGACCCACCACTAGCTCCATTCCAACCATCCCAAGTTCCACCCCCACCTCCACCGCCCGTATTAGCTGTTCCTGCCGCTCCATGACGGCCCGTTTCCCCACCCCATGTTGCATTTGCGTTATACCCACCTCCACCGTTTCCACCGTTATCCGGTCTACATGCCCCACCAGTTCCTCCACCCGACCTATAAACAGATGACCCGGTAATTGAACTCGCAAGCCCATCACCACCTATTCCACCACGACAATTACTGTTGTGACTAGACCCTGCTGTATCCCCAACTTCACTTGCTCCACCTCCTCCTCCAGCTTGCCCACCACCACCCGCGTGACCTCCTCCTCCCGCATAACCTTGTGATGACGTTCCTGCTCCGCCAGCCCCGTTATGTCCGCCCCCGCCGCCACCAGAACCACCCGATGCGCCAGCATAAGAATCCCACCCGCCGCCACCGCCAGCGGTTGATGTGTAGCCCATACCAGAACTATTACTTCCGTTGGCTGCAACCGTTCCGCTAGTTGCATAAGCACCTCCAGCACCAACAGTAATGGAATAACTTTGAACAGACACGCTAAGACCTGATCCGGTACGATATCCACCCGCACCTCCACCACCCGCAGAAGTACCATGTCCACCCGCACCTCCACCAGCAATCACAAGCCATTCTACTGGTTGTCCATTTGCAGAAACCGCAAATGTACCGCTTGAAGTAAAGGTATGGACTTTATAATTGCCATCAGTGGTAATAGTCCCACCTGTTGCCGTTGTTGGGTCAAAATGCGCCCATGTATCCCCATTTCTACCGTTGTATAGAGAGGCAGTACCACCGTTATGAGTGGCAACGTTATCTTCTGCCACCCCATTTATTGTTGCTATATTTGGCATAAATTTACCTTAAGCTAAAGTTACATAGTCAGATGAAGGATTAAAAAATATTACATCAGCTGTCACTGAGTACCCAACGGTGCGAACTACATCGCCACTACCACTTGGCTTAGTCGCTGTGATTTCCCCAATAGTTCCACTGACATAAAGAGGTACACCTATAGTCCAGTTCCATGTGTCATCCCTCACAAAAGAACCAGCTAGTGCTACATTCATTGCCTGTCCATCTGTCTTAGCTTCCATTGCTATACCGAGCAAGTTAATAGATGTACCCGTTGCATCTGCATCGGCCTCTAACCATTTGCCGTTAGCGTTGAGATAAACTAAGTCCATAAGAGTAGAACTATATCCAGCGTTTAAGGTGCTGGTCTGTGGGCCGTTAGCGGTATGGTCTGTGTCTGGAGTAGCATCTAGCGATTGCGCTAAAGCTAATACTCCAGCAACCGTATCACGTTTTGTATTTCCTGAATCGGAAGCGTCACCTAGCAAAAAACTGTCTCCAGATGCAACTTCCACCTCTGTAAAATCAGCAACAAAAGCATCCTTTATAAGAGTTTCATCAATCGCATTTGCCGCAATATCAGAAGTGCCAAAGTTTGTAACAATCGGCTTGCCTGATGCTTTGGAATAATTAACACAAGTGACTACATTGGAGGCGGTAGAAACAAACTCACCAACATCGCCAGCCGCCGTTGTGATATTTGCACCGCCTGGAAGATCAAGTGTACCCGCACCATGTGTCATTGTTAAAACGCCAGCAAACTCTAAAAAGAAATGCCGATCAGCCGCAACGGTAAAAGCTGAAAATCCAGTTGTCCCTGTGCATATGAAAAAATCGCCTGTAGTTAAGATAACCGTTGGTGAAGCCGAGGCAATATCAGGCCCCTTTTGCATTTGGATATAATTTCCATTTGCATCTAAAAACCCACCTAGTTGGGGGCTAGTGTCTTGTACGACTGATGTAATACCAGTATCAGTATCTGATACAAAACTTAATACTGCACTTCCATTTGTTTTTAAAAGCTGTCCTGCCGAACCGTCAGCGGTGGGTAGTGTGAAAGCAACACCGCTGGAGTGTTTGATTTTGTCTACTTCAAGAGTTGAAGCCATAATTTACTCCTTTTAAATAATTTGCAATACACCGTCACCAGCGATTGTCCATGTATATGTATCATTGACAGAGATTTGTCCCATCAAAAACATATTCTTTAATGCTGCCGTTGTAACTGTTGCATCAGCAGTAATCGTATTAGGGTTACTGTAAAAACCACCATTGGCTAATGAAACATTGCTCAAGGTGTAGGTTTGAAGATCAAGGTTGCCACCTAATTGCGGAGTGGTATCGTCTACAATGTCCGTAATTCCAGCCGTTGCAGAAGTAACAGCTACGAATGAACTTCCATTATGAACCTTTAAAACATTAGCACTTGAGTCATACCACAGATCACCCTCTGACGGAGAGCCAGGGGCGGAAGAAGCAATAGTGTACTGGTCAACAAAATTATTTACATCAGCTATATTAGTAGCGCACGTTGCCATAGCGGTAACATTCGCACTGGTTCCCAGCGTATTCATGTCTGAAACTACGTCCGCAGTCCCTAGTGTATTTAAATCGGCTACAACATCCGAAGTTCCTAAAATTGATAAATCTGTAACAACTGCCGAGGTCCCTAATAATCCCATAGCCGTCACATTTGCTGAAGTTCCTAACAATCCCATTGCAGTCACATTTGCACTCGTAGCCAACGTGTTCATATCGCTTACAATATCTGACGTTGCTAAAGTATTCATATCTGCCACTACATCCGAGGTCGCTAACGTATTCATATCTGCCACTACGTCTGACGTACCAAGAGTGTTCATGTCTGCAACGACATCGCTGGTAGCTAGAATATTCATATCGCTCACAACGTCAGCAGTTCCCAAAATTGCCATATCCGCCACCGCATCCGCGGTTCCTAGCCTTCCAATTTCTGTAGCTTTGGCCGCAACTGCTCCAATATCTGTAGCATCAGCGGCAACCGCAGTAACATCACTACTTATTCCAGCGACCGTAGTTACGTTTGAACTTATTCCGGCGACCGTTGTGACGTTTGAGCTTATCCCTGCTACCGTAGTCACGTTAGCTTGAATGCCAGAAACGGTATTGATTTTTGTCTGGTCCGAGCTTGTTGGCGTAGTCCTCACCCAGGCAGAACCCGTATAAACCATCATCACATTATTTGACGTATTAAAATAAAGTGCGCCCGTAATAAGAGCATCACCATCGTTGTCTACGCTTGGATCGCTTGCTTTAGCCCCTAAAAATCTATCGTCAAAATTATCGTAACTGGTCGCGGCTGCTGCTGCGCTTGCCGCACTTGCTGTCGCTGAAGATGCACTTGCAGTCGCTGAAGATGCGGCTGCCGTGGCCGAGGCGGCTACCGTGGCAACCTGGTCAACATAGTTGTCAACCGAAACACCGACGTTCCCGGAAGAGTCAAAAACGACCGCCTTACTCGCTCTAAGAGTTTCAGTCGGGAGTTTTACCGTCGTGCCCGTTGAATCTGATATAGGGATCTGTATAGACCGAGATGTTTGTTCCTGGGCCCGTCTTGACAGAATAGTGTTTCGGTCCACCATGTCTTCAATGACATTCGGGAAGAATCCACCACCGTTTACTATGTCTGAAGATTGAGTGTATTCAGGTTCGTTAGCGATAACCAGCTTCTCCCCGGATGCCGGGGGTGTCCCCATGGTTACCGTGCCACCAGGGGAGTTATCCTGGTTAGCATTTAGACTAACAGTATAATGAGTGGTCAGGCTTTTAACCGCTTCAACGCCAGCGGCACTCGTCAGCGTTACAGTCAAATCTGATTGGGAAAAAGTTTTAAAGGATATAGCAAAATCTACGGTAGAACCGTTGCCTGCGAAAACTGAGGACTTGATTGCTTCGGTGGATATAGTCACTGTTAAGCCTCCATGCTTTACGCTCCAGCATCCTGCCAGAGGTTATATATCCCTCACATGATATACTTTATCTTGTAAGGTGTCAAATTACAACTTATTGTTTAGAATAGCCAAATAACGGGGCTGTCGGGATATCCGTTTTCCCCGATTGTAGGTCCAGATATCCGGTAACTGTCTTCTCCATTTGCCCCGCCGGGTAGTGAAACAAGACCCCAGAGAAACGATTCCCGGCTTTGAGTAGTTTCACTGTGTCAATATCTTCTTTCTGTAATTGCTGCGCAAGCTTTGCAGCATCAGAATAAAACCGAGTTCCTGCAGGGCCTTCATATCCAGTAAACCCCTGGACGGCAGAGTTAAGTTCCCGGACACCAAGCAAGCCACCAATCATATAACCAGCATGCTCCCGTCCTATCTTGTCCGCTACGCAAACCAAATCAGAGCCATGATCGCATTCCCCTTTTAAAAAGGCTTCTCTAAAATACCAAGTCATTACTATTGGGGCTGTATATAGCAGGAACATGTCTACCCCCAACCTCCCAAGCGACTGTGGGCTTAGTGGAGTTTTTACAAACCTGTCTTTGGCGTCTATCGTTAAATTGTAGGTTGTTTGGAAATACGACATAAAGTTAGTAAACAGTTTCTTGACTGGGTTGCCACGCTGCACCCCTGCCAGATCCTTGATATGTCCAGACCCCTGGGAGTCAATAACAGCTTGGTCGGCCAAAGCAACCGCTGTCTCAAGATCACGCCCTTCAGCTAACGCCTTTTCTTTTGCGCCCATCCAGACAGGGGCATCTGCTAATAGTTGAGCTTTAGCTATTAGCCAGAAATAAGTATCTTCCATGCTTTCGACGGGGATTCTCATCTTTTTAAATAGCGCCTTTTGACCCTGGCTAAAAAATCCACCGCCCCCTACCTTATTCCTGATTTCGCTTATTTCCCTATTCATTGTTTTTGAGCGTAGGCGTAAAAATGAGCTTTGCTCAAACATCTCTTTGACGGCTCCGTCCATAGCTGCCGCACCAGAATAAAAACGCATTAGAGCCTTAAACACCCACTTAAATCCTACCCTCTGCATGCCCTGGGTAACGCCAAACGGTTGGAGCAACGCCGTGCCAAGATTCCACCCCATTGCCGAGATTGAAACACCTGCCCGTAAGTAGTTAAAGGCTTTTTCGTGAAATTGCACCCCTTGCACATCTCCGGCGGCAATATCCCGCAATGTGTTGGTCATAGCTCCAAGCTTTTCCCCTCCCATATATCTCTGAATAATATTTGGCAAAGACTCGCTTGGGTCGGCTGTAGACTTATGATTGATTAGCTTGTTTGTATTTATCAGAAACTCATGCCAGGCCAGGTCATGGACAACCTGGTCTACATGTTCAAAAATAACCCCGAAATCTAATCGGATCGGTTTTTCCCCCGCAGCCTCCATCCGGGCTTTAGTATGTCCGCGCCTAGTAGTTGCCCTGCCAAGGGCACCCTTTTTAGCCTTGTCTATAATGTCAGCTTCATGTTGGCCCCGCGTTTTTTGGCTTAAATCCTTATCAAACGTGATCGGGAAATAACCCCCTCGGAATTGGCCAAACTTGGTAATAACTGGTAGCGCTTCCACCTTCTCGGGAGCCACGCCAGAAACCCGTTTTTCCTTGGCTTCGATTTCTCCCCAGTACCCGTCAATAAAATCCCAGACGCCCTGGACAAATTTCCAGTCTCTTGCATCGAGCCCATCCAGGACAGTCTCCACATGCTCATCGTTCCACCCGAACCCATCCCGTACACGATTCCTGTTATCTGCGTTGCCCCAGTTAAGAGCAACCATGATACGCTCCATCTTGCTTAACGATAACCCCATACCTCCTTCACCGTCCGGGATAGAAGGAATAAACTTCCTGGCGTACAATCTTTGGTCTGGCAAGATTCGGTTAAGCTTTTCAGTTGGCAAGTACATAAACTCTGTGGCGCTATACGCATCAAACAATCCCGCAAGAACCTTGGTTGCCTCTTCTTTCTGGACCGCTTCCCAATCGGCCCTTGCATTCATCGGTCTAATAATATGCTCCCAGAAGGGACCGCTTTCTTCATATCCATCGGCTTCTCTCCCCAGGTGAGCCAACTTACGGTGTTCTGCAAAATAACCAATATTTGCTTTGGCGAACTGGTCTTGCGGTAGGTTCTGGGATAATTTTTTGGCCGTCGCCTTGCTTTTCTTTTTCTGGTTATGCTTGATGATCGCATTGCCAATTTCACTGGCCACGGCGTTTAAATCTGCTTTCGCTTGCTCAGAAACCAACTTGGTTTCGGTACTGCCCAGATGATCCATGTTTTTAACAGCATCCCGTAAACCTCGGAGCTCTTCCACAGGGATAGTTCGATAGTGAACGCGCCTAGTTTCATCCTTGAGGTTTTCAGGTATAACCGGGACATTGCCTTTTGCTTCTTCAGCCTGTATCCAGTTTGACAAAATTTGTTGCTGCTCAATCTCACGGTTAGTAACGCTTTTCCTAAGATCATACCGGTTGAGCATTCTATCAATTTGTTCCGAGGCTTCCGGCCCAACTCGTTGTCTTGCAGACTGTCCGTCCAGTTGATTGAAATACCGGAGAGCTCGATCCACTTCTCCCAGGGCTTTGGTCGCTTCTTTAGCAAAGTGGTGATTGAGAACGGCTGCGCGTTTATGGTCTGCCGCCAAGTCAATACGTCCTTCACCGATTGCTTTTTCTGCGTTACGGTTTGCCCTGCGCTCGGCTGCCAGGTAATCGTTAGGGCGGATATCAATGATCTTCATCCGGGCAATCTTATCTTCCGCATATCGCTTGGCGGTGGATGCCACAACATTGCCGCTACCCACTTTCTTGGCCAAGACTTTCATTTCTGTATGCAACACCCTGGTCCGCAGTTCACCATGCAATGCTTCAGTAATAGCGCGGGATCTAGCGGTCGGCGTGTTTAGGTCACCGTAAAGCTCCAGCATTCTGGCATCGGTTTCTTCTTCAACCGCTACCCGCATATCCGGGGCAGCTACCAACGCCTGGATCATTTTATCCCCACCACCAGCACCAAATCCAAACTCCTCGGCGACTTTATCTGGGGCAAACCCATGCTCTTCATCAGTCACCATCGCATACCGGCCTTTAAGTGGAAGTTGTCTCCATAGCGCATCTTCCCCATTGCCGTATAATTCAATGAGTGGTTGCAGGGCAAGTTTCCCCCCGCTTTCTGTGTCGATATGGACAAACCCTTCTTCCTCCGCGAGAAAGTTTTCATACGCCTCGGAAACATCGAACTCATCATTTTTGGCAGAAAACCGTTTGTTTCCCAGGTGTTCATCCATGAACCTTTCTTCCAGGTCCAGAAGATCCCATTTACCATGTTCGTCCGTTGGTAAATATCCCAACTCTGCGAGTTTCTCTGCCATCATGTCAAGATCAACGCCCTTGGCTTTGCGTACTACTGGCTTGGATGCCCCAACACCGGAAACAAACTTATCAGTGGGATCGATGCCCCACATGGCTACAGCTTCGGCTCTATCAATCCCCCCAAGTTTTGCAATTGCCGTGAACAAAGAATCGCGAGTCGGGTCCACCACATTAGGGTCACTCTTAACTACCGGGCGTTTTTTAACTGGGGTGCGTAGAAATTGTTTTGCTTTATAGACAGGTTGGTTGGCCACTTCTATTGAAACGGCTTTCTTTACCCCCGTGCGTCGTTCTCGCTGAACCCGTTGCAGGTCACTAAGCACCTTGCCTCGGGCGCCTTCCATGTATCGCATATCCCGGAGAGCTCGGGTCTGCAGAAGCTCATCTGCCTCTTCTTCTTCCCGGGAGATTTGTTTTTGGTAATTCGTCCACTCCTCTTGCCCCATGCCAGCGGTTTCTCTGGAATCCCACAAAGGTCGGAAGTCTTCTGACTCTTTGGCCAACCGGATCTCTTCATCGGTTGCAAGCATGCGGTCGAACACGCCTCGGACATCGTCGCTAAGACTAACTTTTAATTGACTCAGGTTTTTGTATAGAGCAACTAACCAGCTTCTAAACCGGCGGAACATGTTGGTCAGATTCGCAGATGGGGCTCGACCCTCAAACAGGTACGCCTCAAATGCCCTGGCAACTCTTTCATGTCCTTCGCGCCTTTCCTCCAGGCTCATCTTGTTCCACTTGTCGATATCATCCACTCCCACAAATGAGAGCAGGGTATTCATGTCGTCTTTAATTTGTTGCGGGGAGTCAGGCTGGTTTGCTAAGTGCCTGGTCGCCTCGAAAAAAAAGTGTCCAGATTCATGCAAGAACGTGGATAAGTCCGCAGCTTCAAATAAATTTATTACGCTATCATCCTTGGTTATGTCTTCAGCAAACTGGAAGGAACCTCTTTTTTCTTGGAACAATGCAAGGGAAGGGCGAGAGCCCTCGAAAGCTGCCTTCACTCCATCCAGATCAAAGCCAGGTTGACGGCCAGGGTCGTAGGAATCCGGGGCAGGGTCTTCGTACTCAATGACTTTCTTTTCACCCGTGATGCTTTTAATCATCTTGACTGCGACATCCGGGACTAAGCGGTCATAGAAATCGACCATGCCTTTATCACTAATCTCAACATTACCAGTCTCAATAAGATGAGTCCCGTCTTTAAGAGGCTCTTCAAGCAACGTCCGGGCAACGTCCTTGCCTACCACGCCTGGCAGATTCTTTTGCTCTACCTTTCCGACATCTACCCAATTAGAGGTAGCTGACATGTGTGGTGGCCTCACAATTGAAAGCTCTTTAGTAGTTGGGTCGTATTTTATCTTTTCAGCGGTGTCAACAAGCGAGGATTTGTACCGCTCGGACTGCTGTGATCCCGAGGTCCACTCCACCCGGTCAAAGTCATTCTCTACCGCGTAGGTGATAACTTTCTTCATGGCCAAACCAACGTAAGCACTTTGGCTATCGGTGAAAGGAGCTTGGGCGCTAGTGTTTTTGCTCCGCACCGCACCCTCAAAGTCAGACTGTATCTCGTCGATGAACAGAATCTTCTTGCCGTTCTCTTCGCGAGTCTGCTTTCTTATCCACGTGACGATGTTCCCATGTTCTGGGAAAACGTGGGACTGGAATGCCTCGAAAGCACGACTTGCACGACCCTCAGTAAACATTTCCACATTCGCGTCAAAATACTTTTCTTCCTCAGAGGTTAATAATCCCGCCGCATCCTTATGTCCGGGGAGATTGTTTATATCTTTGTCGTTGACATATTCAGACCACTTTTTATATTTATCAGACGCAAATAAATTTGCGAATAACATACTGCCAAGAAAAGTGCTTTGAGTGCCCCCAACATGGATAGAGTGGTCACCCAGCTTATTCGCAATAGATCGTTCTATTCGTCGCCTCGGATGGTCTTGCTCAATCTTCAGTAGCAGACTGCTTTCATCCGTTCCGCCTTCAAACGTGTAAGGTTCAAGGTCAGCGCCGATTTCTTCAATGCCTCCTCCTTCACTATCGTACTCTACACGTTCTTGCTGAACCTGGTCTAATGCTCTGTCGGTTACGTTTTTATAAGTGTCGCTTCCTGTATCATAAACCTCTCGTTCAATTGCCTCTCGGTTTTCCTCCTCAATGCGCTTACGGGTGACCTCAACCGGCTCTCCCACCACTAATTCATCTTTGCCCCCGATCCCTAATTCCTGCAACAACTTCTCATCTGATACCTTCGTAGACAGTCGGAATATTTCATCCTCCACTAACATGTTTATCTTCGCTTCCACCTCCCGGAACAACATGCTCTCACGGACATCGTTAAACCTTTCATAATATTCCTCGTCAGACATGGGAGGATGAGCTCTCCCCAGCCTGCTATCAATCTCTACGGTTTCAACCTTCACGCCGTTATTGAACAGCCAATTACTGATTTGGGATTTGGTGATCTTGGGGCCTTTACCAGCTTTGAGCTTGGCGACAACCTCCGCCGTTGACGCTTTAACGTCCTCCAATCTTTCTCTATCGCGCCCCAGCCTAAATGGGGGCTTGTTGTCCCCGTGCTCAATGCGCCCTTTCTCGAAATGCGCGAAAGTTCGGTCGTATACTGTTTGAGCATCGCGCAAATCAGACTCTGCATCATAAATCTGCTGTTCTTTAGTCTGCGTATCCAGCCATTCAAAGATGCCGGTCCACTCTAGCTCTTGGTTTTTAATGCCAAGTTTCTTGATGACTTGCTTCCAGCCCTTGGCAGACTGCGGTTGGGTTTTCTTATCGGGGAGCGCGTTGAAGGATTCTGCTAGTTGCGAGTAGTACCAGTTAGGTGTTACTCGGGCTTGCTCGGGCTGGCTTTGGAAGAGTTCTTGGACTTGAAAAGGCGCTTGCCCTTTCATCGGTGGAATCTTTTTCGGTTCGGCGTAAGCCTTTACGCTTTCAATTTCCCAGACATGGGTTTCTTTGCGGCTGCCGAAATCAAACTCTGATCCCTTTTCTACCTGATGCTGTTTGCGGAGCTTGTTAAATTCTTTTGCGGTGGTGATTTGGCGAGAGCCCTTGAAAACTACTTCACCGAGGGATTCATGGTTCTCATTCTTCAGAACGATTGGGACGCCCACATGTTTCTTGGGGATGGCGCTGCCCCTTACTTCCAGGGTCTTCCCACCGGACATAATCTTTTCATCCCACGGACTTCGGATGAATAGTTTGGTTATCTTTCCTTCTTCGTCCCAGGGGAGTTCTTGCTTTGATTGTAGCTCTTCTTCCTCAAGGCTGCCAATTCGTTGAACATCTTCGCCCTCTCTGGGGATAGAGATTCCCCTAGACTCTGCGGCTGTTCTAGCGGCTCCCGAGAAGTTTTGACTGTCTGATTGGATGGCATGGCTTCTAAATAACCTTTGCTCGAAGTACCATAGCGCGGCTTGCATGGCACTTGGGTCAATGTTGTTTTTCTTGGCTAGGTCGCGAACTATTTGCTTGATTAGCTTTCGCTCACCTATGCCCCGGACATCAGCGACAATTTCTTTGTTCTTTTTTTTCTTTTTCGCTACATCCAACAGCCGCCCTATATGTCTATTATAGGTCCTCGCAAGCCATAAATCAACGGTAACCGCATTTTGATCTATGCCGGTACTATTCATCATAAAGTCGCCAACCTTGGGGCCCATCATGTAAATGCCAAGGTACTCCTCTGACAAATTAGTTTCCCCGGCAACATAGCCAGCCAAGGTTTTCTTTTTCTTAAATAACTTGCTATCTCTACGAAACTCCGCAATCTCTTTGCCAACATGAGAGGATGCTACCCACTCCAACGCATCGGCAACACCAACTTGATCGATTAACTTTTGCAATAACTGCAACCCAGTCTTCTGGGCATTAACACCCCAGTTTTTACCGTTAGGTTTCTTTTGCGGGATCTTCCCAGTTTTTAAATAGCCTTGAAACGCAAGGATAGCGTTTTCCCAATTCTGCCTTGGTTTTTGCTGCGGAGATAAGAGAGCGGCCATAGTCAAAAACAAGTCGCGATTAACAGGCTCCGCTAATTCTGGAATAATACTTTTGCTGATCTCGATAGCCTGATTAATATCTTCCACATACCAACCGTTCCCCGAGTCATGCTCTTTGATCTGCGCCTTGTATTCCTTGTCAATCTCCTTAATGATTAGCTTGTAGTCTTCTGGCTTCTTAGGATCCAGCACACGGCCATGCTTGTCCATGTGACGCTTGGTTAATGCTTCAGCCAGATCCCAATTAAGCACCCGGCCACCAGGGCCAGTCCCTTTAACCTTGAGAGGCTTCTTCTGCAATGGCGCCGCAGACTGGTACAGTGCTTGAGCCTCATCAAATGTAGTAAGGTCGAGAATCTCATCAATGTAACTTTCTTTTACCCTAGTTATTTCGCCAGGGTCTTCTGGATCTAACTTCTCTCCTTTAGTGTTGATCGTTATAACCCCATCGTAACCATCCGCAATTAGAGCCTTGCTTAGTTCTTTCCCGGTTAAGCCCCCATACTTCTCGCTTAATGTTTGCTTCCACGCCCCAAGCATATTAGGGACGACAAGCGGGTTCTGGAATGTCAGTTTTCCATGAACAAATTTGACCGCATCATAGTCTTCCTCTGCTTGTATTTGCTCTTGGCGTTGAGCATTTTCCGCACTGGTTATAGAGACATACCGACCTGATGGCTCATATCCCCGATAGAAATCTGCATCTTTATCCGGGATACCAAAATACTCAGACGCCGACTCTGGGTTGTGCATAAAATTAAAAGAAACAGGTTGCCCAGTAGCCACTTTTTCGACTTCAGTTGGGCCTTCATTTTTCAATTCTACTGCTTTGGCAGCCTGGCTCAGTATGTCCGGGCTATCGGTAGGGCGCTCGTTGAATATGGATTTGATTTGTTCTGGACGGAATACTGCGAAAGAGTCACCCGCCCCCTCGACTTCGTTTTCATAAACAAGGCCATCAAACCCTTTAGACTCTAAAAATTTCGTTATAAACTCAATCTTCTCCGACTCGCCCTCTATGTCAAAGAAGTTCTTGCCTCTCCCGTTTATCTGCAAGACATCATTCAGAAGAGCGTCCTCCTCTTTAACCGTAAGAGCGACAAACGGCTCCCCAGCCTCGACCGCTTGCCGCATCTCGATAACAATATCAATCGGGCGGAACCGATTCGACCTGTTCTCATCTATCCGTAAAGGATTCTTTAGGTTGATAAAAGCTGGGATAATATTTACCCCTTCGCTATCCGTTCCCGCCTTTGCTCGATTGTTTGCTTGCTCAGTTGTCCCGAAATGGAAACCAACATCTCTTAGGTGTTTAATGTCGAACTCTTTTATATCTGCTCGTGTGGCATGGAATACAGGGGTAGGCTCACCCGCTTCATCCACTACCTGGCTGCCCTCAAAGAATGACTGAAACTCTGGAGTGCGTTTTACTGCCAGGGCTTGTTGCCCAAGATCTTGCGCCTGCCGCTTCGCTAATCTCTTTTTAACTCTCTCCAAAGGAATATTACGATCACCTTCCTTGCTTTTAATGCGGATGCCATCTTTGCCTTTTGACTCTATTAACGCAGCCAAGTCTGCATCAGTGACTATCCCTTGCGCTTCTAATTCTGCGGCTGTAGTTATTAAAGGGTTATTGATCGACTCGGTTACCACTGGGAACATTTTGTTGTATTCAGACAAAGGCATGCCCATCGCGTGAGCCATTGCACGTTGGTTATGCGCCATAATTCTGGCCCCTTGAACGGCGTTTTCCTGCGTCTGGCCTGCAGCCATTAGTTGGTCGCGCTGCTCTATCTGGATGTTGTCAAATGCGGTGTTCTCTTTGGTCGCCTCTAAATGCTGTTTTAAAATCGCAGGGCCGTCAGCCTCCAGGTCTTCCTGCTCGGCTATAGCGTCCTGTGCTTCGGTAGGAGTAAACCCGTCAATATCGAATTTAGAATGTGGAGTGAATGCATTATGTGCTTCCGGGTTCCTGGCTATCTTGGATGCGTAAGTGCCTAAAGGAATTTTAACAAAATCACTCTTAGCCCTGGCTGTTTCGTATTGCTCACCAAGACCCATCTCATCCATAACAGCAGAGGCACTTTCCTGATAAAACTCTTCTATCTTTTCAGCTTCCACAAACACATCACTGACAGGGCCGTCTTCTGTTACCTTCTCCACAATCTCTCGATGTCGGTCGGGCAATTGCTGTGCAAGTTCAGACATCTGGGCGTTTTCTCCCATCGCCAGCATCATCTGCTCGTTAATGTCAGCCTGTGCAACTTTCTTTGTTTCAGCGTAATATCGAAAAGCCCCACCCGGAGAACCTATCACCGCAGATCCAGCAAGCACTTTGATGCCTACTGTCCCAACTTGTTTGGCTGCTTCTTTAATTTTTTCCGGGGTATCCAGTTGTGACTCGACATCGCCAGCACCAAAAGCATTATTAATTTGGCGTCCAATCTCACGCTGGACAAAGTTGTTTACCTCTTGAAGCATTTCA
>MPLU02055244.1_pt1 | contig 21552 bp, 17 predicted proteins | sample 1617381 | NCBI WGS metagenome assembly MPLU02 (sample SAMN05944801, study PRJNA350692) | marine metagenome | biome: marine; feature: ODZ; material: water; isolation source: 90 m water sample filtered on 0.2 um supor filter | place: Pacific Ocean | collected 2012-04-08 | depth 90m m
ACCTTGTCAAAGGCCAAGCGGCTCACCGCCTCGCCGCAGCCAGTGTACGGCACGCCCAGCGCGTCGAGCTTTGCCTGCACCGTTCCGTCCTCCCCGTAGGTCCCGTGCAGCGCCAGAAACACGATATCGGTGTTTTGCGGCAGCCGGAACTCTTTGTCCACGGGGTCGATTTCGCTCACCCGGTGGCCGAGGCCCCGTAGCGCATCCACCACCGCTGCGCCGGACTGAAGCGACACCTCCCGCTCGCCGGATGGCCCGCCAAGCATCACGCAAATTTCAAGTGGCTCAAACACGTCCGTCCTCCCTCCCGATGATTTGCACCTCGGTCTGCAACTCGATGCCGCGCTCCGCCAGCGCCCTCTCCCGGATGCGATCGATCAACCGCAGAATATCCCCCGCCGTCGCGTCGCCGTTATTGACGATGAAGTTGCCGTGCTCCTGCGACACCATCGCGCCACCCTCGGTGGCGCCCTTTAGCCCCAGCTCATCGATCAATTTTCCGGCGGGAATGTCTTCCGGGTTTTTGAAAATGCAACCTGCGCTACGCGCCTTGGGCTGGCTGCCCCAGCGTTTTTGACTGTACTCAGCCATGCGGGCGGTGATGGCCTCGCCGCTGTCCGGCTCGCCCTTCAGCACCGCGCCGAGTGCGATCTGGTTTTTCAACAGCGGACAACTTCGGTACGTGGACTCGATCGATTCCGCCGACATCTCGAACACCTCGCCGGCGGGATCCATGAACCGAACCGTCTCCACCACGTCAAACAACTCACTGCCCATCGCCCCTGCGTTCATGCGCAGCCCGCCGCCGACACTGCCTGGGATGCCCTCAAAAAATTCCATCCCCGCCAACCGACAGCGCCTGGCCTCGGCGGCCACTTTTTTCATCCGCGCCGCAGCACCACACTTGAGCCGGCTGCCGTCCGCCTCGATCCCGGCAAACACTCCGGCGCTCAACCGTACGGTCAATCCGCGCACGCCGCTGTCGAGCACGAGAAAATTCGATCCCAAGCCAAGCGCCGTCACCGGCAAGCCGTGTTCGCGGGAGGCGCTTACCAGCGCCGACAAGTCGGCTTGGCTCTGCGGCTCAGCAAACCAGTCCGCTTGGCCGCCAACCCGGAGGGTCGTCAGTTCCGCCAGCGAAACGTTCTGCCGAACAACTGTCCCATCGGCGAAGTCGGCCTCGAGTAGCGACTTCAAACCACCTCTCGCCGGGGAAACCGGCTCCGCGACTCCGGCGCTCATGCGGCTGCCTCCTTCCCTCCCGGCAGCTCAAACATCAGCTCGTCCCCGTCGTCGTCCTCCCATCCGCACGCCTCATAAATCCGCTGCACAACCACCTCTGTCGCCTGTGCTGCCTTCCATTTTTTCATCGACTCAGCCATCGCCTCGAGCTTGGCCGGGCTGCCGAACAGCTCGCTCAACTGGCTGACGAGTAGATGGGGTGTTAGTTGTTTCTGGTGAAAACACCGCGCCGCGCCGATATCCACAAACGACTGCGCGTTGATCCGCTGATGGTCGTCCACCGCAGTCGGGTACGGGATCAGGATGGCCGGCAGCTCCATCGCCGAGAACTCCGCCAGCGACGACGCCCCCGAACGACTCACGACGAGGTCAGCCGCGCCCAGCGCATACTCCATCTCGGTCAAAAACGGACGCACCACCGCGCGCAAGCCAAGCGCATCGTACGCCTGACGCACCGGCTCGACACTACCGCCGGTCAAGTGGATGAACTGCAGGCCAGGCACCGCCTTGGCCAAGCGAGGCAACGACTCGATCAGCGCCTGGTTGATCGACTGCGCCCCCTGGCTGCCGCCCATCACGAGCAACACCGCCTGGTTCTCCACCAATCCAAGCACGGTCCGTGCGTCGGCCTTTTCGATCGGCTCCATCGCCGAGCGCACCGGCAGACCGGTGGCGCGAATATCGGTGCTCAGCACCCTCGGCATCGCGGCGGGAAACTGGACGAACACCTCATCCGCCAACGGCGCCAGCAGCTTCACCGCCCGGCCCGGGATGGCGTTTGCCTCGTGCAGGAAAATGCGCGCGCCAATCAGTTTACCGGCGATCACCGGCGGCGCGCTGGTGAACCCGCCCATCGCCAGCACGGCGTCCGGGCGGTTTTCGCGAAACAGCTTCCGGCATTGGCCAAGCGACGACCAAAAACTGGCAGCGAACCGGGGCAGATTGCGGCTCAGGCCAACGACCGGCAGTGACTCGACCTCCATTCCGTAAGCCGACTTGACCGCTGTCTGGTCGACCTCCTTCGAACTGACAAGCAGCGTGACCTCACAGCCACGCGCCACGAGCGCGTCCCCCACGGCCAAGCCTGGGAACAGATGACCACCGGTTCCGCCGCAGGCGATGGCAATGCGCTTAAGTGCGGGTTTCATGGCTGGGTACCTACCCGGAACGGGGAGTAGCTGTCGGAGTCCTTCAACTTGTCCGCCTTGGAGCGCCCTTGCTGGTTGGCAAACCGCGCGATGCTCAGCAACACGCCCACGCAAAACAACATCGCCACGAGATTCGTTCCGCCCCGGCTGATGAACGGCAGCGGTAGACCCTTGTTGGGCAGCATGCTGGTCACCACACCGATGTTGATGAACGCCTGTAGGCCGATCAAAAAGGTCAGCCCGGACGCCAGCAGAAAACCGAAAAAGTCGCGCGCGCGCATGGCGATGAACGCCCCGCAAACCAAAAACAAGACAAAGCCGACAACGACCGCCATCGTAGCGATCAGGCCAAGCTCCTCGCCGATCACGGAGAATATGAAGTCGGTCTGGTGCTCCGGCACAAAGCCGAGTTTTTGGCGTCCGTTGCCAAGGCCAAGGCCGGTTGTCCCGCCGGAGCCAAGCGCAATCAGCGACTGCCACGCCTGATAGCCGACGCCCTGTTTCGTGCCCTCGGGATCGAGCCAGCTCGTGATGCGGTTCAGCCGGACGGTGTTCTGCGAAAGCAGATAGCCGCCAGCGCACATCACCCCAATCACCGGCGGTGCCATGTAACGAATCTTGGTGCCGGCCAATATCAGCATTAGCCCGCAGACTGCGGCCAGCAGTGCCATTGCACCCCAGTCCGGTTCGATGAAAATCAGCCCAAGAAACAACCCCAAAACCATGCCGGGAATCAGCAGTCCATTCTTGAACGTGCCCATCCTCCGGCCCTTGCGCTCGCAGTAATGAGCCAGTGCAATGATGACAGCCAGCTTGGCAAACTCCGACGGCTGAAACGTCGTGCCAGGCAACTGCAGCCAGCGGCGCGCGCCGTTGCGCTCCAGCCCAATGCCGGGAATCATCACCGCCACCAACAGGAGCAGCGCCAGCACCAGCGCCGGCACAGAGACTTTTTTTAGCAGTTGATAATCTGACATGGCCGCGCCAAGGCAGACCACCAACCCGATGCAGCACCACAGCAACTGTGCGCTCCAAAACTCGCCACTCCGGTGGAAAATGGTCGCGCTGTAGAGCATCACCAACCCCAGCGCAAGCAGGGCGGAAACGACAAACACCAACAAGGTCGAGGCGAGCTTCATCGGGACGGATTCATCCCCCGGCTAGTTCTGGGTTTCTGGCGAGGGAATGGTCAGTTTTTGCCCCGGTCGAATCTTGGAGGTGGTCAGGTCATTGACCTCGCGGATGGTTTTGACCGTGGTCTTGTGCTCCTTGGCGATGGCGTAAAGGCTGTCACCGGGCTTGACCTGATACACCACCGTTCCCTCGGGCAGCGAGGGCTCGGGCGGCTTGGCCGCGGGCGCGGGGATGATCAGCACCTGGCCAATTTGCATGCGATTCGAATCCACCGCCGGGTTGGCCTTGATAATGGCCTGGACAGTGACGGCGTGCCTGCTGGCGATGTTGGTGAAATTGTCGCCCTTGGCCACCACGTACTCGATCTCGCCGGCGGCCACCGGCACCTCGGGCCCCTCGGATGGCTCGGGGATCAACGGCACGATGTCCTCCACCGGTTCCGTGTCACGCGTCACCGGCGGCGGCTTCGGTTCGCTAATCGTGGCACCCGGCAGCGGCGGCGCGGCGGGCGCCTCCACCACCGTCACCGTATTGGTCTCTGCCGGCGGCGAAGCCACCTCTCCCCCGTCGGGTGGCAGAACCGGGATGGCATCGGGGCCGGGGGCCGGTTCGGGGGCCGGGTTTTCCGGACGGCAACCGGAGAACAACAGGCCTCCAAGAAAAACCACGTGCACGGCGACGATGATCATTACCATCTGCAGGCCGGAGCGGCTCTTGGCTTTCTGCTCGAGCAGGGAACTTTTGGGTCGTAGGGGATTATGACTGGTCATGATAGTTTACTCCTTGGTTAAAAAATTGCGTTGCACTTGGCCAAGCGCACAGGGGAACACAAGATATGGTGGTTGGTGGGCACGTTTCATCGCGACAAGAGGTGCGGGATTTTTGAGGCTGAAGGGGCCTTGCCGGTGCTTTCGTCTTCCGTTGAAGTACCGGCCAGGAGTTCGACTGAGCGTCGAAACATCTCGCCACGATGTTGATAGCCGTTGACACTACCGGAATCCTCACTGGCTGGCGAGAGCAAAATGACATCGCCTTCCTCGGCCAATTCTGCGGCCTGACGGACGCCTTCCTCCAGGGAGTCCACCAGGCGGCATGGCGTGAAGAGGCTCCACGCGGCGCGAAGTGTTTCGCGAATTTCACCCATCAAAAACGCCGCCTTGACTCCCTCCGAAACCAACGGGCCGATGTCGTGGTAAGCCCCGGCCTTGTCGCGGCCGCCGGCCAGCAGCCAGATGTTCGGACGGCTTCCAGGGCCCAGTTTCATTGAGGTAAGTGACTTCTCTAGAGCGGCGACATTGGTGGATCGGGAGTCGTTAATGTAGCTCACGCCACCAATCTCGGCCACGATTTCGCAGCGGTGCGGCAACGCCGGGTGATTCCGCAGAACAAGCGCCGATTGCTCCAGCGGAATCCGCAGCACGCGCCCTACGGCCAGCGCCGCCATGATAATTTCCGCGTTGTGCGAGCCCTGCAACTGGCATTCGTTGAAATCCAGCAGCGGCCCCTCCCAGCCGGGCACCCGGCTGACGATCAAGCCTCGATCCAGCGAAATGTCCGCCCGGCGGTTGCTCGAGCTGAATGTGATGATCTTAGAGGGGATCTCGATGCCGAGCGATCGGATCTGCGCAAGCGCCTCGCTCTGGATGATCGCCCAGTCGAACGGCTGCTGGTTAGCAAACATCCTCGACTTCGCTTTCACGTACTCGGCCATGCTCCCGTAGTGGTCCATGTGGTCCGGCGCGATGTTCGTCAATACGGCCACTGTCGGGCTGAAAAACTGCGTCAACTCCAACTGGAACGAGTTTACCGCGAGGATCAGGTAGTCCAGCTCTTTCGAGTCGGCCACGGTGTCGCAAACAGGACAGTCGACCTTGCCGGCGAGCTGGGTTTCGCGTTGCGTGCCCGAGAGAACCCGCTCGATGAGCTTTGCCGTGGAAGTCTTGCCGTTGGTACCGGTCACCGCGATGTTGAGGCAGCGCAGCTGCTGAAAGCCCAGTTCCAGTTCGCTGATCATCGAGATATCTAATTTTTGTAGGGCACTCATCCAAGCTGTTTCACGAATGCCGCCCACACTAATCACGCCCAACTCGACGCCCTCAAGCAGCTTGGCCAACGGCTTGGCCAAGCCCAGGTGCACCTCCGCCCCCAGCTTGGCCAACGGCTTGGTTTCGCGTTGGAGCTGCTTGCTGTCCTTGCAATCCACAGCCACCACTGAAGCGCCGCTGGCGCAGAGCAAACGGCAGGCTGAGCGGCCCCTCGAACCGAGGCCGACCAATAAAACCCGTTTGCCGTTTAACTTGAACATGACTGCCTAACTTACCTCAATTTCAGCGTACTCAAAGCGAGCACCGCAAAAAGAATTCCCAAAATGTAAAACCGGGCGACGACCTGCGACTCGTACCACCCTTTTTTCTCGAAGTGATGATGCAGAGGCGCCATCTGGAACACCCGGCGCCCCTCGCCGAATTTTCGCCGCGTGTGCTTGAACCAGACGGTCTGGATCATCACCGACCCCGCCTCGAGCACGAACACCCCGCCGGCAATCACCAGCACGAACGGCTGATGAATCAGCACCGCGATCACGCCGAGCACGCCGCCCAGCGGCAACGATCCGGTGTCGCCCATGAACACCTGCGCCGGGTGACAGTTGAACCATAGAAACCCCAGCCCGGCACCCACCATTGCCGCGCAAAACACCGTCAACTCCCCCGCCCCCTCGACGTACGGCACGAGCAGGTAGTCAGCCATAATCTTGTTGCCGGCGATGTAGGTGAAAATGATGAACACAAACGTCACGATCAGCGTGCAACCGATGGCCAGGCCGTCGAGGCCGTCGGTCAGGTTCACTGCGTTCGAGCTGCCGACGATGGCCGACGTGGTGATCAACAAGCCAACGAGCCCCACGCCGAAAAATACAATTTCCCCGCTGTAAAACGGCACCACCAGTTTCCCGATCAAGTCGCTCTTAACGGGATCGGGGTGACGCCACAGGTACAGGCCGATGAACAGGCCCAGCGCCAGTTGCACCGCCAGTTTCACCTTCGAGTGGATGCCGGCCTTGTCCTGCTTGGTGAGCTTGACCCAGTCGTCGTAAAAACCGAGCGCCGCCAGCACCACCACCGACATCAGGCTCAGCGCGAGAAACGCGTTCCACTTGGCCCAAAGCAGCGCGGTGACATCCAGCGAGAGCACAATCATGATTCCCCCCATCGACGGCGTGCCTTTTTTGCTGAGCACGCGCGCGTGCAGTCCGCCGGCCTCCTCGGCCTTGTCCGAATATTCCTGGCCGAACTTCGACCGCTTGAGCAGCGCGATGATCTTTGGGCCAAGCCACCAGCAAAGCAGCAGCGCCGTCACCGCTGCTCCGGCTGTCCGGAAGGTGATGTACTGGAACACCCGCAGGAAGGAGAGCCAGTCCCAGGCGACATGGCCGTTTTCGGCCAACCACTGCGGAATCTGGCTGAGATAAAAAAACATCCTACCTCGCTATGTGTTCATGGCCTCCGAAAGCACCTCGATGATACCCTCAATTTTCGCCGCGCGGCTGCCCTTGATGAGCACCGCGTCGCCCGATTCCAGTTTTTTGGCCAGCGCCTTGCCGGCCACGGTGACGTCGTCGAACGCAGCTACGTTGGCCAAGCCGGCCTCCTGTGCCGCGCGCACCGTCGTGTCCGCCCATCGACCCACGGCGATGAGGCCGTTCAGGTGGAGCCCGGCCGCAAGCTGGCCCGCCTCAACGTGGGCGGACTCGCTGGCTTGGCCAAGCTCGGCCATGTCGCCGAGAACGGCAATGCGCTTTCCCTTAACCGGAAACGACCCGATCGTTTCCAAAGCCGCCAGAAGGGAGTCGGGGTTGGAGTTGTAGGCATCGTTAATTATGCGGACACCGCCGAGTGTCTGCATCTCCATTCGCATCGACGCCGGACGACAACGCTGCAGGCCCTGGTCCAGTTCCTCCCGGCTCAGGCCCAGTTCCGCCGCAAGCGCAATCGCGAGTGCGGCGTTCCGGGCATTTTGATGGCCCAGCAGGTTGACGCAGTATGCTCCGTTCCGATCTCCCTTTGGCGAAATTATTTTAAAATTGGTTCCCCCATCTTCGGACTCGATGCCAGCGATGCGCCAGTCGCAGGCCTCCCCTTCCCCGACGGTGACGACCGTTGCGCGGCAACGGCGGCGGATCGCCTCCAGCCCCTCGATGTCTCCATTGACGAACAGGCAGCCCTCCGGCGGCAGCGCCTCCGCCAACGCGCCCTCCTCCTCGATCACGCCCTCGATGTCTCCAAAAAATTCCAGATGCTCGCGCCCGATACTCGTCAACACACCGTACCTCGGCCGGATGAGTTGCAGCAGCGGCTCCAACTCGCCGGGATGGTTCGAGCCAACCTCGAGCACCGCCGCCTCATGGGCCTCGCGCAGCCGCAGCAATGTGAGTGGCACGCCGATGTCGTTGTTGAAACTGGCCTCGCTCGAGAGCATCTCGAGCCGCTGCCCCAGCATCGTGGCCAAGATTTCCTTGGTGCTGGTTTTGCCGTTGGAGCCGCCAACCGCGACTACCGGCAAATCGAAATCCTGCCGGTAACGGGCAGCCAATTGCCCAAGGGCACTCCGCGTCTCGTCCACCTCGATCATCGGCCCGGCGCTCTCCGCCTGGGCAAGGCGGGAGCGGTTGACCACAGCCGCCTCAGCCCCTTGGCCAAGCGCGTCGTTGAGGTAGTCGTGCCCGTCAAACCGGTCGCCGCGAATCGCAACAAACAAGTCGCCCGGCTTGGCCAGGCGCGAATCGGTGCAAATGTGACGCACACTTGCCGAGCGCTCGCCCGCGACTAGCAGCCCGTTGCAGCTCTGCTCCACAAAACCTAGTGTCCGGGGTTCCATCATCTCGACACCACCCGGGGTTTCTGTTCCGACATCGACTTGACCGGCACCGACGGCTCGATGCCAAGGTAGTTGGCCGATCTCTCTGCAATTACCTTGAACGCCGGTGCCGCCACCACGCCGCCGTAATGGCCGTTGTGAGGCTCGTCCACAAAAACCCCGATGCACAACTGGGGATTCTCCGCCGGCAGGAACCCGATGAACGAGGAAAAATATTTACCGTCCTCGTAGCCCCGCCGTGTCTTGGACGGCTTCTGCGCCGTGCCGGTCTTGCCGGCGACGGTGTAGTTTTCAAGCCATGCCTGTCGTGCAGTGCCCTCGACCGAGACCACCGTCACCAGCGTCTCCACCATCTGCTGCGCTGTCCCGTCGTAAATCACCTTGCGAACCACGGTCGGTTTATACTGCATCACGACATTCCCATCGCGATCCACCAACCGCTCCACCAGCAACGGCCGCATCAGGTTCCCGCCGTTGGCCATCGCGGACATCGCCATCACGAGCTGCAGCGGCGTTGCCGCGATCTCGTGCCCCATCGGAATCCGGGAGATCGACAACTTGCTCCAGTCCCTGACCGGATGAAGGATGCCGCGCACTTCCCCCGGCAACGACACCCCGCTGCGCTGGCCAAAGCCCAACTCGGAAATGTATTTGTGCAGCCGCGGCGCCCCCAGCTTCATCGCCACCTTGGCCGTGCCGATGTTGGATGACTTGGTGATGATCTCCCGCACGGACAACGAGCCGTACGCGTGATGGTCTCGCAGCACCTTGCCGGCGAAATAAAAGCGGCCGTTCTCGCAATGGACCCGGTCATTCAGCCTCACAACATGCTCGTTGAGCGCGCCAGATACCGCCACGATCTTGAAGGTCGAGCCCGGCTCGAATACATCGGCGATCACCCGGTTTCGGCGGTTGGCATCATTGGAGCCTCCGGGCTTGTTGGGATTGTATGTCGGCCGGTTGGCCAGCGCGAGAATGGCGCCGGTTCGCGGGTTCACCACCACGACGCAGGCGCTCGCCGGAGTGTGCTTTGCACATAGCGCCTCGAGCGCCTTCTCGGTGATGTACTGGATGTTGGCGTCGAGCGTCAGCACCACGTTCATCCCGTCTCGCGGCTTCACATTGTGCTCGCGAAAGGCCACAATCTCGCGACGACTTCTATCGGTCTCGGTCTCGCGCCAGCCGCGCACGCCCTCAAGTTCCGAATCAAGCATCATCTCAATGCCGTGTTTACCCTCGAGTCCGATCACCGGCACGCTCGAGTCTTTTGGATCCCGTACACCGACAAACCCCATCACATGGGCAGCGAGATTGCCGCTGGGATAAACCCGCAACTGTGAATCGACCCGCTCACAAAATACAGAGCGCCTGACGTTGTAATATTTCAGCCGCTCCTTGCGGGGCAGCGATTTCACGTCGACATCAAACTCGATTTGCGCCAGCGCGTTGGTGATGCCCTGCCAATCCTCGAGTAGCACCTTGCGCCCAAGCACGACGTGCTTATCCTCCCGCTGGCGTCCCTGCGCGTCGGTGTACACGCGGCGCTGCATGCGCTTGGCCAAGCCGGCGGCGTCCCTGCCAAGAAACGGCGCGATCGCCCGGGCCACGAGGCGTTGGTGAGAGCCAACCAGCGACGGATCGGCGCACACCGTCTTGGCAATGCGGCTCGTCGCCAGCACCGTGCCGCGGATGTCCAGAATGTCGCCGCGCCTCGAGGCATGAATCACCTTGCGGCGAGTGTTGTCCAGCGCGTGCGCGGCGTGCTTGTCGTGCTGGAGCACCTGTATATCCACCAACCTCACCCCAAGTCCCACATAACCGACCGTTATGAGTGAGACCAGTATCATCACCCTGCCCCGGTGAGTGTTGGCTCCTGTCGTCGCCATGTCAGTTTGTAAACAGATTCTTCTGCATCTCTGTTACGGCCGTCCCCGACGCGGCGTGTTTTTTACCGTGCGGTATTCCCCCGGTTCACTTTGCTTTTGCTCCTTGGCGTCCAGCGGAAGATCTGAGAGTCGCAACACCTGCTCCGGCTGCGGCATCGTCAGCCCCAGCCCCAGTTTGCGGACCCGTTCGTAAAGCTTCTGAGTCGAGCGCATCTCGGCACGAAGTTGCTGCCAGCGCTCGTTGTCGCTCTTGAGCAACTCGAGCCGCACTTCCTTCTTGCGAACCTCGGTGCCAAGCTGGTGGATCTGTGACTTCTGCCACACGTACCCCATCGCCGTGCCGCCGAGCAGCAGGCAAAACAACGCGGCCTTGATCCACGAACCAACACTCAGCGCGGAGTCCTGTTTTTTCCGGTTGCGAGGCATGACGATTTACAATTTTTCCATCGCCCTCATCTGGGCGCTGCGACTTCGCGGGTTCCTCCCCACCTCGGCATCGCTTGGCTTGATCGCCTTGCGGCTGAGCTCCCGAGCCAACGGCTCGCGCGGTTCGCGCAGCTCCGGCACGTCGACATCGCCGCGCACCGTGTACGGCTTGGCCAAACGGCGGCTGAACTGTTTCACAAGCCGGTCCTCCCCAGAGTGAAACGTGATGACCGCGAGGCAGCCGCCCGGCTTGAGCACCGACCAGGCGGCGTCCAGCCCGGTCTGCACCTGGCCAAGTTCGTCGTTCACCGCCATGCGCAGTGCCTGAAACACGCCGGTCGCCGGATGCGTCCGCGCGCCCCGCCGGGGGCAGACCCGCTCTACCGTGTCGGCCAATTGCATGGTTGTCTCGATTCGCTGCATGTCGCGTTGCTCAACAATCGCCCGGGCAATACGCCGCGACCGGCGCTCTCCGCCCAGTTCCCAAAAAATCGTCGCCAGCTCCCCGGCCTCGAGCTCGTTCACCAGTTGCGCGGCGCTCACCGGCTGCCGCCGGTCCATCCGCATGTCCAGCGGCCCCTCGACCTGAAAGCTGAAACCGCGCTCCGCCTCGTCGAGCTGCGGCGAGCTCACCCCGAGATCCAGGAGCACTCCATCGCAACTCGCCTTGGCCAAGCGCTTGGCCAAGCCGGCAAACGGCTCCCGGTGCAACTCCAACCGGTCGCCAAACGGTTTCAAGCGCCTGGCCGCGGCGGCCAGCGCCCAATCGTCGCGGTCGAACCCCACCAGTCGCCCATCCGGGCCGCTCGCCTCGAGGATCGCCTCCGCATGTCCGCCGCCGCCGACCGTGCCATCCACATACAACCGACCCGCCACCGGTTGAAGTGCCAAGAGCACTTCCTCCAGCAAAACCGGTTCGTGGATGAATTCGGTCACAAGTCATCGGCTTTTTCGTGAGGCTCAATCGTCTCCATCCGCGAGGCATATTCCTTGTAGCTCCATGCCACCCTGCCATCCACGTACACGTCTGTCTTATAGTCCTTGGCCATCTCGATCGCTTCGTCCAACTCGGTGGCGTTCGTTTGCGCTGCCTCTGCCTCAGCGACTTTTTTGGAGGCGGCTTCCAGCGCGCCAACGGATGCCCCCGCCATGATGCCGGCCGGCCAAAATGACTTGAACGCGAGCAACCAACGCCGCGATCGACCCGACACAAACCGCAAGACTTGGTTCAGCGACTCAAACCGGCCGCGCATGCGCTCGGCCCACGAGCTCCTCATGGGTTCCTCGGCGATGAGGCTCGGGCGGAACTCGCTCACGCATTCACCGGCGCGAACCGCCAGGTCCGATCCCTCCAAGTCGTTTCGAACCACCCGCACCCGCGTCGGGCTGATGCGGCTGTACACCTCCACCTGATCCCGCGTCCGCGGCTTGACCTCTGCTTGTCCAAGTTCCAGGTGGTTTCCCGGTCCGGACGTTTTTGGCTCGATGACCAGCGACTCAAAAAAACCAAACTCTCCCTGACCAGACTCCTCCGCTGTGGGCTGCATCAACGACACCGGCTCCGGATGGGCAAGCTCACCGCCTCCCTCGCCGGTGAAGCCTTCCTGACTGTTTCCAATCCTGCGAGAGAGAAACTTTTCCCTTGGCCCCTCGAGGGTTCCACCAACCGACAGATATTGCATCAGGTTCATAGATTTAAATTCTTGATGGCCTCAGCTGCGACCGCTTCGTTGCCCTTGTTGTCTTTGTTGAATCGACCCGGCTCCCAGATTTCGAACTTGTTCAACCGGCCAACAAACATGGCCTCCTTCCGCAGCCCGGCCACGGCAGCCAGCTCCTCCGGCAGACACAGCCGGCCCGCCTTGTCCAGTGTCAGGTGGGCCGAGCTCCCCCCGATGACCCGCTCCACCACCGCTGCCTCGTCATTGGAAAGCGACATCTCGTTCAACCTCTCCAGCAGCAGATTCCAGCGGGCGGGAGGCAACACCAAAAGAAACTGCTGATCCCCCAGCGGCCACGGGAGGACAGATAACTCCGTTTTGCCAGACTTCGGCCGCCACTTGGAAGGGACCATGAGACGCCTGCTCCCATCGATTCCGTGCCGGAATCGACCGGAAAAAACGGTCGTTGATTGGTCCTGGGTTGCTAACATAACAGGTTGCTCGGACACCAATTTGGTCCTATGCGACCCAAAGTTTCCCTTTCTCTACCGTTTTCACCCCGAGGCGTCAACCAATTTTTTGAAAAAAGTTTAACTTTTTTTTGATTCACCCCTCCTATCCCTCCGTTTGGGCATATTTTGAATATTAGATAACGATAACGTAATTCAGCAGCTGTTCACTGCTCGCCCCTCGCTGCTCACTTAACCGTCGCCATCAAAGAATCGCGCTCGCTCTCGAAACCGGCTAGAGATGCCGCCGTGCGAACGGCCGATTTCGACTACCCTCTACCTCAGGAACTTATTGCCCAGCATCCCATCAAGCAACGGGACGCCTCGCGACTGCTTACCCTGGATCGCTCCACCGCAACCATCGCGCATAGGCAATTTGTCGACTTGGAAGCACTGCTCCGCTCGGGCGACGTTTTGGTGGTGAACAACTCGCGTGTCATCCCGGCGCGCGTGCGCGGCCAAAAGGAAGGCGACGGCGCGCGGGTGGAAATCCTGCTCACCGAGGAACGCGCCCCCGGCGAATGGTGGTGCATGCTGCGTCCCGGCAAACGTATTCACAACGGGACACGCATCCAGTTGCACGACCTCGACGGCTACCCCACTCCGCACTGGGTCGAGTCGATCGACAAGAACGATACCGGCAAATATCTGCTGCGCCTCCCTGAGTCGCCGGACGTGCACGCACTCCTGCAGGCCATCGGCGAGACGCCATTGCCGCCGTACATCGAGCGCACGTCGATCGACACACTCGCCGATCGCGAGCGTTACCAGACGGTGTACTCCAAGGCCGACGGTTCGGTCGCCGCACCGACGGCGGGACTGCACTTCACGAATGAGATGCTCAACCGGCTTCGCGCGAAGGGTGTGACGTTCGCAGAAGTGACACTGCACGTCGGGCCGGGAACGTTTCAGCCGGTGGAGTGCGACCGCATCGAGGATCACCCGATGCACGAGGAACGGTTCGAGATTAGCGCAGTCACCGCCGGGACAGTCAACCAAGCCAAAGCCGAGGGACGGCGGGTCGTCGCCGTCGGCACAACAAGCATGCGCGTGCTCGAGTCAGCCGCCACCGGCGGTCTGCCGGTCGGGCCGCAGCTTGGGCGGACGGACATTTTCATCTACCCACCGAACGAGTTCCAGGTTGTCGATGCATTACTCACCAATTTTCACCTGCCCAAGTCCACGCTGTTGATGCTAGTAAGCGCGTTCGCGCAGCCGGGCGGCACCGGCGGCCGCGAACGCGTGCTGAACGCCTACGCCGAGGCGGTCGCCGAGCAGTATCATTTTTTTAGCTACGGCGACGCGATGTTTTTGCACTGAATGAAAACGGGCCGTCCATTTGTGTTGATCAACATGGCCATGTCGGCCGACGGCAAGATTGCCTCGCCGCATCGCCGCTTCGTCGCCTTTGGCAGCCGGCGCGACCATGCTAACCTCCTCGCGCTCCGCGCCACCGCCGACGCCGTCATGTGCGGTGCGCGAACGGTGGACTCCGCGGCAGTGACGCTGAATGCGGGCAGCGCGGCATACGAGCGGCGGCGGATGCGGGCCGGCTTGGCCAGGCAGAATCTGCGGATCGTCGTGAGCGGCTCTGGCTCGGTCGATCCGGGGGCGGCGATTTTCCGGCACCCGGGTTCGCCGCTCATTGTGCTGTCGTCAGGCCAGGCGCCGAAGTCGCGCTTGGCCAAACTGAAACGGTTGACCGACTGTGTGAAGGTCTGCGGGAAAAACAGAGTCGCGCTTGCCCAAACGCTTGGCTGGCTCCGGCGCGAGTGGGCGGTCAAGCGGCTGCTCTGTGAGGGCGGCGGCGAATTGAACTTCGAGCTGCTCCGGCTTGGACTCGTGGATGAACTGCACCTGACGATCTGCCCTCGAATCATCGGCGGTCGCGATGCGCCAACAATCGCCGATGGCGATGGGTTTGCCCGTTTGGCCAAGGTGGCCAACCTGGCAATGACCCGTCAACGCCGCATCGGTGGCGAACTGTTCACGACGTGGCGCATCAGGCCAAAATCTCGTTGACGACACGCGCCCCCTGCACGCTGGTCAGCCGCTGGTCGAGACCCTGATAGCGATAGGTAAACCGCTCGTGGTCGAGACCCAAACACTTCAACACCGTGGCGTTGAGGTCGTTGATATGCACCGGATCGCGGACGATGTTATAGCAGAAGTCGTCGGTCTCGCCATGGACATACCCCTTCCGGATGCCGCCACCGGCCATCCACATCGAGAAGCAGCGGCCGTGGTGGTCGCGCCCGTGGTTGTCCTTGCTCAGTGCGCCCTGCGAGTAAATCGTCCGGCCAAATTCGCCGCCGCAAACCACGAGCGTGTCCTCAAGCATGCCGCGTTGCTTGAGGTCTTTCACAAGCGCAGCGGTGGGCTGATCGACATCCTCGCATTGGTAACGGACATCGCGCGGGCAGTTGCCGTGTTGATCCCAGCCGCGGTGGAACAACTGCACAAACGGCACGCCACTCTCGAGCATGCGCCGCGCGAGGATGCAGTTGTAGGCATACTTGCCCGGCTTCTTGGAGTCCTTGCCGTACAGGTCGAAGACGTGATCCGGCTCGGACTTGAGATCGGTCAACTCCGGCACGCTGGCCTGCATACGAAACGCCATTTCGTACTGGGCAATGCGCGCCTGGATTTCCGCGTCGCGCGTCGCAGCGAACTTGGCCTCATTCACGGCCTTGATGCTGTCGAGGATCGCCCGGCGTGAGTTGCGGTTGATGCCCGGCGGGTTGTTGAGGAACAGCACCGGCTCGCCGGAGCTGCGGAACTTGACGCCCTGATGTTTCGACGGCAGGAAGCCACTCCCCCAAAGCCGCGAGTACAGCGCCTGGCTGCCACCGCGCCCCTTGGAGATCATCACGATGTAGCCGGGCAAATTATCGCTCGGGCTGCCGAGGCCGTAGTTGAGCCATGCGCCCATGCTTGGATGGCCAAGCTGCTGTGTGCCGGTGTTGATGTAGGTGATCGCCGGGTCATGGTTGATCGCCTCAGTGTTGACACTGCGGATGAGTGTCATCTCGTCGGCGAGCGAGGCGATGTGCGGCAAAATCTCGCTGTAATACGCGCCGCTCTGACCGTGCTGCTTGAACTCAAACATCGGCGCAACACATGGGAACGACTTCTGCCCGGACGTCATGCCGGTGATTCGCTGGCCTTGGCGGATGGATTCCGGCAACTCGATGCCGTGAACCTTGCGGATGCCCGGCTTGTAGTCGTACATGTCGATGTGCGACGGGCCGCCGGAGAAGAACAGGTAAATCACCCGCTTGACCTTGGGCATGAAATGCGGATCGCCCAGCGCGCCACCGTGGCGTCCAGCAGCGTTGAGTAGGCCCGGCTGGGCAAGTGATGCGAGGCCAAGTGCCCCCATGCCGCGTGCGCCAAGATTCAGGAACTTGCGCCGGTCGAGCAAATGGTCAGAATTGAATAATGGAATCATGGGTCACTCCTTGGTGATGACTTCGTCAAGATTGAAAATGGCGCTGGCCACGGTGGTCCAGGCGGCGTGCCGAGCCAAGTCGAGCGACTCGTCACGCCTGGTTTCGCCGAACTTCAGTAGCTCCCCAGCGCGCGTGGGATCGGCGCTGAACTCCTTAAGCTGACTGTCGTATAAATTGCGGAACACGCGTTTGCGCAACTCGTCCGCCGGGCGCGCCGTGGTAAGCATGAACGCATAGTCGAGCTGCGAGTCAAAGTCCGCCCCGCCCTTCTGCAGCACCCGCTGCGCGAATACCCGCGCCGCCTCGACGAACTGCACGTCGTTCATAGTCACCAATGCCTGCATAGGCGTGTTGGTGCGCGGCCGCTGGATGACACATTTTTCGCGCGTCGGCGCGTCGAACACCATCATGTTGGGCATCGGCGCGGAGCGCTTCCAGTAGGTGTACATTGAGCGGCGGTACAGTTTCGAGCCTTTGTCCGGTTTGTAAAACAGGCCGCCGTTTAGCGCGACCTCGTTCCAAATGCGCAGCGGTTGGTAAGGTTTGACACTCGGCCCGCCGATCCTGCCGTTGAGCACACCACTGACGACAAGCGCGTTATCGCGGATGAACTCACCCTGCAGCCGCAACCTCGGCGCATGCGAGAGAAATACATTCTCGGGATCGCGGTGGAGCTGTTCCGACGTGGCAGCGGACTGCTGCCGGTATGTCGCCGACAGGAGCATCTGCTTGAACATACGTTTCACGTTCCAGCCGCCGTCGGCGAAGTCGCGCGCCAGCCAATCGAGAAGGCCCGGATGACTCGGCAGCGAGCCACGTGTTCCGAAGTCCGATACCGTCGTCACCAGCCCCGCGCCGAAGATCATCGACCAATAACGGTTCACCGCCACGCGGGCCGTCAGCGGATGGTCGTCATCAGCAATCCACTTGGCTAAGCCGAGTCGCCTGGCCGATGCCCCCTCAGGCAACGACGGCAGCACGGCTGGGATGCCAGGTGAAATCTCCTCGTCCTTTTTCGGCGACGCATAATGGCCGCGCGAGAGCACGTAGGTTTTGCGCGGCTTGGCCAAGTCGCCCATAGTCATCACCGTGACGATCGACTTGTCGTAGTCGGTCACCGCCTTCTCAGCGGATTTTATACTGGTATCCAGTTCACGGCCAAGCGGCCACTGGGATTTCTCATAATAGTCGCACAATTTGCTGATGTGCCCGGCATTCAGGACGTCCTCCCGCAGCAGCGCCAAAATATTTTCCGGCAGCGCCGAGCCGCCGAGCTTGAAGTAAAAACCGGCCGGGCCGCCGGCGTTGACGATCTTGAGCAACAGGTGATTCTCGCCCTCCGCCAGCGCGAGCTTGGCCTTGTCCTGATCGGGCGCCGGGCCGCGTGAAGCGTTGTTGGCTAACACCTGTTTGCCGCTAAGAAACACCTTGATCGCGTCATCGCTGCCGAGCGACACCATCAACTCCTGCGCCTTGGCCGACGTCACGGTGCGATAAAAATAAGCCGCGCTGTTTTCCGGGATGGCGACGGCGTGAACCTTGCCATCCCCGTACTCGCGCGGCTCCCATTTTTTGCCGTCGTACTCCTTGGCCAAGTCCACCTTCTTCTCCGGCCCCCAGTCCTTTTTGAAGGCGGCGTCCTTGTTTTTGCCGGTGAAACTGCCGAGGAACTGCCACCCGCCCAACTTCGGAGGCTGCGGTAATTCGCTGGCGCGGTGGTCGGCAATCCATTCATCCATCTCCTGCGCGTTCGGCTTGGCCTTGGCGCGCTCGCTTTTCGCGGCAGCCACCTTGTCGCGCCGTTGCTGCAACTCCGCACTCTCGGCCATGCTAGGGACCTTGACCATCGGGGCCGAGTTGCCGTTTCGCGTCTGATTACCGGCGTCGGAGTTGATATTGAAGTAGGCGTAAAACTGATAGTACTCCTTCTGCGAAATCGGATCATACTTGTGGTCGTGGCACTGGGCGCATTCCATCGTCAAGCCCAGCCAGACATTCGAGGTTGTCTTGACGCGATCGACGTTGTACTCGACACGGTACTCCTCTTCGATCAAGCCACCCTCGTCGGTCGTGCCGTGGTTGCGGTTGAAGCCGGAAGCTACCTTGTGGTCAAGCGATGCGTTCTCGAACTGGTCGCCGGCCAACTGCTCAATCGTGAACTCGTCGAACCGCTTGTTGTCGTTGTACGCCCGGATCACCCAGTCGCGCCACGGCCACATGTAGCGCACGCCGTCATCGTGAAACACGCTCGAGTCGCCGTACCGCGCGGCGTCCATCCACGCCAGCGTCATCCGTTCGCCGTAACGCTCGCTCGCCAACAGCGAGTCAACAAGCTTCTCGTAGGCGCCCGGGTCGGTGTCGTTAACAAACCGCTCGACCGCCCCCGGCGACGGCGGCAACCCGGTCAGGTCAAGGCACACCCGCCGGATGAGTGTCCGGCGATCTGCTTCCCGCGAAGGCTCTAACCCGTTGGGCTCCATCCGGGCGAGTGTGAAAAAATCGATCGGATTCCTTGGCCAGGCGCGGCGCTGCACCTTGGGCAAGCCCGGACGCTTGGGAGCGACAAAAGCCCAATGCCCCTCCCACTCCGCGCCCTGCTCGATCCAGCGCTTGATCGTGGCAATCTCGTCCGCCGACAATTTTTTCTTGGACTCCTCCGGCGGCATGCGGTCATCCGGATCGTGCGCGGTGATTTTTTGGTACAACAAACTCTCGGCCGGTTTGCCGGGCACGACGATCCGCTCGTCGCCGGAGCCGCCGAAGAGGCCGCTCTCGACGTCGAGTCGCAGCTTGGCCTTGCGGTGATTCTCGTCCGGCCCGTGGCACTGCATGCAATTATGCGACAAAATCGGCCGCACATGCACTCCAAACCGAAGCTCCTCCGGCGCGTCCGCCCGCACCTGGCCAAGCGCCAACCCCCCGGCCAGCAACGGGAAAACCCAAAAAACTTTCCGCGAAAAAATCATGAAAACCTCGGCAATCGCCTAAGTGAATCAAACAATCAGCCTCGCGGAAAAATCTGCCCGCACCCTTCCACAAAAGCAAGCCCACCGATTGGCTAAGCGAACCAACCGAGAACCGCGCACCGAGAACCGTTTAACCGCCCGGAGGGAGCAACCCAAGCTTGAGGAACACGAAGCCAATCACCCCGGCGGCGAGAGCGTAGTAAACGAACACCAGCAGCGTCTTGCGGATGACGTCCCCTTCCCTGCCGGTCAGGCCGACCACTGCGGAAGCGGCAACAACGTTGTGCACGCAGATGACGTTTCCCGCCGCGCCGCCGACCGCCTGCAACGCCACCATCCACGTCGCGTCGATGCCGATCTTCACCGCAACCTCAAACTGGAACAGCGAGAACATCATGTTGCTGATCGTGTTGCTGCCAGCCACGAACGCGCCGAAGCCGCCAAGTGCCGGTGCCAGCAGCGGGTACGCCCCGCCCGCCAGCGCCGCCACGCCGTTGGCCAGGGCGATCGGCATTTTTTCGTAGTCGGCCAAGCCGCCGTCGGTGTTCAAAAACACCTGCACCATCGGCACGGTGAACACCAGCGCGACCGACGCCTTGGCCGTCGTCTTGAGCGACTCGCCCCACGCCGCGCCCACGCCCGGGCCGTTCATTCGGTGCAGCGCGACCGCGATCAGCGATACGACGATGAACACTGTCCCGGGCACATAAAGCGGGGTCTCATCCACAAAGATGCCGGTGCCAAAGACGTCCCACTTGAGTTGGATGGAACGAAGCCACGCTTTGAGCGGCAACGCCTCAATCCGTGTCAGCACCAACAACGCCGCCAAAAGAAGATACGGCAGCCAGGCAGTAAACACGCCGACCTTGGGCGGTTCACCGGCTTGGCCTGACTTCAGATCGATCTCCATCCCACCCGTCCAACCCGCCTCCCACTCGGTGCGCGGCGGGAAGTCCCACGGCTCGCCCTTAGGCATGAGCCAGCCGCGCTTGGCCACCGGCACGACAATGGCCAGGCCGATCAACGCACCGAGTAACGACGGAAACTCCGGCCCGAGAAACCTGGCCACCAGCACGTACGGCACCGTCAGCGCAAACGAGGCGAACAACGCGAACGGCCACACCGCCAACCCTTCGCGAGCCGATTTGTTTTTGCCGAAGAACCGCGTCATGAACACCACCAGCAGCAGCGGGATCAGCGTCCCGACGATGGCGTGAAGTAGCGCAACCTTGAACCCGACGAAGGCAAGGAAGCCGTCCCACTGCCCGAAACCCATGTCAGCGACCGCCGTTTTCACCGACTCGTCGCCGGCCAAGCCCTTGTTGACTCCCACGAGGATCGGCGTGCCCACCGCACCGAACGACACCGGCGTGCTTTGGATAATCATCCCGGCCACCACGGCCGCCATTGCCGGGAAACCGAGCCCGACCATCAGCGGCACCGTCACCGCCGCCGGCGTCCCGAACCCGGCCGCCCCCTCGATAAACGCCCCGAACAGCCAAGCGATAATGATGACCTGCACGCGCCGGTCGGCGGAGATGTTGGTAAAGCCGTTGCGGATGACTGCCAGCGCGCCGCTGTGCTTGAGCGTGTTCAGCAGCAGGATCGCCCCAAAAATGATGAACAGCAGCCGAAGCGTCAGTGAAAGCCCCTTGATCGACGCCGCAGCCACCTGCACACCTGGCACCTCCCAGACAAACAGAGCCAGCCCGGCGGCGACGAGATACGATACCGGCATCGCGCGGCTGGCCGGCAACCGAAAGCCCACCAGCAAAACGCCTACGGCAAGGATCGGGAGAAACGAAAGGAGTGCAGTCATTGATCAATCGGTCGCCGCACTCTAGCGCCAGCCAAGCGCTTGGCCAAGCGGGGTTTGACCTTGCGCCGGCGTGGGTGCGTCCTTAAGTTTCGCGAATGATTTTGGCCGAAGTCGGCGCCGATCCGCAGTTGCCCCAGTACCTGGGCGTTTTGTTCCTCGCGCTGGTGGTGACCGCTTTTGCGGTGGGCACCATGTTCGCGTCGAAGCTGGCCGGCTGGTATTTCGGCGCGCGCAAGGCTAAGGCGCTTGGCCGCCACAAACCGATCAAAGACACCCCGTACGAGTGCGGCATGTTGCCGGTCGGCGATGGCACATCCCGCCTGTCGGTAAAGTTCTACCTCGTGGCAATGCTGTTCATCCTGTTCGACATCGAGGTGGTGTTCCTCTACCCGTGGGCGGTGGTTTACAAAGTCATGCTCAGCGACCAGGCCTCG
>MPLU02222900.1_pt1 | contig 21508 bp, 9 predicted proteins | sample 1617381 | NCBI WGS metagenome assembly MPLU02 (sample SAMN05944801, study PRJNA350692) | marine metagenome | biome: marine; feature: ODZ; material: water; isolation source: 90 m water sample filtered on 0.2 um supor filter | place: Pacific Ocean | collected 2012-04-08 | depth 90m m
CTTCACTGTCACCCTTGCTGTCGCCTTCGCTGTCACCCTTGCTGTCGCCTTCGCTGTCACCCTTGCTGTCGCCTTCACTGTCTCCCTTGCTGTCGCCTTCACTGTCTCCCTTGCTGTCGCCTTCACTGTCTCCCTTGCTATCGCCTTCACTGTCTCCCTTGCTATCGCCTTCGCTGTCTCCCTTGCTATCGCCTTCGCTGTCTCCCTTGCTGTCGCCTTCGCTGTCTCCCTTGCTATCGCCTTCACTGTCTCCCTTGCTGTCGCCTTCGTTGTCTCCCTGGTTGCTGCCACCTTCTTCGTTGTCCTGGATTTTCTTGGCAAGGTCGTCAGTTCGCTTGGCGAGGTTTTTTTGGTCGTTGGCCAATCGTTCTGCATCCACGCCACCTTCGTTTTGACCTTGTAGGCTCTTTTGGAGGCGGATTAATCGTTCCAGGTCACGGATGTATTCACGAATGCGTGCTTGTTCACTTTTTAATCGGTCAGGGCGATTTTCCGTGAGCAGCAATTTGAGCAAGGATTCCATGTCCTTGCGTCCGACATCCTGGCCTTCGAGAGCTCGTTTTAATTGTTGTTGATTAAGTAATTCCGCAATGGAATTCAGCTGGGTTTTGGTAAGCCGGTCCTTGGATTGTTTGTAGGCTTGTTTCAACAGGGCCGCCCGCCGCGGGTTGGTAGGTGCTTCGAACTCGGCCATCTTGAAGATGAGTTCTTCGAGTCGCGAGTACTTGTCAGCGAGGCGACTTTGTTTCAGAGCGATTTCATCGATGTTGGTTGGTTCGGCAGCATCGGTTTTTGGTGCATCAGGCTCGGCAGCTTTCTCTTTTGTTGGTGGGTCAGACTTCTCTTGCGTGAAGGCCTGACCTGGTGCCAAGAGGGCCAGGATGAGGGCCGGCAGCAGAGTTTGAATCAAAGTGCGATACATGCGTATCTCCCGCAACAAGAGAGTTTTCCTGGGCACCGATGCCTGTTCCTGAAGGATCTGACGTTAATTATTACCTGTGAGTTTCCATTGTGACCATGCCGATCGGTAAAAACCACACTTATTAGGGGTGTCGGCAAGGTGAATCAGGAGTTTTATTTTAACAAATCGAGCAGTTGTTTTTTGCGTTCTTGCTTTGTTTTTTCCTGTATTTCTGACTGTTCTTGGATCAGGGAGCGGACCAAATCGATTAATTCGTTGTAGGTCTCTAATTCTAACATTTTTTGTAGGACTTCATCCATTTGCTGGAGGATATCGACGGTCTGGGTGAGTGCGTCGAGGGCAGCAGCTGGTTCCTGCTTGGGTTGTCCGACCAGGCCCTGAAGTTGTTCGAGTTGTTCATCGAGTTTTGGAAACGATTCCTTGGCGATACGAAAGAGGGGCTTTGCGATCTGGTCCTGTAGTCGTGATTTTCGATCGGCGGTATCGACGCGATTATTAATGAGTTCCTCGCGTATATCATCGAAGGAGGTTGCCACGCCGAGGATTTCCTGGGCGGATTTTTGGCTTTGCAGCAACGCTCGCTGGACTCGCAGTAGCCGGAGGCTTTGTGCTCGTTCGGTTTTTTCCTCGGCGGAGAGTTCTTTTTCGGTGTTCTTGTCAGCTGCCTCTGCTGGATCTGTTGCAGGGTCAGGTTGCTTTTCTGCAGGCTGCTTGTCTTCTGGATCGGCGCCGGCATCGGCGTCATTGAGCCCCTGGGCTTCTTCGGCCACCCTTTGCAGGGAGTCTTTCATGACGGTGACTTCTTCGATGATCAATTCGTATCGTTGCCGGGTAGCGAGTTCGCGGCGTTCGAGGAGCGAGAGGAGTTGGTCGGGAGTCACGATATCCAGGCTGAACGGGCTACTGGCTCCGATATTGGGATCTCCCTCGAGGTTGTAATGATCGGAGGAATGCAGCGTGAGTACTAATCGTTGGCCAGGGGTCAACTCGAGCCCACCCTCCTTGGAGCGAATTTCACGGAAGTCGAGTCGGCTATCAATTTTCTGTTCACTCTGGAGTTTGAAGTCGAACCGTTGTGGCTCGCTTTCACCGATCTGTACCTGGAACCAGTTGTCGGCAACGCCGTAATCATCTTTGACGGCACCTTCCAGGGGGATAACCACATCGGGCGTGACGGCAGATCCGATCCCCTTGATGCCGACCTCGAGGACAGGTGCGGTATCCCGATTGGCGGCCAGGGAGACGCGATGGGGCCGTTCGGTGGCAATGCCATCGGTGTCGACGAGGAAAATATCGAGGGCCAGGTTGCGATGCAGGCTGTCCGTCTGGTACTCGAATTGATTTCCGGAGCCGGTTCGTAAGGTAACGGTAGCAGGCAGCCACTGTTGCGTGTTTACATCCTGGGCCAGGACGGCGATCGGGCCCGTGGCGACGATGGGTTCGTTCTTGTCGTTGTTGATGGCCAGTTTTTGTTCCTGCAGGGTCCATTGCACGGGTTGTTTTGTTTGCGGATCCATAAATTCGGGCGTGTCGGCAATCGTGACCTGGACGTCACGATTGGTTTCGGGATCGAGTACGGTGCCAGCAAGGGTGACGGCCAGGGAAATAGGCTTGTCTTGCTGTTGGCTGTTCTTGGCCTGGACGAGGTAAATGACCGAGTGATCCTGGTTGGAGGAGCCATCCGTATCGGTGTCGTCTACCTCGTTTTCTTGCAGGAGGTTGAATAGATGAACCTGGTGAAGCGGCTTGTTGGTTTTGAAGTGCACGTTGAGATTGCTGCCCAGGGGCAATGATTTTCCCTTGATCCAGGTTTCTCCCGTGACGGGTAGTTTGTCGATATAGTCGGGGAAGCGGTAGTCCAGCGTGGTTTCGGTGATGGTGGGATTGTCGACAACCTGGATCTGGTAGTCACGTACCCGGGCGTCAAATCCGATGACATCGAATTGCAGGCTGGTCAGGATTCCCTTGAGGGGTTTGTCGTCGAAGACGAAAAGTTGGAAGTCACCGGAGGTGCTGCCTTGCTTGATCATTTTGCGACGTCCGGTGACACCTTCCGAGGTGCGGTAATGGATGACACATTCCTTGGGAATGGTTTTGCTGCGGTCCGCATGGATCAACAGTTTCAGGTTGGCTCCTCGCCCGACCTTGAGTTGGCGGTTTTTATCGAACTCGAGGGTGGTTTCAAATTCGACACGGTTGTTGCCACTGCCAGTGCGAATCAGTTCGACACCGACGACCTGGATGTCTGCCTTGCGTGGCCAGGGTGAGTTGTCCAGGAGATAGAGTCTGCGGACACCCAGTTCCAGGGCCGACGTGTAATCGCTGCCGGGTTGGTAGGTCCAGCTGGAGTCAAAGGCGGCCAGGGCACCGACCGGGATGATGAGTGCACAGGCCAGTAGAAATCGTTTAGCGAGAGCTGTTTTATTGAAGATGCGGTGGAGCTTGACTTGCCCGAGATGTTTCTTGACTTCATCACCGGTTTGATCGAGCATGGACTGGCTGAATTCCTCGGCGTGATCCGGGTGGTCGCGCATTTCTACGGCCGTGACGAGGCGGTCCTGGAAGTTTTCGTACTTGCGTTCCAGCAGGACAGCCATGCTGCGATCTGCCAATTCAACGAAGGTGCGTTGGAGGATCCATCGGTAGAGAATGATGGCTAGTATCAGGCTGATCACGGTAAGCAGGATGGCCCGGGTAATAGTGGGCAGTTCGCTGGCACCTACCAGGACGGGAAGGTAATCAATAGCCAGGCTGGCCCAGAAGGTCATACCCAGCCAAAGGATTGCCATGAAGAGACCTTCCAGCCAGACGTACAGGCGGATTCTCCATCGCAAACCAGCCAGTAGGTTGCGGATGTGTGGATCAAGCGTGGATTTCTGGTTGTGGGTGGCCATGAAGGTTTGTTCGAGGTTTGCTGTCAGGGACAGGTACTATTGTCTAATGAAGGTTTGGTTTTGCCAAGTTAATTTGAACCGTTATGCGAGTCGAGCCAGTCGTCTGAAGAGCCATTCCAGGCAGAGTGCTCCACAGATGAGTGCGATCAGCCAGGCCATCAATTTTTCCTCAAACCCTGGGTCTGGAGTCCCGGGCAGGGTTGTTTGTTGGTCCTGGGGTTCCAGTCGACTCACGAGGGAGCCCTGGTTGGTTTCTGCTGGCTTGGCCGCAGCGGCAAAGCCGATGTAGTAGTCTCCGCGAGACAGTTGGGCAACTTCTTGTAGCAGGGCGTCGTCCCGCTTCGGATTTTCAATTTCAAGGGCTGGGATTCGTACACGCACTTCCTTGGTCAGGAGGATTTCTTCAGCCACCTGCGGTACCTGTAATTCGATCCGGTAATCACCATCCTGGAGGGTCGTGAACTGCCCGGCGAACATGCCATCTCGGGCCGCATCCTTGACCTGCCTGAGTTCGATTGGTTTGCGAGTTCCATCGGGCAGTACCAGCATCGCCCCGACGGTTTCGTCCAGGAGTGGCTGGTGCTGGGCGTCCGTAAGAATGGCCTGGACACCAACATGGTCACCGAGCAGGCAACGTTCCTTGTCGACCAGCAGGACACCACGACTGGAATCTCGCAGCAGTCGTCCCTGCGCAGCCCAGCGGATTAGCTTGGTGTAATACTGTTCAAAGTAGGAGATGTCCAGTGCTCGCAGTCGCCACATCTCGCCGCTGGCCTGGAAGAAGACCCGCCCTGCCCCGTAGAAATGTCCTGCCATGTAGATAGGTAGTTCATTATCGATCGAGGTGTCAGGATCCGAGAAGCGGGCAAAGACCTTGGCACCAGGCTTGGGGTCCTTGGCCTTGTAAAACCCATAGACGCCATCAAACAGGGCCCAGGCTTCCTCGCTGGCAATCTGATCATCGGCCAGCCAAAGAAATTCCGAGGAGAGCCCCTCGTCCGTGAACTGCGGAGGCCAGGCAGCTGTGCCCCCGAACTGTCCCAGCGAGAGCGTGGCTCCCCCCTGGTTGTAGAAAACAACAGGATAGAGATTCTTCATGATGTCGACTCGTCGATCACGCCCACGTCGAGTACGTGACCATTCGGGTGTGTAGACGGGCCCTGCCACGACGATCAGCCCACCGGCTTTTTCGGCGACAAACCGTTCCAGTAGTTCCACCTGGTTTGCCTCCAGGGCCTGCCAATCCGGGTCGAAGGCAACGACGCAGTCGTACTCAAAGAGTTCATCCGGTAGTTGCGGAAATTCAAAGAGCAGTTCATCAGATTCCTGCGATATCCCGACATCGCCGGTTTGCAGTAACACGTGCAGGATGGTGTCCTCATCCCGGTAGATCTGGTTGCGTAGGAAACGGTATTCGCGTGTCGGTCCACCAGCGATCAGGAGGATCTTCATGCGTCGATCGATGCTTTCCACGATGGCAGATTTCTCGTTGTCCTTGTCGTTCTTGTCTTCCGGAGGGGCTTTCACGCGGAAGATATACTTGCGACGCCCTACTTCCTCGGGAGTTAACTCGAAATCAACCGGCTTGGTGAGGCCATCCTGGGAAAGCTCCACGCGGCGTTCTTCCTCGATGCGTTGCTGGTTTTCAGCATTGCTACCCTCGGCGGGCTGCGAAATTAGCTGCACGGTGACCTGGCGACCCTGCAGTCCAAATGCCTGCAGGTAACCGGTAATGGAAAAATTGTCTCCGGGATACACACGCTCGGGGGCATTCAGGTCCAGGACACGCACATTGCGCACGGTCTGGTTGGAGCCTATGCCTACCGGGAAAATGGGGATCTGGCTATCTCGCACGGCCTTCAGTACGGTGGGGACTTCTTCGCCGGCGTTGTTGCCACCATCGGTGACCAGCACGATACCTGCAACGGGGCCTCCGCGTTCCTTGTTGATCAGGTACTGCAGGGAATCTCCCAGGTGCGTCTCTGTGCCGCGTGGTAAGAGCTGGTCTGCCCAGTTGATTTGCAGGTCAACCGGTTCCGTCTTTTTCTGTTCAGGAGCCTGGGAGTTGGACAGGCCAGCTGCTTCCAGCGGTTGTAACCCGACCATGGTCAGCCAGGGAATGTCCGGGCTGCGGAGGCTGGCCACGGCCATGACCACGATGCTGGCAATCAACGTTACCATCGAAACCAGCAATGGCCACGATGCGTTTTGTTCGCCTGGTGCAGGACGTCGACGGGCGAAATGCATGATGACTGCCAGCAAGGCGATGGCCAGCAGGATTCCGGAAGCTGTGGCCGTACGACGACTCTCCTCCAGGGACTGCAGCTGCGCTTGCGAGACGGAACCGCTTTCATCGCTAACCAGGTCTTCCGCCTGCACCTTGGGGAAAGTGCTGATTTCCGTGGGCTTGGTTTCCTGGTCAAATCGATAAACCACCACGTCATGGTTTTCCCGCAGGTCCTTGATCAGGTTGCCCTGGGCCAATTCCTCGGCCACCAGGTCCAGGCGACTGGCATTCGTTGGATTGTCTGCTGTCTGGCCATCACGTAATCCCATGCTCTGGCTGGTGTCAATCAATACCATGGCACGCGAGTTCTTGGTGAGTGTCTGCTCGGTCAGTTTTTCCAGGTTCAAGAAAAAGAACAGGATGCCAAGGTAGGCCACGCTGCGCAGGAACATCAGGGCGAGACTCGTGCCCCGAGGTAGCTCTACGCAATCCCGACGATACATCAGGATCACGAAGGTCATGATCAGGCTGCAGATGCCGACCAGCAAGAGCCAGTGCCAGCCCTCCGAGAGGGATTGCAACCGGGTGAACTGGTGGTAGGTCTGTTCGGTTTGTGCCCAGAGCAGTTGGCTGGACGCAGCAATGTTCGTCATCATTTGCTGGGCCCCCGTCCTGGATGGTAACTGGTCCAATATGCGAGCAACTGTTCGCCGATGAGCAGGCCAACCAGTAGCCACATTAACCAGAAGCCGGTGGTTCCACCTGCATGTTGTACGGCGGAGCCGGTAAAATCGTCGGCTGCTAATATTTCTACCTTGACCGGGTCCAGCTGGTCGACCAGGGCCTGGCCAGTAACCATTGCCAAATTTCCTTCAGCAGGCTCCACGTTGACGGCAAACCGATTGGCCTTGATGTTGCCATCGACGCTGGTCGCCAGCACGTCGTAGATACCGCTGCGGCCGGTTTCCTGGGGCCGTTGCGTCCCGGGCGTGGGGCGACCCAGGGAGGCCACCAGGAGGGCTGAATCGGTTTCCGGCTTGATCGCCTTGCGCTCCTGTTCCGCGCGTTGTTGCTGGTCCTCACCGGGCAGGAGGAACTTGACCGTTTCCTGGTATTGCTGCATCGCCAGCTGGACGTCCAGCGGTGCGCCCACCAGGCGTGTTTCCTGGGTGCGAGTCACGGAAGTCAGGTAGGAGTGTAGCTTGAGCAACATGACGACAAAGCTGGGGTCGCGTGCCCAGCTGTTCCACTCGGGGCCCAGCGTGGTCAGGAAGCAGACCACGCGTCCGTCACCAAAACGTTGTTCGACAGCCAGGGGCAGTTGGTTGTGGAGTCGACTGACGATACGGGTGGTTGAATTCAGTCCGGCTTCCCAGCTGTCCATCGGTTGCATGAATTGCTGGACGCGGACCTGGCGGATTAATGTATTACGTTCACCCAGGAAGAACTCGAAAATCGGATGACGCGTGACCTCGATGTCCGGTGTGTTTTCTTCCAGTGGTGGGTTGAGCAGGGCCTTGCCAGCCAGCGACAGGGGCAGGATACCCTCTCCCTCACGGTAGAGTTGCTTATTGTAGAAAGGGACATCGACCTGGTCGCCGAGGAAAAACGAGATGCCACCGCCACTGCGTGCGAAGGCCTCCAGGTGTTCCACGGCACGTGCATCCATCCGGCTAACGTCCAGCAGGTAGATCGCGCTGTACTGGCTTAAGGCCTCGGGGGACGTGTCACGCAGGAACTGGATGGGCTGTATCTCCGGTTCGATCCCGGTCACAGCCTGCTGGCTGGGCTTGAAGGCGCTGGTCAGGTAATACTGGTTGGTCGACCCCGGGGAGCCATCGATCACCAGTACGCGTTCCCCCTCGGGAAAGTCAATGACGCTCCAGCGATGATTGTCTGCGGGGACGGCATCATCCGGCAGGCTGGCCTCGACGACATGTTCGCCGGCCTGGGGGAAATAAACCTGGGCACGGTAGTTAACCGTCTCTCCAGGTGCGATCTGCTCGAGGATCACGGTGGGCAGTTCATCGGTTTCACCAGCGAGTTCGGAGAGCTGGCCGGTTTGCAGGCCTGCGGGATCGTGGTAGATGGTGCGGATCTTGAGTGCGACCCGGCGAGCCGGCTCGGTTCCATGGTTTTTGACACCAACATTGATAAACAGGGGCACCCCTGCTGCACGCGTTTCGTCGGCGGGAGTCAGGTACGTGATTCCCAGGTTCTGGTGCCGGGTTTCGCTGCATTGAACGAGTTGGATGTCTGCCTCGGCATCCTGCAACTCCCGCAACGACTGCCGTACTTGCTTGGGGCTCTGCCACTCGTTTTCCCGGAAATCCGAGAGGAGGTAGACGACGCACTTTTCATCGTTATTGTCAGCGACCAGTTGCTGTACCAGTTCCAGTGCGGGGCCGGCGCCGACGGATAGCTGTGAGACCTGCATCTGGGAACGTTTTTCTTCCAGCAGTAAATTGAAATCCTTGTCGACAAAGGAAGCGGACAGGTCAGCGACCTCGTCGACTCGGTCTATGGCAGAGTCGGAACTGTCGGACGCAAGTGCTTGCGAAAATCGGATCAAGGTAATTCGTTGCTGCCGCAGTTGGCGGGCCTGGTTTCCGATCTGGGTAATGACCTGCGTGGCGTCATCGAACACCGAGCGGCCTCCCGATTCATCCCCCATGGAGTAGCTGTCATCGAGCAGGATGTAATGGTGCGTGACCTGGCCGCCAAAGCGTGTAAATAATTGCGAATTCGGATCCCATTGGGCCAGCATGGCGACCACCAGGGCGACGGCCAGCATGCGCATTAACAGCAGTAATAATTGCTTGAGCCATACCCACTTGCGATGCTTGCGGTAACTTTGCAGCAGGAATTCCATGGCGGCCCACTTGATACGACGATGCCGCATCATGTTGATCAGGTGGATCAACAGGGGGATCAAGGCAATCAAGAATCCCCAGGTCAGCGCTTGGTAAGTGAACTGCATTGATTTTCTGGTGCTTGGCTACAGGAGTCAGTAAATAGGTGTTGGTGCTTAACTCGGGGGTTCGTGGTGACGCTGCTAGTTGCGGTGGTGCATTCCCAGCCGATTGCTGAGGTAGGTAGCCAGTACGGCATCCAGGGGCTCGCTGGTTCGGACCAGTGCGTAGTCAATCGTGTTTTGTGCACAGCGATGCCTGACGTCCTGCAGGAAGGTTTCGACAGCTTCCAGGTAACCTTCCCGCAGAGCTCGTGGGTTGCAGTTCAGGAAATCTTCGGTTTCGAGGCCCTCGAAACGCATGGGGCCGGAAAAGGGGAAGTCCAGTTCGTCGTCATCCATGACATGGAAAACCAGTACGTCATGGCCTCGTTGTCGCAGTAACCTGAGGCCGCGCATCAGGTTGTCCGTGTCTGTCAGGAGATCTGATACCACGATCATCATGCCGCGACGTGGCCAGGTCTCGGCTACGGATTTGAGGACAGCATGCATGTCGGTCTTGTCGCGTGGGTCGTTAGCTGCCAGGGAATTGATCACGGAATAAATGTGATTGCGTTTGCTGCGAATGGGGACCCTGACCCGGACGGCTTCATCGAAGGCCACGCAGCCCACGGCGTCCTGTTGCTGCAGGACCAGGTAGGCCAGGCTGCTGGCAATCGTGCAGGCATATTCATATTTCGTCAGCGGTCCTTCGCCGTACTGCATGCTGCTGGAAACGTCGACCAGCATCGTGCATCGCAGGTTGGTATCTTCCTCGAACTGCTTAACGACCAGGCGGTCCTGCCGCGCCCAGACCTTCCAGTCCACATGGCGCAGGTCGTCACCGATGGCGTACTCCCGGTGTTGCAGAAACTCCACCGACTGTCCGAAGTACGGACTACGGTGCATTCCGGAGAGAAAACCTTCGACCACGTGTCGAGCCCGCAAATCGAGTCGCGAGATACGCTTGATGGCTTCAGGATGCAAAAATCTTTTGGAATCGGGCATCGCTCGTCAACTCGTCTTCTTTCGTGGGAGTGCAATCAATCAATCGTTCGATGATTTGGTCAGAGGTCACGCCATCACTTTCGGCCGCGAAATTCACGACGATACGATGACGCAGTACGGGCTTGGCGATGGCCTGGATGTCTTCTGTCGAGACGTGGCTGCGACCATACATCAGGGCCCGGGCCTTGCCGCCGAGGATCAGGAACTGAACCGCTCGCGGTCCCGCTCCCCAGCCAACCATTTCGTCGACAAACTCGGGAATGCCCGGGTTGTTGACGCGCGTTTGTCGGACCAGCGAGAGGGCATAACGAATGACGTGATCCGTCACCGGTACTTCCCGAACCGTCTGTTGTAACTGGATGATCTGTTCACCGGTCAAGACCGGTTGGATATTGTCTTCCATGATGGAAGTGGTTCGTCTGGCGACTTCGAATTCATCATTGAAGTTGGGGTAATCGACGAACACCTTGAACATGAAACGATCCTGCTGGGCTTCCGGCAGGGGATACGTTCCTTCCTGTTCGATCGGGTTTTGGGTGGCCAGTACAAAGAAAGGATCGGAGAGTGGATGACGTACACGCCCGACGGTTACCTGTCGCTCCTGCATGGCTTCCAGCAAGGCGGCCTGTGTCTTGGGAGGGGTCCGGTTGATTTCATCTGCCAGGACAATGTTGCTGAAGATGGGACCTTCCAGGAAACGGCGCTCGCGGGTTCCAGTGGAGCGGTTTTCTTCCAGGATCTCTGTTCCTGTAATGTCGGCCGGCATCAGGTCGGGTGTGAACTGGATGCGACTGAAAGAGAGGTTGAGTGTTCGTGCCAACGTGCTGATCAGCAGGGTCTTGGCCAGTCCCGGGACACCTTCGAGCAGGCAGTGGCCCCGGCTGAAAAGCGAGATCAGGAGTTCTTCGATTACCTGCTCTTGTCCCACGATTACCTGGGACAACTCGGCACTGATCTTGTCGCGAGCGGCAGTCAGCAAATTTACCGCGTTGGGATCGGCAGCAGTGCTTTGGTCATCAGTCGACATAGAGAGTTCCTCTTCATGCAAATAGTAAGCAACGATTCAGCAGGTTGTTCAGCACCCGGGTCACGACCGCGGCCATGATTCCTGCTGCCAATCAGCCCGTTTCGGGGTTCATCAAGTTTCCCGGTGATTACGGGAGCCACAGGGTCCATCCAGACAGGCCGGTGGTGAATGTTTCACTCCTGAAAAAATGGGGTAAAATCCGCCTACAGAATACTGTCCCCGTCGACCATTGCCTACCCACCGAAGCAGGCAATTTTGCCCCGGATCAGGGGGCTGGAACCGCTCGCTTGGGAACAGCCGGCAGGATGATGCGTTGACCGCCGGCACGGATCGGAGGTCGTTGATTAAACGGGTTCGGCCTGCTGGATCCGGTTGGCTTGGTGAATTGGGACATCTGGACCGGTGCCGCGGGAGGCAACCGTTCGTCGGTAAACTGGAAAAGATGGAGTTGGCCGTTGATCATGACCGTCACCTGCTGCTGCGAGGGGTCGGCAATGACGGCAAAGCTGCGTATGTAGCCGGTCACCTTCTTTTCTGCCATGAGTAAGCGGCCATCTCGTTTATCGAGGCAGAAAAACTCACTGTTGACCGAGGAACGAGTCGTTCTGACCGAGCTTTTCTGGTGCAATTCTCGCACGAAGACCAGTACAGGAGAATCGCCGGGCTGGTTCAGCGGCAAGGCCCAGCGGCTGACCGTCGCCGGTACGGGCCAGAGTGATTTCCCGGTGGTTCGATCGAAGGCATAGATATTGCCGGTGATCATCTTGGATTGAACGCCCATGCTGGGAATGGTAACGCCGCTGCTGTTGGCGGACCGATTAGTAACCAGCAGGTATTGGTCCTGGGAAGCAATGACCTGTATTTCCAGCAGTTGCGGTTCCGCTTCACACTGGGATTCCAGTTTCACGTTCCCGTCCGTGATGTTGATGATGCGAAACTTTCCATCGGGTTGAAAAACGGCCAGTTCGGAATTTTCCAGCAACAAACCACGCGTACCGACCGGGAATTCTTTTTTCCAGATATCCTTGTCGCTCATGAGGTTGCGGTAAGAGAGAGTGATATCGTTGCCCGCTGCGGTGTACATCAGGGCCTTGGTGCCAAAGCTCTTCCAGAGTGTTTCCCCTGGTTTGCTGGGGCGAGTTTCGACCAGCGTGCCATCGGTGGCGTTAAGTAGTTGGGTTGCATCGTTGCGGCTGGAGATAACCAGCACGTGCTGATCGTCACTGTAGATCCCCGAACCGGGCGCCATGTCGTCGCGGGTCCAGATTGGTTTGCCGGTGATCGGATCAGCGCAGATCAACTGGTTCATTTTCTGGTAGTAGATTCCCTGTGCGTTGACCGAACCGGTAATTCCAATCTGGTTGCCAGCCGAATCGATGGCCACGTAGTTTCGGCCTCCCCAGGGATTCATGCTGGAACGGGTCCGCAGCGGCGTGCTGGATCTTGAGTTGGGGTTGGCACGGACCAGGTGATCTCGCCAGAGGATGGCCTCGTTGGGATCCGAAGATCCGCGCAGCATGTCGATGGCCAGCACGTCATATCCGATGGTTAGTAGGATCAGGTGACCCTCGATTTTGGCGTGCATTACGCTGTAATTCGTGGAGTAAAAACGTTTTCCATCGGCCATGGAGATGCGTTGCAGGGTTTTTCCGAGGGGATCCGTGATCATGATCGAATTTCGAGTTTGGTCAAAAGCGATGCGGGTTCCCGCCGGTAACGGGCCTCGCTGGGCATCGAGCCGTACATGGTAAACCCGTTGATAGCTCGGGAATTGTCCGCGTGGTCCTGCGTTTTCCTTGACCACGGTTTTTCCCAGTGGCCAGCGCGGTGCCGCTGCCAGCAGATCCTTCAGCTCCGGTGTTTGCGCTGCCTGGTCTCGCAGTTGTTGCCCTGTCTGGTCGTCGATGACGACGGTGTCCGGCCAGCGGGCAGCAAGTTCGATGTAATAGGGAACGGCCTCGTCGTAACGACGGGCGAGTTTCAACAATCGGGCCAACCGGGCGGTGGCTCCAGCCACGACCGATTCATTGGCCGATCGTTTCAAGCGGACCAGGTAAAGCTCGGCTTCCAACAACTCGCGATCAATGATCTGGTCGGCATGAATGAGCTGGCTGGCCAGCTGCAGTTGTGCTTGTTCGGCCAGCGCGTGGCTGCCAAAGAAGCCGATGAAATTCCGCAGCGGTTGTGTCTTGGCCGAGGCCACGGCCTCGTCGTAATGAGCCTGGATGGTTTTTTCCATCTTTGCCCGCTGCGTGGGCTCGGCCTTGGTAAGCAGCTGCATGATGCGAGCCTGGATCCAGCGATCACGCCGGACATGCAGGTCCTCGGAAACCTTTTCCAGTGGACGTTCATCCTGGGGGGTGGCGCTGCTTTGCAGGTCGAGCGTCCAGAGGCTCATGTAGGTCTGGAAAGAACCTTCCAGGTCACCACTGTTCTGGAGTCCCATGGCCAGCAGTTGGAGGAAGCTTTCTCGCTCGGCTGGTTGCTCCACGAGGTCGCGTGCTTCAGCGATCAATCCCCGGTGCGTGGTGAAATCCTCTCGCAGCAAGTCGAGGATGGTATCGATCAACAGGCTTCGCATCGCTATATCCGTAGGATCTAGCTGGTAACACTTTCGCAGGGAATCAAGCGCCTCGAGACGCTTGCCATCCTGCAGCAGCAGTTCGCAACGGCGGGCCAGGGCCCAGCTGTCCTGGGGATCTTTTTCCAGGCGAGCTGCCACTTTCTCTCGTAAACGGGCTGCCTGGAGATACGTTTCCAGGTTGCGTGGGGTTTGCGAGATGACCTCATCCCGGTAGCAGACCAGGTTGCCGAGCACGGTGGAGGTCGTGATTTCCTGCAGGATCTCGCCCTTGGCCAGGTCGATCTTTAAGAGCTGCTTGCCGGTGGTAGGCAGGTAGTAGAAGTTGTCGCTCTGGAAACCGCGGCCACTGGGCATACCCTTTTTCAGCGTAATAGGCTCGGACCACGCCGGTTTCCCGTCGGCCAGGGTGAAAGCGGTGATCGACTCCTTGCCGACCATCACGACTTTTCCTTCATGGACGCAGGCCACGTAGAGCCGCTCGTCCCGTTTCTGGGTAGGCCAGCTGGACTTGCCCGTGAGCAGGTCCAGGCAGATCAGGTCATCGCCTTCCACGGGAGTTACGAGGACCTTGCCCTGGGCGATGGTGACACTGGCGTCAGCCCAACGTTCCCCGTTGCGTTTCTTGGATCGGGTGGTGCTGGGTCGGAATCCAAATCGAGCATTGACCGGTGCTTGTTGTTGGTATTGGTAGCCCCACAGCAAGGAGCGTGTGGAGATATCTACGGCGACGACGGCCCCAGCCGAGGTTGGGCAGACCAGGACGCCATCGGAAAACGAGGGCGTGGCGCCGGCCAGGCGTCGCGTGCTGTCCAGCGTAATCGTACGCGTGTCGACATGAGCCAGTTGTTGGGTCCAGCGCAGTTGACCGGTGCGTGTGTCGAGTACCACCAGTCGGATTTCGCCCTTCACCTCGGCCAACACGTAGAGCTGGCCATTGAGTGGCAAAGGGGGCCCCAGGAAAAAAGCCCCGGCCAACCGTGGTTCGTCCTCGCCATCCACGCCACCCACGATCCACTGCAGGCTTCCCTGTGTTTTAAGGTCCAGGGAGGCCAGGCGATTGTATGGTTTGGGAGCCCCGGGAGGTCGCGTCTGGATGCCCCCAGGTCGGATCAATACGTTGGAACTGATGGTCGACTTGGCATATCCCAGGTCCCACAGCACAAATACCCGTTGGCCATCGCTGCTGAGTTGTCCGTAGGAAGCGTCGTCCCAGAGTCGCTGGGTCAGCTCGATTAACCGGGTGTTGGAACCGCTGCCACGATTCTGGACGCGACTGTCCTGCAGGGCTTCTTCATCTGGAGTGTCAAACCAGGGGAACTCCCAGATACGTTTACCGGAGTTGAAATCGACAGCAATCAGCCGCTGGGGCGTTCGCATCAAAACAACGTCATCGACAACCAGCGGGTGTAGGCTGGGGAGGGCTGCCAGGTTGTCGTCCTGGTATTGCTTGGTCAGCTGCTCAATGTACTGCTCGTCCGAGGCGTCATTGGCCGTGGGTACCTGCCAACGCAGGAAAGCCAGTGGCAGCCCGCCGCGCATGCTAGCCGTACGAGCTGCGTTGCCGCGAAACATCACCCATTGCATGGCACCCGCTCCGGCGGCCTGGAATTGCACCCCCACGGTGTTGCGCAGCCAAGCCACGGCCTCGTTGGAATTCTGGAATAACTGGACCTGGCGAGTTCCCACACGGAGCTTGGCATCGGGCTGTCGTTTCTTGAGTTGCACAAGGGTTTGTTGCGCGTGTTCGGGAAGTTCCGCATGCAGCCAGGCCGTGGCCAACAACAGGGAGAGCTCCGGATCAAACTGGGCGAGTGCTCCAGGTGCCTCAGCGACACGCTTGAAACAGAGTGCGGCAGCCAGTGGGCGACCATGATCTAACTCGTAACGCCCCAGCAGAATCGTGGCCTCGTAACCTGCCTGCGTATGGAAATACTGGCGTGTGACCTCGGTCAGTTGGCGAGCATCACCCGCCTTGATGGCCTGGTCCAGCAGGACCCGGGCGTCGGTGCCAAACTGGAGCTCGTACAGGTCTCTTCCCTGCTTGGGCATCGTTCCCAGGAGCCGCTGTGCCTCCGCCTTGAGACTGGTCTGGGTCCCCTGCTCTCCCGGGGTACCGATGAAGAAATCCTGGCTCTCGGTCCCGTTTTCCTGTCCATTATTTAGCTTCTTGCTTGTGAGCAGCGTGCCGAGCTGAATGACTGCCTCACTGTACTCCTGTTGGTCGAGAGATTTGCGAGCTCGCGTCAACAACTGCTTCAAGTCACGCGGGGCCGGTAGGAAAACGTTGCGTACATCCTGTGCTGGTTGGGCAAAGCAGCAACTGGTCAGTCCCATCCAGGCGATGAGCGTCCAGGCGTAGACAGGGATCGCTGGAGTGTGCTGATTTCCATTCTTTATTGGCATTAGTTAAGCCCTTGATTGATGATTTCAGGCCACCTGATGGCCCTTGCAGCAGGCGATTACAAAGATTTCACAAATATTTTTGTCTCGTTTGGGTGAGCCAGTAAAAGTAGGTAACCGCCCTGGCGCAATAGGCATCCAGTGGCATTCCCCGGCAATTCCCTAAATGACCTTCCGTTGGCCCAAACAAGGGGCGTGAGAAGGGGTTTGCTGACTGCTGTTGGCGTTACGTAACTTAATAACTCAAAATATCTTAAAGAATCAGGTCTGATTCTGCAAGAAAACCTCCTGGGAGCGTAATTCAGAGCCCGTGAACTTGGGGGAAGTGCTGCTGTGGCGCTGCTTTCACTCGCCGTTTCTGATCAGGTTCATCGCTTGCCAGGAAAGCCCCACATTGCCATATGGCGCTTGTTTTGGCGGTTTTCACAGAATATACGGGTTGCAATTTAACTCGAAATGTTTCTAATCATCGCCTGTTCCGTCAAATGGAGTGACGGACTCAATCAGAGAAAAGTTCCACAATCCCTTCTTTTATCCTTGCACATGGAGTGTTCGTTAAGATGGCAAAAGCACCAACGAAATCTGAAGTCTACGGTAATATCGCGACAGCAACCGAGTTGTCCAAAAAGCAGATTGCTGGCGTTTTTGAAGCGTTAGCAGCAGAAATCGGCAAATCGATCGGCAGCGAAGGCCCCGGTCAGTTCACGATTCCCGGTTTGTGCAAAATCGTTGTTCAGAACAAGCCCGCAGTTCCGGAACGAATGGGCGTCAACCCGTTTACCGGTCAAGAACAGATGTTCAAAGCCAAGCCGGCTCGCAACGTCGTCAAAGTGCGCCCCCTCAAGGGCCTCAAGGACATGGCCTAGTTGAATCGGCTGCCTGTTTAACCCAAGCGAACAGGATAGCTACTCGTTTCCCGCCCTCGTGCTGGGAGACGAGTAGCTTTTTTATGCGCGTCACATGACCTAAAGAGCTCGCAAAGCCTGAGGGTTTACGAAAAAAGGCTCTCCTGTCGGGAGAGCCTTTTTTTAGTCAGGATGGGTCACTTGAGCGGAAACCAAGTGGTCAGGGGCGGACTTGAACCGCCGACACGTGGATTTTCAGTCCACTGCTCTACCAACTGAGCTACCTGACCAGCCGATCGCAACTGAAACCAGTGAACGATCAATCTCCAAAGGTAACTAATAATCGATAACTGACAAGCCCAACTAAGGGTGGGAACCAGCGGTTCTAGGGTCCATCGACGGCCTGGAGAACCCGGTAGACTTGAATGAAACAGGCGAATGGATCATCTGAATCACCAAACTCATCTACCAGTTCGATGCCACGATGCGATGCTATTTGTTGGTGACGTCCGAGTGGGCCGATGATCAGATAGTCATAGGGGGCTCTTACCGACAAGGGGCCACTAGTCGACGGTTTCTGCGGGGAGAGAGGGATGTCAGTCATACTGCCGAAAGTAACGTTCGCCCCTTCTAAATAGGCATTAAACACGAATGCTGGATCGACGTAGAGACGACTCCCCGGTGGCACCTGGCGAAGCATGTCACGCACCAGTACCGGTTGGTTGTAAGCGGTTTCAGACCAGTGGCTGATGTGGTGTTGCCAGGTTCGCAGGCCGAGGCCCGGGAGCATCACGAGCAATGCCAGCAAGAGGCCCGCGCCGGCCCTGGTTGGGATCGACCTGGGCCAGGAGGTGACCTCCAGGCAATAGCTCACGCTATAGCCGGTGCAGAGAAACAAAAGTGCGCCGGGATAACACCAGTAGCCCTTTACAGGATGCACTCCAGAGATCGTTACCAACAGGTAAATGCTGGTCCAGGTGAGTACGACCAGCGTGATCAGGGAGCGTTGACGGTGGCGTATGGCAAGGAGCGTAGCGGTCGTTAGGCCGCCTAGCAGCAGGATCAGTTGCGGTAGCTGGGCGTGCTCCACCAGGAGTTGAAAGTGATGGGTCAGGCTTTGCCAGGGCATCAGGCAGCGAGCCAGTAATCCGGGGCCGGCTCGGTCCAGGACATTATTGGAGAATTGCAGCCAGAAAACCTCGGAATCCAACAGGATCAAGGGGACCCAGAGTAAAAACGTGGCGATCGTACAGGTCACCAGTAACAGGGTATCTTGCAGTCGCCGTCGCCAGGTCTGCTTGACCAGTAGGACCCAGAGACCGACTTGCAGACAGTAGACAATGGCATAGGGGTGAGTCAGCAATCCCAATCCCAACAGGACCCCGGTGCAGGCCAGGCTTTTCGGGTCACGGTTTCGAGACCATCTCCAGGCCGTCACGACCGCGGCCAGGCCCCACATGCCACAGAGCATGTCGGGCCGTGTGCTGGTGGCTGGAAAGTAAAACAGGCGTGATAACGAGAATAAACCGGCAGCCCACAAGCCGGCCTGATCGCTATTGAGGAATTGGCGCCCCAGCAGGTACAGGATACCGAGGGCCAGCAGACCGGATGTGGCGGAGGCCAGTCGCGCGGTCAGGAAGCTGTCGGGCAAGAGAGCAAAAAAGACCGATTGCCAGTAAAAATAGGCTGGGGGAAGGCAGAAAAGTACCTTGTCTGCCTGGTAAAATACGCTTGTTTTGTCTCGCACCGGTAGGTAAGGAATGCGGGGAATTCCCTCTTGCAGAATGGTCCTGCCGGGTACCGCAAAAAAGGCTTCGTCCGTACCGCCTTGCTGGCGACTCATGAGCGGGACACGTAGTACGAGAAAGGCAGCGGCAACGACCCCCAGGATCATGATAGATCGCTTCCCTGGGGTGGGTTGAGCACCTGCGGCGGAGACTTCGAGAGGCGTGTTCATGAGCCATTTATTGTAACGAGCTGGCAGGTTGGAACGTATGCTAATTTGCCGCGACTGATGTCGATTCGAAGAGGGGAGAATTCCCGGTTGTAGTGGACTCCTCAGGTAACCGGCGCAGGCCGGGTAAATTAGCGACAACTCCCCTAGCTATAAGGACTTGGGATTGCTTGACATTCGTTACTCGCATCGCTAGGATCAACAGGTAACGTGGCTCGTTTGACAGCCTGTCCGGAGGATCCTCTGGTGGCAGGTCAAAACCGCTGTGCGGGTTGAGTTGTGTGTCTTGTCTGGAGCGCTCATTTCCACCTGAGGAAAAGCAATATGATGTGTGGTGAACGATCTTCTCGAGCAGTCGGTTGCTTCAAGAACGGGTGCTTGCTGCTATTGAGTGCGTTGATGATCCTGGCTGCCCCGCTGACTAGTTGGTCACAGGGTTTGACGCCTGAAAGCGCCCGCGTGCGGGCCATGGTGGACAAGGGCATCAAGTATTTGAACAGCTACACCAGCAAACCCCAGACGGGCAAGACCCGTAGCGAGGATCACATGGGGGACATAGGGGGGCGTGTGTTGCGGGCCCTGGCGATTGCCAAGTACCACGATGTCTACAAGATTCCGGGCGGCAAGACCAATCCCCACGTTGCCAGTGCCTTGGCCGAGTGTCGGGCAGCCAGTAAGACAACCAGTAAGCTTTATGGCAAGACGGGTGACCTGGGGGATCAGCTCTATGCGGCTGCATTGGCCCTGATTTTTCTATGTGAAGTGGATCCCAAGGGATCCAAGGTGGAGATTGCTGCAGTCACCGAGTTTCTCATCAAACACCAGATGGGTAATGGGGCCTGGACTTACGTCCGCTATCAAAAACTGGGCTATGGTGATGTTTCGCAAACGCAGTATGTCGTGCTGGCTCTCTGGTCGGCCAAGCAGGTGGGGGCCTATGTCCCGGAAGCGGTCATTACCAAGGCCTGTGGCTGGTTGATGCGGACCCAGGAAGGTGCGGGAAGCTGGGGTTATCAACCGAAAGTCGATGGTGGAAAATCGCAACCGCATCGCAGTGACAATCCACCTCTCTCTGGTGCTGAAACACCAGACCAGGTCTGGTATTCGAATCATAATACAGCTCCGTCGCTGGCTGCTGCCGGCCTGAGCAGCATGTACATCACGGCGGGTATGCTCCAGTTCGTTCCTGCAGAACCGGTGGCCATCGTGGAGAAGAAGAAGAGTGTTTCTTCTATTCTGAAAATCAAGGAAGAAAAGAAAGAGCTGAAACCGTTGACCAATGCCCTGGACGCTGGGCGACTCAAGAATGGGTTGCAGAGAGGGGATGCCTGGTTCAACAGGAACGGCCTGTCGGCCAAGTGTCGCTGCAACTCGGGGAGAGACAAGTGCGGCGGCAAGGATCATTACCCGTATTACTATCTTTACGTTTACGAGCGTTACTGCACGTTTCGTGACCTGGCCAATCGTCTGAATGACCCCAGCCCCGGCTGGTATCAGCAGGGCGTGAACTACCTGGACGGAAAGCAAAACAAGAAGGATGGCAGTTGGCAAGGCGTGGGTAAGAACTCGATGAAAATCGGTCCCGCGGTAGCCACCAGTTTCGCGATCTTCTTCTTGATTCGCAGTACGCAAAAAAGTGTTGGCAAGCTTGCACAGAAGACGGATTTCCAGGGAGGCCGTGGACTACCGCAGGACACCACTGCGGCTCGCTTCCAGGGCTCCAAGGTACTCGGGTCACCGATCGGTGGAGACATCGACAGTCTGCTTGGATTATTGGAGGACGTGGATAATCCGAAGTTTGACAACATGGTGGCACTGCCCCCGGAACTGGTGTTATCAAAGGATCAGAAACAACGTAATTCGCAGGTGGCGAAGCTGGAGAAAGTAATCCGTAGCGGCAGTTACGAGGCGCGTCGGATTGCCGTCCAGAACCTGGCACGAGCTCAGGGGATGGATTCCGTGCCGATCTTGATTTTCGCGTTGAGTGATCCGGATGAAACCGTCATGAAGGCCGCCCGGGATGCTCTGCGGTTTGTAAGTCGCAAGATCAATGGATTTGGATTGCCGGATAAGGCGACAGATCCAGAGCGTGCCCGCGCCCAGCAGAACTGGCGCAACTGGTATCGCTCTGTAAGGCCGGACGTTAAGTTGGACTAGCAAGTCTCAAGGATCGTCGGGCCTGTTGGCCCCGCGGCGATCGCAACCAGGGATTAACCGTGGCAACCATTTCAAGTGGCAAAAAACGAAACCGACTGGTCGGTAGCGAGGCGATGAGCGTTTCGCAGTATGACCGGGTCTCCGGTCTGCTGGTCGCAACGATTATCTTCGTCGGCTTTTTCGTGCTCGTGATGTTCCTGGTCGTGTTGACGCACATGTTGAATTTCCGTGAGGCAGCGGTCAAGGTGACGTTGATCGAGCCCTTTGGTCGTGGTGAGAATGCCAAGGGCTACGAGCGAGATATGGAAGAGCCTGGCCTGGAGGAAATCGAGGAGTTTACGGAGCCGCGGATCGAGGAGACCTTCGAGGCCGTCACCGATACGATTACCAATAATGCAGCTGCGCTCATGTCGCTCAACACCGGAGCCACCTCCAGCAGCCATGGGACAGGCATGGGGGACAGTCGGGCATCAGGTCCGGGGGGAGATGGTACCGGTAACGTGGTGCCGCGTGTGGAACGCTGGCGGATTAGTCTCAAAG
>MPLU02184106.1_pt1 | contig 21495 bp, 16 predicted proteins | sample 1617381 | NCBI WGS metagenome assembly MPLU02 (sample SAMN05944801, study PRJNA350692) | marine metagenome | biome: marine; feature: ODZ; material: water; isolation source: 90 m water sample filtered on 0.2 um supor filter | place: Pacific Ocean | collected 2012-04-08 | depth 90m m
ATGATCTCGGCATGGCGGTTGCCAACAGCCTGGAAGCTGTACGACAGGGTGCAGGACAAATCGAATGCACGATCAACGGCATTGGTGAACGCGCCGGCAACTGCAGCCTCGAGGAAGTCGTCATGGCCATGCGGACCCGTGAAGATTTTTACGAATGCACTACCAATATTAATTGCCAACGCCTCGTACCGACCAGTCGCCTGCTCTCCTCGGTAACAGGCATGCAAGTTCAACGCAACAAGGCCATCGTGGGAAGGAACGCTTTCGCCCACGAGGCCGGCATCCACCAGGACGGCATGCTCAAGGAACCCAGCACCTATGAAATCATGCGTCCCGAGGACGTGGGGGTCGCCAAGACCGATCTCGTACTTGGCAAACACAGTGGGCGTGCTGCACTGGCCGATCGGGCACGGGCGCTGGGCTACCGGCTGACCGGTGAACAGGTCCAGTCCGTTTTTGATGAATTCAAGAAACTGGCCGATAAGAAAAAAGAAATCTACGATGGCGATATCGTGGCTCTTATCCAGCAACAACTGCAGGGCGTCCAGGAGGAAGAATGGAGCCTCGTGGATTTCGAAGCAACATCAGGAACCGGTCAACCCCCACGGGTCCGCCTGACCCTGCAACGTGGAGAACAACAGTTCACGGAAGAAATGGCCGAAGGAGATGGTCCGGTTGATGCCGCCTTCCTCGCTACTGAAAAAATTACCGGGCTGAAGCTGCAATGCAAGGACTTCCAGGTGCGTAGTGCCACGCTTGGTCGTGACGCCCAGGGAGAGGTGACCGTACAGATCGAACACGGAGGTCAACTTTTCCGTGGTCGTGGAGTCTCCACGGATACCGTGGAAGCAACCGTCCGAGCCATCTTGAGTGCAGTCAACCGGATCGCGGTCACCAAGTCCAGCAACTAGCTGGCCACAAAGGCAAGGTAATAAAAAAACCACCCTGTGATGGCGGTCAGCAGCATGCCAAGTACCGCGAGATATCCCCAGCATCGATGACTCGCACTGTGCTCACCGGGCTGCGGAGGTACTGGAAATCGCTTCCAGGCACGATAGAGCACCAGGCACCATATAATTGGTGTCGGAACGGCAAAGACCAGGTGAACCGACAACGCTGTCCAAACCGTGTTCCACTGACCGACCGTGTAATAGGGTGACAGTTCGGCACGTACTTCCCAATCGGTTAAAAAACGCATATCCACTTCGAAGGCAACCACGGCAATCAAAAGCACCAGTCCCGTGATCAACTGGACCTTCTTGTGCAGCGCATAGTTACGTCGATAACGCACAAGGTAAACACTCCAACACATGACCGGTACGATGAACAACATCGCCAGGAAAACAACGTCCAGCATGAACGATCCACGCGTCCCCAGGAAACCATCAATTCCCGGAAAATCACTGGTCGCAACCTCTGCCCACAACATCTACGCTAACTCCCTGCTGGGTGAACGCTCGTTGGTACGAACAGGAAAAGACCCCGAAGAAAATTATCCTAGCCCATTCCCGAAAGAATACGAAGAGATCCTCCGGCAGTTACTTCTCCAGGCCAGTCCTCCCTGACACCACTCGTTGACGCCTTGCAGTCCGCAGGCTCTAATGAGGCCCGATTTCGAGAAAAACAGTAGCAAATCGGATGATTCATCGCTGGAAAATCAGTCAACTGGCGAAATTGGCCGAGTGGCGGAATTGGCAGACGCTCGGGATTTAAAATCCCGTGGGCATTAGCCCGTGGGGGTTCGAGTCCCCCCTCGGCTACTGAACTGAACGAACCTTCTACCCGCGATACGCCGGGCCAGGCAACCTGCTGGCTACGCTCCCATGACCATCCTCAACACGATTCGGGAATTATTGCAGAAACAACCATGTGACTTTCGTGAACTGCATCACGAACCAACCCTGACTTCCGAGGATGCCGCCCGCGTTCGTAACGAACCGCTACGCAACGGGGGAAAAGCCCTGTTGATGAAAATCGATGCCAGCTTTGCGCTCTTCGTGCTACCCGCCAACCGCAGGGCCAATTCAAAAGCGATCCGACGCGAACTGGGAGTCCGCAAAACCCGCTTTGCCACCGCCGAGGAACTGGCCGAACTGACCTCGACCCCTGAACATCCCGGGCTCGTACCAGGCAGTGTCCCCCCCTTTGGAGAACCGATCCTGCCTTTCCCACTCTACGTGGACAGCGCCATTCGTGACAACCAGCGAATTGCTTTCAATGCAGGTTCCCTGACCGACTCGATCATCATGGAAATTCCAGATTACCTGGCCCTGGCGGCACCTCGCAAGATCTTTGATTTCAGTCAGCTTCCCGACTAGGAATTAATTTGCGATCACGATCGGAAGCCGCTATCTTCCCAGTAGGACGATTCCAAGCCAGCTCTTCACCAGGTCCAGGATTCCTATCATGAAACACGTAACACGGCGTACGTTCTGCAGACACCTGGCCAGTATCCTGGGAGGGCTTTCGCTGACCAGGACGACGGCGTTGTCGGCCAGGCAGCGCAGGCGAGTCCGCAAGGGACAGGACCAACTGCGAATTCAGGCCATCAAGCCCGTAACCTTTTATGCGCCATACCGTGATTACAACGGGCAAACGCTGTTTCGATATCACGGGCAGAACATCCAGGCACGTACCGTGTACCGGGTCACCACGAACATGGGGATCACCGGCTATGGAGAACGCTGGGGGAAAAACTCCCTGACGGCGAATGACCTGAAGGCCTACCTGGGTACCAGTCCATTTGACTGGATTGCACAGCGCAGCAACCTGTCCATCAACATGGCCCTCTACGACTTGATGGGCAAGTACCTGGAGTTGCCCGCCTGGAAACTCATCGGGCCCCAGGTGCGAAACAAGATACCCGTATCGTTCTGGACCGTGTCGCAAACCCCCTCTGCCATGGCAACCGAGGTTCGCCAGGCATCCCGGATGGGCTACCGCTGGCTCAAGTACCACACGGACGAAGTTCAGAATGTCATCGAGCAAACCAGGGCCATGCAGGCAGTCGCGCCACGGGGGTTCCAGGTTCACTACGACCTGAATGCCAACGCGCTCCTCGATGACATCCTCCCTCTCCTGAAACAACTGGAGAACTTCCCGGTGGCGGGACGATTCGAAGACCCCATCGTGGCCACGGATCGCGAGGGCTGGAAAACCCTTCGCCGGGAAATCAAGCGACCAATCCTCGGACACCACGTTCCCCTCGATTTCATCCGCTCCGGGCTGGTAGATGGCTACATGGCCAGTCATGCTGCCATTGGCAATGCCATGCGGGTGGCTGCCCTGGTGGAGGACATCCAGATGCCCATGATGGTCCAGCAATGTGGCGGTACGGTCAACCTGGCTTTCCTTGCCCACCTGGCCTCCGTGTTCCCGATGGCCACCATCGATCATGTCAACCTCGCGCACCTCTGGCGCGAAGAAATCACGGATCGGCTCATGCCCGTCGTCGACGGGCATGTCCAGGTACCTGACGGCCCTGGACTGGGCATCACGGTCAATGAAAAGAAACTGGCCGAAATGGCCCAGCGACCTGCCCCAACCTACCAACCCTTCCTGGTGCAAATACGTTACCAGGATGGTCCCACGATCTACACACGCCACAATCCTGACCTACCCGGCTGCACAGACAACCTGCGATTCCTGCAGCGGTTGCTCGGCAAATCCATCCCCGGCCCTCGACCGGGCTATGGCAACATGGTCTCGACCCACTTGATCGATGCCAGCAACGAACCGGACTTTGCACGGCTCTGGCAAGCCACCAGGCGGGGGCCCCTGGTTGTTGATGCAGGTTGAGGGTGCCGATCACCTTCGACCCAAGGGACCTCTAAACACCGCTGGAATGGCCCGGGACCTTCTTTTTCCAGGAAATTCTTGATTTCCTGTCACACTTCCGCGCCCCTTTTCGAGTGCCCTGATAGGAAACGCCTCCTGGTCTTGCTTGATGGCGAGGTCAGCTGGTTCATGCATCCATTGCTGGTAAATAACTCAAAAGGGGCTCGAACATGAAATCAATGTCCTCACGATCGGCTGTGCGTCCACGAAAAGGGAATCGCACCCGGCGGCTTCAGCCGACACTGGAACGACTGGAAGATCGCAACCTGTTTGCCGGGGACCTGCATGGTGCTTTCCTGGACATCCCTGCCCGTGCAGACTGGGGAGATACGATCCAGGTCCAGGGACGCATCGACCAGTGGTCGCTTCGATGTCCAGTGGTACCTGTCCGATGACACCGTCGCCTCGAACGATGACTTGCTGTTATCACAAGCCAACGATTCCGCAAACAGTTTCCGCCATCCATCGATCGGGGGTGATACCGGTTTCTTTTCACGGGGGCCACGCCTGGACGTGGAACTCCAGCTTCCGGATGCCCTGCCGGTCGGCTGGACCGGCAACACCTTTCACTTGCTCATGCAAACCGATGCCAGCAACGAGGTCAATGAATGGTACGAGGGGAACAATTCTGGAGAGCGAGGAACGGGAATCGACCAGGCGAGCATCACGGTCAACACGCCAGGCAGTTACCTCTATTTCTCAGATGCCTCGCATGACGGCACACCATCCCATGTTTTCCAGGAAGGTGCTATCCGCTTCCACTACAACCTCAAGAACCAGGGCACTCGATTTAATCCCGTGCAGCCAACAGTCTATGTCGAGGCAATCCAGGAGGGAAACGTAGTGGCTGAGTTTGGTCCCTACCAGGGAGTTACGCGATCAAACCTACTCATCAACCTGGCGGAAAGGAACCTCGACCCGGGAAAGGTTACGTTCCGACCTCGAGGCAAGCTGCTCTCGGGCCAGGCCGTCTACGGAAAACCGGGCTGGATCACGATCCAGGCGGGAAGTTCCCTCCAGGGTGGCATCCAGGGCAACTTCTGGCTCACGGGTGGTGGTCGCTGGCAACAGGACGAACTGACTGAAATGATCCGTGACCACGCTGCGACTTCGCTCTTTGCCGTTGCCGCGGGAAAAACGGAGCCTGGTCACGTGCAACCCAACTCATCGCACGGTGGCCAAGAATCGGAAACCGATGATTTCTGGCAGGCTACGGGCTGGTTGAGACACTGGTTTAAGGTCACCGGGTTGCCTCGTGAAACACCCAACGCGAGGCAACCCGGATTCCACCAACATCACACTGGAGTCCAACTACCGTAACCAGCCAGGGTCATGTCCGGCTCACCCGCGTCATGAAAGATCTGGTCCACCTTAGCAGCCACTGGTTCATACGGCGGACAGGGCAACCAGGAAGACAACATTCGCGGCCCCACCTGATCGACAACAGACGCCTCAACAAGACTGCTTACGGGACCGGTGTCCCAGATTCCGGGAGGCCCCAGGTCATCCGGGAAGGTAATCCCATTAGCCCGGTCAGCCATCCGCAGTCCAAAATCCTCCTCGGGAATCGCGTCATGCCACAAGTCGTCCACCGTGGGAGCCCGTTTCTCCGAGACACTGGTGAAGGTTCCATCGCTCCAGATCCGCGGTCCCTTCCCTTCTCGCAGCTGGTTCACGAGTCCACCCTGCTGCTTTAGTTGTTCAGTAGCCTCGATCGCAGAATGTGCCGGAGTCGAGATAGATTCTTCCAGGACGTCCACCTCGATCACGTCAACGGGAATGATGGAGGCTGCCGGAACCATACGATGCTCGAATTTCTCCATTTGTAACGAGCGTCGCTGGCCTGGTTCTTGTTTCTTTTTTCGTTCTTTCATCGCGATGAGATCCCTTCTAAATGTGCGAGTGTTTTCGCAAAAAACATTGCGTCTAGAGGGATTACGCGCAGGGGGACGGTCGGTACACCGAAAAATCCAGGTTTCTCCTGAACCTGTGAAATTTCCTGCCCGGCGCCTGGTTTCCGGGTATTGCTGGCATGCCTGGGTACGTGCCAACGATTCATGAAGCACGACGGCAGCCAGTCCAGCGCAGATTCTCCGCGCAGCAGGATACCTGGGTAATAGAGCGGCAACAGGATGATCCCGTCATCGATTTACGTGCCGTACATGAGGACCGTCTTGATCCCCTGGGGCTCTCGATTCTGGTAATGCCACAAGGATTCAGCCGGTTCCAGGCGTTTCGTGATCATGCGAGCCAGCGTGTCACCTTTTTCCCGTTGAAGTTGCAACAGGTATTCCAGGGCACGTGAGAAGTCACGTGGGGCTGCGTTGACTGATCCCAGGCAAATATGATTACTCAGCAATCCATCACGCATCCAAACTCCGACGTTATGAGACGCAGCCTGTGGTAGGCGACTGCTACCCAACCAAACCATGATCCCACACGAACGCATCGACCGAGCAGCACTCATCATCACGTTATCGCTGCCCGTGCATTCCAGGACCAGGTCATATCCAACCTCTTCCAGGTTCCGCGGTTCCCAGTTAATGGTATTTGCAGAAACATACTCGGCGCCTAACTCTCGCGCCAACTCCACGCGAAAGGTATCTTCCGCATCACGACCGAACATCGTGACTGGCCAACCACGTGCAACACACCCCAGCACTCCAGCAAACCCAATGGGGCCCATGCCGGTCACCAGGACACGTGGAGCTTGCTCCTCCCAGGCTGGCAAACCAAAGCGAGCAGATTGAATCAGCTCAGCCTCGTTGATACCCTTTTCCGTAACCGTAACCGGTTCTGTCAAAACCGCCACGTCCGCAATTTCCTCGGGTACCTGGAACAGGTACTCGGGACGATCCAGCCAGTGCGGCTGTGAAAAACCATGTTCGTCAACAATTCCACGTTCGGTATAGGTGCCCCAGGGCATCAAGTCGGGACGTGCGATCCGTTGCTTCAGTCGCTCATCCCCCTGCACTTCAGGAGTTTCCAGGTTACGTCGCACTACAGGGACGACCAGGTCACCTGCTTGAAAGCCTTCCACTCCGGCACCCACTTCAACGATTCTCCCCAGGCATTCGTGGCCCAGTGCCAGGAAATCATCTCCGTCAGGGACGTGAGGGGTCCCGGTCTCGAGAATCTCTCGATCCGTACCACAAACACCTAACTGCAAGGTTTCACAGAGGACCTGACCGGCAGCCGGCGGGGACGGTTCGGGCATCTCCAGTAAAACAGGGGCAGTTTCAGCGGTACGAGCAGCAATGACTTCCATCGTTCAAGGATTCCTTCTTCCAAATGAGAAAACTTACTCAACTACGTTGACTTGGCGTCTTCGGCGGGAGATGATCGGCATTAGTGACCACGAGGGCCAACCACCTTCTTACAGGATAATCGTTACCATGGCGATACGGTATAGCATTGTCGCCACTTGTTTGCTCTGCCTGGCCCTGCCAGCCCGGGGAGCCGACACGATCCAACAGGCATTCCAGGTGATTGGGCAGGCCGGAAACGAAGGCCGTGGGTCAGCTGCTGCGAGCCAGGCAGCCGAACAACTGCTGCAGCACGGGATCGAGATTCTCCCGCAACTGTTTGAGCACATGGATACTGACAACCTGGTATCCGCCAACTGGTGTCGCTACGTTTACCAGCAAATCATTACCCGGGAATTGGCCAAGCCGACACCGCAAATCCCGGCGAATTTTCTCCGCACCTACATCCTGGACAGCAAGCACCGGGGACGTACCCGTCGGCTGGCCTGGGACCTGTTGGATCACGTGGAACCACAATTTCGACAGCAACAACTACCGCAACTGCTGAATGACCGGGAATTCCGTCAGGAAGCCGTCCAACGCGTCCTGGAACAAGCTGACCAGGCACGGCAGGATGGACGCGAGGCGGACGCTGTGAAGCAATATCGAATTGCCTTTCAACATGCTCGACAAAGTTCCCAGATCACCCGCGCTGCCGACCGGCTTGCCAGCCTCAAGGTGGATGTGAATATCATCGAGCAGATGGGATTTCTCAATCGTTGGTACCTACTGGGACCATTTGATGCACCCGGGTTCAGTGGTTTTACGAGACGATTCCCTCCCGAGACCAAGGTTGACCTGGCAGCAACCTATCCCGGGCAGGATGCAACCATTGGCTGGAAAACGCACCAAGCTCCTGATCGCCTGGGACAGACCAACCTGGTCCAGGCAATTGCCCCAACCAAGGAAGCCGTCGGATACGCATATGCAGAGGTGCACTCGCCGGTTGACCAGGAAGTCCAGTTGCGTTGTGGAGGTGACGACAACATGACCGTCTGGGTGAACGACCGACAGGTTTTCGCCCGTAACCAGTGGCTTAACGGAACGCGACTCGACCGATTTTCAGCTCCCTGTTCACTCCAGGCGGGAACCAATCGAATCCTGATCAAGATCTGCCAGGGCCCTCAGCATAAGAACCCAGCCGTACCCAACAACTGGTCTTTTCAGATTCGGTTTTGCGATGCCACTGGCCTGAACGTTGGACTCAAGATCCTCAAACCTACGGCAGCAGAAATCGCTGTCGAGAAGCGGGGTAAATAATGCGTCACGCTCCCACGCCACCGTCAGTTGCGAACCATCCCGCAATCTCGCCGCAGCACCCCCTGTTACGATTGATCGCTTTACTACTCATCGCTGGTTCCCTGGGCAACCAACTGATAGGTTCCTCATCCACGGCGGCGGAACCCTGGACACAATGGCGAGGCCCCCAGCGCAACGGAATTGCCAGTGGCCCTTCCCCACCTCTCAGCTGGTCCGCCGACAAAAACGTTCGCTGGAAAACAGCACTTCCTGGATCTGGGATCTCAAGCCCCATCATCTGGAAGGATCGAATTTTCGTCACCGCGGCTGAGCGAGAACATCCAGACCAACTGCACCTGATCTGCCTCTCTCGCAAGGGGGGATCGATTCTCTGGCAGCGACGGTTCTGGGGAACTGCACCTACACGTTTTCACGCCACCAAGAGTAGCATGGCCAGTCCGACACCGGTGACCGATGGGCAGTTTGTCTACGCTTATTATGGAACAGGAGACGTGTTTTGCCTGGACCTGGAAGGCCGCTTGCAATGGCATCGTTCACTGGCCGCTGAGTATGGCCGCTTTGAAAACCGCTTTTCTGCCACCAGTTCTCCCCTCTTGCTTGAGGACCTGCTGATCCTCCAATGTGATCATTATGGTCCTTCGTACGCGATCGCCCTCGACAAGCGGACCGGTCGCAATCGCTGGAAAACCGCTCGGCCTGCCACCTGGCTTTCCTGGTCGTCACCGCGACTGGTACCCAATGGAGACACCCAGGAACTGATCCTGTGTAGCTCTCTAAAGATTGATGCATTGAACCCGATGACGGGCAAATTGCTTTGGACGATCGATGGCATGCGACGTGAGTGTATTCCGACCCCGGTTTTCGGCCACGGTTTGATCTATGCGGTCAGTGGCCCCAAGGGACCTACGCTGGCCATCCGCCCGGGCGGACGTGGAAATGTGACCGGCAGTCACGTGGAGTGGGAAAATCAACGCGGTGCCCCCTACGTACCAAGTGCCATCCTGGTGGGTGATTACTACTACCTGGTCGATGACCAGGGAATCAGTACCTGCCTGGACGCTCACACCGGAAAACGTGCCTGGCAAAAACGGCTCACCGGCGCCTACACCGCGTCACCCATTGCCACGGACCAGTTCATTTACTTCACCAATGAAGATGGATTGACGATCGTCCTGGCGGCGCACGAGGATCGTTACGTGGAAAAAGCCCGTAACCGTATCGACGAATCCGTGTATGCTTCCTCGGTCATTGATGCCGGCCAATTGTTTATCCGCTCCAGTCGCCATCTCTGGTGTATTGCCCATTAACAGATACACCACATCAACCGGTAAAACAGGCTATTCTTGACCAGCCGGACAACAATCCACGGCACCAACATTGACGCCGAAACAAACGGGCAATTAAAATAGGAATTAGTCCTGGTACGTCACCAGGGAACCATGCCTTCCTGTTTTCTACGACTTGCCAACCATGAACATGCTACGTGCTCGTACACCTGCCGCAGTCTTCATGCGATACGCCGGCCTCTGGCTGGCGGTGGTAATCGCTCCCGGTTTAACGCTGCGAGCGGCACCCCCTGCCGTAGTACAATACGAGACGCACGTGGCGCCCATCTTCAAGAAACATTGTGTGGCTTGCCATAACCCACAATCGATGAAGGCTGAGCTTGACCTCAGTTCGCCCGTGGGATTCTTCCAGGGTGGCGAATCGGGCCACATCGTCGACCTGGAAAAAGCAGAAGACGGCCTGCTCTACGAAATGGTCCATGAGAAGTTGATGCCGCCGGAAGGAAAGCCGGAGATGTCGGCTAATGAGATCGCCACGATCAGTAATTGGATCAAGACGGGAATGCCGTTCCAGTCCAAGATTGATGTGCAGGGTATGATGGCCGCCGGCGAGGTTGACCAGCACGACATTGAGCCGATCATGCTCCTACGATGCGCGGTCTGCCATGGTCTGCGGACGCAGGAAGCAGGCCTGGACCTGCGAACCAGGGCCAGCATGCTCAAGGGTGGTAAATCCGGTCCTGCCATCACGCTGGGAAAACCAGCTGAAAGCCTCGTACTAAAAAGAATTCATGCCGGCGAAATGCCTCCCAACAAACTGCTGGTCCAGGCGAGCGTAAAGCGTATGGGAAAAGCTGAAATTGAACTCTTAACGCGTTGGATTGAACTGGGGGCCCCGGAAAGCACCGTTGTCAAAGACGTTGCGACAACGGAGCAAGATCCGTTGGTTAATGATGAAGATCGGCAGTTCTGGTCATTTCAACAACTTTCTCCTGTCACGGTGCCTGTGAATCAAGGTGCCGAAACAGTTATCAATCCGATCGACAATTTCGTGCTCAGAACGTTGCAGAAAAAGAAGCTGGCCTTTTCTCCCTCGGCAGATCGGCTGACGCTAATGCGACGAGCCTATTTTGACCTGACGGGTTTGCCTCCCGAAGCAGCTGATGTCGAGCAATTTCTCCAGGATCCTGATCCCCTGGCCTACGAGAAGATGATTGACCGACTACTTTCCTCACCTCGTTATGGAGAACGCTGGGGTCGGTTCTGGCTGGACCTGGCTGGCTATGCAGATTCTGAGGGAAAACGCAGTGCCGATCCATTGCGACCTTTTGCCTACCGGTACCGGGACTATGTCATCCGTGCCTTCAACAAGGACAAGCCTTACGATCGGATGCTCCTGGAGCAACTGGCTGGTGACGAGCTGGCAGATTATGAGAACGCAAAAGTCATCACTCCCGAGCTGGAAGATAACTTGATTGCCACTGGATTTTTACGCATGGCCCCGGATGGTACAGGTTCGGACATTGTCAACTTTGTTCCAGAACGCATGGAAGTGGTCTCCGACGAAATCGATATTTTCGGTAGCACGGTATTGGGCCTGTCGTTGAAGTGCGCTCGTTGTCACAGCCACAAGTATGATCCTATTCCGCAACGCGATTACTACCGCTTATGGGCCGTTTTCAAAGGAGCTTACGACGTCCACGACTGGCTTAAACCGGCATTTGTACCGGGGCAAACGAAGGTCAAGAAACCAGGCCGCGTACTGGAAGTAGCCAGCGTGAAAACCAAGGAACGTGTTGCGAAACACAACCAGCGGCTCGACCAGCAGATCGACAAGCAGAACAAGCCCCTGCAGACCCTGACCAGGGAATTGCAGCAACAACACCTGGCAGCACAACTCAAGCAGCTGCCCGAGGCCATCCGAACCGATGTGCAAGCCGCCCTGCAAACCGGCAAGGATGATCGCAGCGAAGTGCATCAGTACCTGGTAGACAAGTTCAGCAAACAACTGACGCTGACCGAAAAACAACTTCAACAAAACAAGGACTACAAAAGCCTGGAAACAAAGGTGGCAGCTGCTGTCAAAGCACTCACCGAACAAAAGCAACAAGTTCCGGCCATCCGCGCGCTCTGGGATCGGGGAGATCCGTCACCCACGTACATTTATCGACGAGGAGATTACCAGCAGACCGGACGCCTGGTCGGACCAGGAGTCCCCTCGGTACTGACCGATGGAAAAACACCTTTTCCAGTAGAACCTCCATGGCCTGGTTCCAAGAAAACGGGACGTCGCCTGGCGCTGGCCAAGTGGCTCATCCATCCCGAACATCCGCTAACCGCTCGCGTGATGGTCAATCGCATCTGGAAGCATCACTTCGGAAAGGGACTTGTTCGCAGCCTCGACAACTTTGGTGAACTGGGAACGCGTCCAACGCATCCCCAGTTGCTCGACTGGCTGGCCAACGAATTCATCAAGCATGGCTGGAGTATCAAGCAGATGCATCGCCTCATGATGACGTCACGAAGTTATCGCCAGAGTTCCCAGGTCAGCGAATTGCTGGCCCGGCTGGATCCGGACAACCAGTGGATTTCGCGGATGCCGCTGCGACGCCTTGATGCAGAAGAGGTAAGAGACACCCTGATTCACCTTGGAGGGAAACTCAACGAATCCCACTTTGGCAAGCCTGATCCCGTCAACGTTGCCAAGGACGGGCTGGTGACAGCCATCGCTGAACAAGGCGCCTGGCGGCGAAGTATCTACTTGCGGCAACGACGCAAGGAAATGCCAACCATGCTGGAAACGTTCGACTTACCCCAGATGAACCCGGCTTGCCAGATTCGCACCAATTCAACCGTCGCTCAACAAGCACTCTACCTGATGAACAATGATAGCATCCGGCAGCTCAGTGAATCCTTTGCCCAGCGTGTGGCAACTGAAGCAACGGGCATGGAAGAACAGATCCAATGGATTTACCGGACAGCGCTGAGTCGCCCGGCAACCGCCCAGGAATTGGAGCTGGGTCGCAGTATCCTGACCGACCTCGAAGAAAAATGGGGCGAGCATTTAAAAAATGAAAAGAAGTCCACGCTCGACGCTCCCCAGAGGGCGCTGAAAACCTACTGCCATACCATCATGAATTCTGCAGCTTTCCTCTACGTTGACTAAACGAATCTCCAACCTGCTAGAATGCCTGACATGCAAAAAGCATCCCACGACAAAGCAAAGCCAATCAATCGCCGAAGTTTCTTTCATCGTGTATCCGATGGTCTGCAGGGAGCTGCCCTGGCTTACCTGGCAACACAGGAAATGACCGGCCGTCAAACGATCCAGGCTGCCGATCATGGCCACGCTACTCCCGCACGACGCATCTATGACCTGCGTCCTCAGCCACCGCATTTTGAACCCCAGGCAAAGGCTGTCATCCAGTTGTTCATGAACGGGGGGCCCAGCCAGGTGGATCTGTTCGATCCCAAACCGATGCTGGAAAAACACCACGGCGAACCTTACTTCGACAAGATCGCCGAGGATGTTTCCTCGCCACAATCCGCCGGTGGCTTACTGCGATCACCCTTCAAATTCAAACAGCATGGTCAGAGTGGCACCTGGGTCTCGAATGCCCTGCCCCACCTTGCTAAACATGTCGACGACATCGCGGTCGTCCGCTCGATGTTTAACAATCATCCCAATCACGAACCTGCCCTGTTCAAAATCCACTCGGGCCGATTATTACCCGGTCGACCTGCCATCGGAGCCTGGGTCACCTATGGACTCGGCAATATCAACCAGAACCTGCCCGCCTATGTCGTCCTGGACGACCCGCTCGGTTTACCCGTGAACACGGTTCAAAGCTGGCAATCAGGATTTCTGCCACCGGTCTACCAGGGTACCCGCCTGCGGTCGACGGGCTCTCCGATCTTAAACTTGAAACCAAGCCAGGAAGAACCGAGTGATATCGTTCAGCTACAACGCAACCTGCTACGCCAGCTGGACCAACTTCACCGTGGCCAACGACCAGGCCGCCTGGAACTGGATGCTCGCATCAATAGCTACGAGTTGGCAGCTCGTATGCAACTCAAGGCAACCGAAGCCCTCGACATCAACCAGGAAAGTCAGCAGACACTCGACGCCTACGGCGTGGGAAACAAGACCACGGATTCCTACGCCAGACGCTGCCTGATGGCACGTCGACTGGTCGAACGAGGGGTTCGCTACATTCAGCTCTTTATCAACCAGCAAATCTGGGACAGCCACAACAACCTGGAATCCTCGATTACCTCCGCTGCAGGACGTACGGACCAACCTGTCGCAGCCCTGCTGGCCGATCTCAAGCAACGTGGACTACTCGACGAGACGCTGGTCATCTGGGGTGGAGAATTTGGTCGACTGCCGCTCGCACAACTGCGAGACAAGAACAACGTTAAATCAGCAGGCCGTGATCACGGGCCACGCGGCTTTTCCCTGTGGATGGCCGGCGGTGGAATCAAACCCGGCATCACGTACGGAAATACTGACGAGATCGGGTTTGCAGCTGTTGAAAACCGCGTCAGCATTGCCGACTGGCATGCAACCATTCTTCACCAGCTAGGCCTGCATCATGAAGAGCTCTTCTTTGATCGTAATGGCCTGAAAGAACGTCTCACAGACACGTTCAAGCCACGGATCGTCAAAGAGATCCTGGTTTAACCGAGTGTAAAGTCGGGTAGTTTCACGATCTGACCACCCTGCTCTGCCGACTCATGGGCACAGATACCGACGCACGTCCAATTGGCACTCGTAACCGCATTGGGACGTGGATCCCGATCCTCAAGCAAGGCGCTGATAAACTCGTTCACCAGGTGTGGATGGGATCCGCCGTGACCACCACCCTGGACAAAGGAAAGATGCTCGGCATCATGAATTTCCTGGGGCAGCGTGAATCGTTGAATCGGCTCGGGCAGCAGGTGAGCATAATCCGGAACCTCGACTTTTTCCGGAATCTCTGGTTCCGGTTTCTTGGCCGTATGAATCACATGCGGTTCATTTTCAACGAGGGTCCATTCAAAACTCTTCTTGGTGCCATAGACATCGAAACTCTCCCGGTACTGCCGGGCCACATCATAGAGGAATCGCCAGATATGAGCCGTAAGATCACTGTCTTTCACCTTGATATGACAGGACTCCACGGCAAATCGGGTTCCGGACTTCGCTGCGATATCAGGTCGCACCGTACCGGATCCAAAACAACTAACGTACTCAGCCAGGCCATCTACCAGTCCCAGGCAAGGGCTTACCACGTGCGTTGCGTAATGCATCGGAATCATTTCCTGCCAGTATTCCGGCCAGCCATCCATGTCCTGCGGATGCGATGCGGCCAGGTGCTGAATATCTCCCAGTTCCCCTTTCTCGTACATCTCCTTGATGAACAAATATTCCCGGCTGTAGACAACCGTTTCCGCCATCATGTACTTGAGCCCGGTTTCCTGGACCTTCTCAACGATCTGGCGACACTCGTCAATCGTCGTCGCCATGGGCACCGTACACATCACGTGCTTACCTGCATCCAGGGCCTTGAGCGACATCCAGGCATGATCTTCGATCGGTGAATTGATGTGGACGTAGTCAATCGACGCATCTGCCAGGACATCGTCATAGCTCGTGTAACGATTGGCAATCTCGAACTGGTCACCCGTCTTGTGCAGTTCAGTTTCATTGCGGCGACAAATCGCATGCACGTTGGCATTTGGGTGTTGCTGGTAAATGGGGATAAACTCGGCACCAAAACCCAGGCCAATCATGGCAACATTGTATTGCTTGTCCGTCATGCTGATTCTCCACGCTAACGAGCTGATCTATCGAATTAAAGAAGCCCCTATCCTACCGATTCTGACATGCCGATACCAGTCGCTGGCAATCAATCTAGAATCGTGACAGGGAAAACGGTTCCGGAGAAATATGGGGCGGTTGCCCGTTGATCATTTCAGCAACCATCTTGCCCGTGGCCGGGGCCATGGAAACTCCCAGCATGTTATGGCCGGCGGCCACCAGGATATTCTCGGTGGACGGTGTACGGTCGATAATCGGCAATCCATCGTACGTCATCGGTCGCCAACCATACCATTGCTCTTCCACCGGGCCGTCAGCCGGATGTTGCAGGTAAACATCCGCACCCTGTTGCAATGCCTGCAGGCGACGGGGATGAATACGTGTATCGTAACCGGCAAATTCCATCGTCGATCCCAATCGGTAACCACTCTGCATGGGAGTCACCACGACCTTGTGTTCTGGAAACAGCAAGGGGCGTGTCGGACAGTCCGCAGGACGTGGCATGGTGATCGAGTACCCCTTCCCTGGTTGAATGGGTACCTTGCACTGCAATTGGCGATTCAACCAGGGTGTCCAGGCACCCACGGCCACCAGGAAGGTCTCGGCAGCAATCGGCCCGGTCGATGTTTCCACCGCGACGGCACGTCCAGCTTCCCTGGCAAACCCGGTAACCTCGCAATGGTCAACAATCTCTACTCCCAGGTCCGTGAGGCATCGTCGCCAGGCACTCATCAGCCGATCTGGACGCAGGTGGGCATCCTGCTCGTAAAACCAGGCTCCTGCCAGGCCTGGCTTAAGAGACGGTTCCATGGCCTGCAATTCGTCACTTCCCAGTTGCCGTGCTCCCACGTCGAACTCTTCACGTAACAACTGGTCGGTCTTGGCATACTTCGCCAAAGCTTCCTCGTTTTGATAAACGTAAAGGCTGCCGACCGTTTCCCATTCGCAATCGGTTAATTCCGATTCCATGAGTTCCTGGTAAAGAGCCATGGAAGAAAGCAGGAGTTCTGCACGGGACTGGCCCGCAGCCAACATGTGATGTTTCTTACAACGTCGAGCAAATTTCCAGAACCAGGCCCAGAGTCCTGGATCCCAGCGCGGCTTAATACGGAAAGGAGCATTGCGCTGAAACAGGGACCGCAGTGTCTTCCCCACGGCACCCGGTTCCGGCAAGGGTAGTACGTGGCTGGGACAAACCAATCCGCAATTCGCATGAGAACACTGACGCCCGAATTCACCCGCATCAATGATGGTCACTTGCCGACCCGACTTGGCCAGGTAATAAGCGCTCGATGCGCCAATGACGCCACCGCCAACAATCACCACATGCCCCTGCAAATCGCTCATGATCGAATCCCTGACTGAAAGGGATCGTTCGGGTGGAACAACAGGGTTGCTTCCGCATAAACATAAGCCGAACCGGTAATCACCGGGATCAACTGGTCACCTGACATCTCGACCGTGGCCTCGAAGAGGCTCCCCACGATACTCTCCTGCCTCCATACCTGGCCCGGCGAGAGGGCCCCATCTGCGGCCAGGCAAGCTACCTTAGCACTCGTACCGGTGCCGCAAGGTGAACGATCATAAGCACCTCCGGGGCAGAGTACAAAACTTTTGCTATCTGCATCTTCGCGACTCGGGGGGCCATATAACTCGATATGATCAATCTCCAGTTGATTCTCGCCGGTCACTTCCTGTTCTATCAGTGCCTGGCGAATCAAGCCCGTCACCTCGGTTAACCTTGCCACGTTGGCATAAGCAATCGTTTCTGCATGTTGCTTGACCAGGAAGAACCAGTTGCCTCCCCAGGCAATATCACCCACGACCTGCCCATACCCCGGAACCTCGATCGCGACGTCCTGCCGGTAACGGTAGCTGGGAACGTTCCGAAAGGAAACGCGTTGGTCTTCATGGAGTGTCGCCACGACATCACCCACGGGTGTTTCAATACGATGATCTCCGGGGCCAATACGCCCCATGTGCGACAGGGTCGTGATCAGTCCAATCATTCCATGGCCACACATGTGCAAGGTGCCCACGTTATTAAAGAAAATCACGCCCGCACAGGAGTCCTCGCCAACCGGTTCGCAAAGGATCCCCCCTACCAGCACATCGCTTCCACGTGGCTCGTTAATCACCGCGCTGCGAAATGCATCATGTTGCTCGCCAAACACCTCGCGGCGCTGGGCTACCGTTCCTGGGCCCAGGTCAGGCCCTCCCGCGGTCACGATCCGCGTCGGCTCGCCACCGGTATGCGAATCAATTACCTGTACGTTATTACGAGAAACATTCATGATGGCACTTGTCCTGAACGTCGCATCCAATCAATGAACGTCAATCACGGGATCCCCGAGAACTTCCCGGCGAGGCTCGATACCCATACCCGGTGACGTGGAAGCAGCCATGCGACCATTCTGCCGTTGCGGGGCTCCCTCTGCGGTGCTCACGGTGACATAACTGTTGAAATCCGTGGATGTAAAGAGTAATTCTGGTGTTGTGCTGTGAGCCAGGTGCGCGATAGCCGCGGTCGTGATATCCCCACCCCAGCTATCCTCGATCGTCATGGCGATTCCCAGCCGAGCACAAAGGTCTCGTGCCAGGCGGGCACGCGTTAAACCGCCAAACTTGCTGATCTTGATATTCACGACATCCATTGCTAAATCAGCATGCCCACGGACCAGGACATCAATCCCGTCAATGTTTTCATCCAGGACAAAGGGATGGTCTGTTCGTCGTCGAATCGACAGGCATTCCTCGTAGGTCAGGCAGGGTTGTTCGATATAAACATCCACGTCACGTACGCCACGAACCACGCGAGCCGCCTCGTGGAGAGCCCAGCCCGTGTTTGCATCTGCCACCAACTTATCTCCTGGCTGAAGAACAGCAGAAACTTCCTTGATACGTTGAATATCCTCATCTGGATTGCCACCGACCTTGAGTTGGAAACGACGGTACCCTTCTTCACGATACTGGGCAACGTTTTCCGCCATGGCTTCCGGAGCCTGTTGTGAAATTGCACGGTACAGCACAAAGTCATCCTCGTAACGTCCTCCCAGCAATTCGCAAACAGGTTGCCCCGTGACTTGCCCCAGGATATCCCAACAGGCAATATCAATTCCCGACTTCACGTAGGGATGCCCTTTCAGGACTCGATCCATGTGGTCATTGAGTGATGCGAGGCGAGTCGGATCACAACCGATCAGGTGCGGTGCCAACTCCTGGATGCCAGCACGCACACCACCTGCGTAAGCTGGCAGGTAGAATGGTCCCAGCGGACAGACTTCGCCATGCCCCACCAGGCCACTATCCGTCTCCACGGCAATAATGGAACTATCGAAAACGTCCACCGACTTTCCGCCGGACCAGCTATAGTTCCCCTCATGCAGGGGCAGATCGACCTGGTATACACAAATTCGCTTGATCTTCATCGATACTTTTATCCGTGGATTATTCAAACAGGAAATGAAATCGCTGTACTTTTAAATTGTCGCAACGTGGTGCGTCTATCCATTACTTCGCCAGTGAATTTTATCCTTGATGGAACCTGGCTGATCCCCGGGTCGACCTGGCCACTCGTGCCTTGGATAGCCGACGCAAAACATCCCGAGACAACGATCGTCGGTTCTCAGCCGTAGGTACTGACGGGTCTCAGGTAAATCGTAGATTGGTGAACTTGACCAGAATGCACCCAGCCCCAGGGCCGTGGCCGTCAGGTGCATATTCTGCACCGCACAGGCAACCGCGATCACCTCTTCCTCGGCGGAAATCTTGCCGACGTGACGTTGCATGCCCAGTGAAATCACGCAGGGTGAATTCATGACATAATCGACCAGTTTTTGCTGCTTGGCAGGTCGGACTTTATCTTCCGGAGTATGCTTGGCATACAGGTCAAACAACAGGCGGGCCAGCGGATCGCGGGCCGCCCCCTGGAACACCTCGAATCGCCAGGGTTCCGTCAGTCCATGCGTGGGAGCCCAGTTGGCGTTGTCCAGGAGGTTTTGAATATGCTCTTCTTCAACCGGTTCATCGCGGTAGTTAGGTTCACCCGTCTTCGTGATCGGCTTGATCGTCCGACGATGCCGGATCAGTTGATTCACATCGCTTACCGATAAATCCATAACATCACTCACTTGGCACGAGACGGACTCAAAAGACGGTGACCTTGCTCTGTACTATCGATTGTAACGGTCTCTCGTCAGCCGGCAAAGCGGGCGGGCAGAAAGAGCTGGCATATCGAAAAAAGGGAGCAATGGTTTATACTCAGAGAGACGATTGCGCCCATAGCTCAGTTGGATAGAGCAGCGGACTTCTAATCCGCAGGTCGGAGGTTCGAATCCTCCTGGGCGTACTTGATGCCGCTTCACGAGCCAAGGGTGTCAATCGACATCCCGTCCGTCGGCCGGATCCAGGCTGGGTGCCGGCATCCGATCGCGACCAACTGCCCCGAGCGCCTGGTGAATTGACCTCAACAATAAACCGTTGTCTGCACCCACACCCAGCATATGAAAATCCTGGTCTCGCCGTTCGAGAAGATTGTCGATGCTGGTGGTCATCACGCCACAATGCTTACCCGCTGCTCGAATCGCGTCCTTCAATTGAAGAATTTGCTCGGCGACGCCTGGCCCTTCCCATTGTCCCCGGTAACCCGCTGTTGCTGAGAAATCGGCCGGGCCGAAGAAAAAGACATCGGTCCCATCCACCTCGCACATCGCGGGAACATGGGGGATCGCGGCGACACTTTCAATCAGCGGCACGACCATCACATGCTCGTTGGCTTCGGACGTATGTTCCACAAGGCACTGGCCCCACGCAGTTGCTCGCTCGCCCCCAATGCCGCGGCGTCCCTCGGGTGGATAGCGACAGTCGCGGATCGCTTCTTCCAGTTCTTCGACACTTTCCATCCAGGGAATCACCACGCCGTCGGCGCCAATATCCAGAGCACGCTTGGTGAGAGAGGTACTCCGTTCCGCCAGGCGGACCAGCACCACCGTGTCGCTCCGCAAGCCGGCCCGTACATGTTCGTTGATGTCCTTCCAGTCGAGGTGTCCATGCTCAGCATCGATCACCACCCAATCCATGCCCAGCGCCACGGCCATCTCCGTGATACTGGCCGATTCGAGCGTCACCCAGAGTCCATAAACAGGGTCGTCGCTGGCAAGCTTGGCTCTTAGTTGTTTCAGGGCCTTGATTTTCATGAATCTAGTTTTCCTGGCCGGCAGCAACCGACCTCAAAAATAAAGCTGATACGAACGGCGCCGCATCCTTGGTTGTGCTAGTTTGCCGAGCCTACAGGGTCCCAGCGGTAGTACGTCTGTTGTCCGGTGATCGCCTTGATGGCTCGCTGGAACGGCTCGTTGAGCCCATAGGGGATACCTTTCATCTTTTTGACGTTGAGCTTTAACGCAGCCGCCCTTAAAGCCGGGAGAGCAGCCTGGAGTTTTGGGTTCGCCGCTGGCGGTTGCGTATCGAGGACGCAGGAAGCCCGCACTTGAGCCGCAGGGATGGGATGGTTCAGAGCAACGATCATGGCTGGCAACCCATCCTCATAGCGGCCAAGATTGAACAATCCATCCGCTGCCGTAATGGCAACACTAACCGACTTGTCCTTCGTCGCAACCTGCAAAGCCGAAACGCTCCGGGAATCATCTGACCGCAGAACCGCCAGGCCCAGTACGGCCCAAAACCGGACCGCGGAATCAGGGTCCCTGGATCGAGCAAGCAGTTGTGCCGTCGCCTTTTTACCTTCTAGCATCAAGTCCGCGGTCTCCAGGATGCGATCGAAATTAGTAATGGACTTCCCCAGGTCCCAATGCGATGGATGTTCCTTTGCCCGCTGCAACGTTTCAGCCTCCTCAAGCAACCCGAGGTCCCGAGTTTCGAGCATCCAGTCACGCAGTTGGCCGCGCATCCGTTTCACCACGCCAGCGTATTTGGGATCGGCGATCACGTTGTGGCTCATGTGCGGATCGTTCTTCGAATCGTAGAGCTCCTCGATCGGTTTGAA
>MPLU02298802.1_pt1 | contig 21475 bp, 14 predicted proteins | sample 1617381 | NCBI WGS metagenome assembly MPLU02 (sample SAMN05944801, study PRJNA350692) | marine metagenome | biome: marine; feature: ODZ; material: water; isolation source: 90 m water sample filtered on 0.2 um supor filter | place: Pacific Ocean | collected 2012-04-08 | depth 90m m
TGACAGCTGCACCACCGACAACCGCCGCACCGGCTGCTGCCGCTGCACCACCACCGCCAACGACGCCGCCCAGCAAGGGCGCTGCCAACATCGACACTTCGTCGTCACCCGCGCCCGGCATGACACCGCCCGGCACAGACGCCACATCGCTGCGGCCCAGATAGATCAGATCGTCAGAGGGGCTCCATTTACCCCACTGCTCGGTCGGGCCGTATTGCGCATAAAGCCCGCCGCCTTCGGCCTCGACGAATGCGACTTCGTTCAGATAGCCATCTGACGAAATGAACAGGCGGTTCGCGGCACCGGTTTCGTTAAAGTAATTCTCGATGGTGATGACCGACCCGTCATTCAGCGTGAGCACAAGGTCGTTGCCCGACCGCTGATGCGATTGAAAATCGGTCTGACGCAGGTTCAGCGAGATTTCCTGACCTGATGTCGCTTGGATAACATGGAAGTTTGCGTTTTCCGCAACCGTGCCACGCTGCAATGCGCCCGCTTGATCGCGAACGACGAAATCTATCGTCTTCATAATATCTGCTCCACCTCGGTGCGCATTCTGCGCGCGACACCTGAGAAATTTTATGACCGCCAACGCGTTGATCGCATCGTGCAGCCGCCTGATTATGTCCGTCGTAAAAAACGAAACGTATTATTGAGGCAGAAGGTAGCCGCTTAGACACATAAAAGCCAAGGTTAAAGTGGAACGCCACATTCTTGCCTTATTTCAACAGTGCAACACGGCCACAGTTTCTACCACTGCGGGAAATCGTTAATAATAGTTAACGTTGCCAGATAATTAACCACTTCATTTCACTCAGGAAAAATCCCCATGGGTGCCACACCGCAAGCCCTTGCAAACGGTTGACAATACTCGGCTCCCCCCTGACCTTTGCGGCATGGATACCGCCCAGAACACCCCGCTATCACTGATCGAAGACCCCGACATGGGCATCACCCTCTCGGATGGGTGCCGGCTCTCCGCACGAGTCTGGCGGCCTGAAAATTCCGATACCGCGCCTGTGCCCGTGATTCTGGAATACCTCCCCTACCGCAAACGTGACGGCACCACCGCACGGGATGCGCTGACCCACCCTTGGTTTGCCGAACGCGGATATGCCTGCGTGCGGGTCGATATGCGCGGCAATGGCGACAGCTATGGCGTGATGGAGGATGAATACACCCCCCAGGAACAGGCCGACTGCATAGAGGTGATCAACTGGCTTGCCGCGCAACCTTGGTGCAGCGGGACGGTGGGCATGATGGGCATCAGCTGGGGCGGCTTTAACGGGCTGCAGGTCGCAGCCCATGCGCCAGAGCCGCTGAAGGCGGTGATTACGCTATGTTCCACCGTCGACCGCTTTGCCGATGACATCCACTATAAGGGCGGGTGCCTGTTGAATGAGAACCTTGGCTGGGGGGCGACGATGTGGGCCTATTCCAGCCGCGCGCCCGACCCTGCGCTCCGCCCCGACTGGCGCGAAATGTGGCTGGAGCGGCTAGAGGCAGAACCGTTTCTCCCCGCGCTTTGGCTGCGCCACCAATCGCGCGACGCCTATTGGAAGCAAGGGTCGGTGATCGAGGAGTATAGCGCGCTCAAGGCCAAAGTGCTCGCGATTGGCGGCTGGGGCGATTCCTACAAGAACGCGGTCCCGCAGTTGGTTGAGGCGTTGCCCGGTGCGAAGGGGATCGTTGGGCCTTGGGTGCATAAATACCCGCATTTCGCCATCCCCGAACCCCGCATCGGCTTTCTGCAAGAGGCGCTGCGCTGGTGGGACCGGTGGCTCAAGGGGATCGACACGGGCGTCGAGGACGACCCCGATTATCGCGCGTATCTGATGGACGGCATGCGCCCTTCCACGTGGACGCATGAACGCCCCGGCCGCTGGATCACCGAACCCACAGGCGCGACATCGCATCTGCCCGTCAAGACGTTGCATCTGACGGATGAGGGCCTGCAAGACACCGCTGCCCCGCTGGACCGCAGCGTCGCCTCCCCCGCGCATTGCGGCGCGGATGGCGGGGAATATTGTGCGATCTGGCTTGGCCCCGAAATGCCCGGCGACCAGAGGCAAGACGATGCGCTATCGGTCTGTTTTGACAGCGGGCCCTTGGCGCAGCAGATGGATATCCTTGGCGCGCCGCGTCTGCGCCTGCGTCTGGCCTGCGACAAACCACAGGGCCAGATCGCGGTGCGGTTGAACCATATCCACCCTGATGGGGCCTCGGCCCGGATTACCTATGGCGTGCTGAACCTGTCCCATCGCGACAGCGCCGAAAATCCGCAGGCGATGGCGCCCGGTGCCATGACCGACATCACGCTGGACCTTGACCACATCGCCTATCGCATCCCCAAGGGGCACCGGCTGCGGGTGTCGATCTCTACCGCCTATTGGCCCCTGCTCTGGCCTGCGCCCGAAGCGGCAGAGGTCACGCTGTCGTCCGGCCAGATCGACCTGCCGCAGCGCCCGACCAGCGGCGGGGACGAATACAGCTTTGCCCCGCCCACCTCTGCCGCCCCGTGGGAGACAGAGACACTGCGCCCCGAAAACCACATCCGCCGCCAAGAGATCGACCGCGTCACGGGCATCGTCTCTCTGATCATCGAGGATGACTTCGGCAAGCTGCGCGATGCCGATCACGGGCTGATCGCGGGCTCTGTCGCGCGGGAGGTGTGGCGCATTCACCCCGACGATCCGCTGTCCGCAAAAGGCACCTGTCACTGGACCGAAGAGCTGGAGCGGGACGACATCATCCTGCGCACAGAAACCCGGTCGCAGATGTGGTCGGACGCGACCCATTTTCATCTGACGGCCCGTCTTGAAGCGTACGAAAACGACAAATTGATCTATGAACGCGACGTGACGGAAGACATTAAGCGACACTTTATGTAACAAACTCGTCACATGGCCGCCGGTATTACCACTTGCGACACGGGCTGAAATGCTTAACGTTGTGCCACCAGTCAATAAAAAAACCTGCGCACCAATGCGTGGAAGTATCACCTAAAACAGGGAGTTCTCATCATGGATGATCAACTGAAACATATGACCGGCCAAGTGGCCAAGGGCACTATGACACGCCGCGAATTCGTCGGGCGTGCCGCTGCTTTGGGCGTGACAGCCGCCGTTGCCAACTCGATGCTGGCGAACCACGCGCAGGCCGCAGCCCACGAAGCACCGATTCGCGGTGGCACACTGAAAATCGGGTCGTCGGGCGGTGAATCCACCAATACGCTTGATCCCGCGCTGACCGCTTCCGAAGTGCCGCTGAACAACCTGCGCCACCTGTACGAAAGCCTTGTAGAGGTCGATCCCAATGGGGAAATCGAAAACCGCATGGCCGAAAGCTACGAGGCCTCGGCCGATGCGAAAACCTGGGCGTTCAAGATCCGCAAGGGCATCCAGTTCCACAACGGCAAGGAAATGACTCCCGAAGACGTGCTGAAAACCATGCAGCGCCATTCGGATGAAAACAGCCAATCCGGTGCCTTGGGCATCATGCGCGGCATCGAGAACATGAAGGTCGATGGCGACAACTTCATCGTTGAACTGGGCGTCGGCAACGCTGACCTTCCCTACCTGCTGGCCGACTACCACCTGATGATCCAGCCCGATGGCGGCATGGACAACCCCGGCGCGGGCATCGGCACCGGCCCTTACACACTGGAAGTCGACGAGCCCGGCGTGCGCCACGGCTTCAAGCGCAACGAAAACTACTGGGACGCCGACAACCGCGGCCACACCGATTATAACGAAGTGCTGGTGCTGAACGATGCCACCGCACGGACGGCGGCGCTGCAGTCGGGTCAGGTCAACATGATCAACCGCGTTGATCCCAAGGTTGCCGCCCTGCTGGACCGCGCGCCCAACCTGACGGTGAAATCCGTTGCCGGTCGGGGCCACTATGTGTTTATCGCCCATGTCGACACCGCACCGTTCGACAACAACGACCTGCGTCTGGCGCTGAAATATGCGATCAACCGCGAGGAAATGGTCGACAAGATCCTGCGCGGCTACGGCACCATCGGGAACGACATGCCGATCAACGCCTCTTATCCGCTGTTCGATGAATCGATCCCGCAGCGTGAACATTCCATCGAGAAGGCGAAAGAGCATTACGCCGCCTCCGGTCATGATGGCAGCCCGATCATCCTGCGCGTTGCAGACGGTGCCTTCCCCGGTGCGGTCGATGCGGCATCGCTGTTCCAGGAATCCGCCAAAGCCGCCGGTATCCCGCTTGAGATCAAACGCGAGCCGAACGATGGCTACTGGTCCGAGGTCTGGAACAAACAGCCGTTCTGCGCCTCTTACTGGGGTGGCCGTCCGGTGCAGGACCAGATGTATTCGACCGCCTATCTGTCGACCGCGGACTGGAACGACACCCGCTGGAAGCGCCCCGAGTTCGACGAGATGCTGCTGTCGGCCCGCGCCGAACTGGACGAGGCCAAGCGCAAAGAGACCTACTCCAAGATGGGTCAGATGATCCGCGACGAAGGCGGGTTGATCCTGCCGATGTTCAACGACTTTGTGGATGGTGTCGCCAACAATGTCGGCGGCTGGGTCGAAGATCCCAACGCGGAACTGTCCAACAACAAAGCCGGGATCAAATGCTGGGTCAAAGACGCATAAGGTAAACCCAGCTTATGCATCCCATCGTCAAACTGATCGCCCAACGCTTAGCGTTGGGCCTTCTTCTCCTTTTTGCCGCGTCGATCCTGATCTTCGTAGGCACCTCGATTTTGCCCGGCGACGTGGCACAATCCATCCTAGGTCAATCCGCCACGCCCGAAGCGCTTGCGAACCTGCGCCGAGAGCTTGGCATGAACGATCCCGCCATGACCCGCTATTTCGCCTGGCTGGGCGGCGTGCTTCAAGGAGACTTGGGCACCGCGCTGACCAATGGCCGCGACATCGCAGAAAGCCTTGGCGGGCGTCTGAAGAACACGCTTTTCCTTGCCTTCTGGGCTGCTGCAATCTCTGTGCCGCTGGCGATCTTTCTGGGCCTGCTGGCCGTGCGCTACAAAGACCGCTGGCCCGACAAGCTGATTTCGGCCGTCACGCTGACCACGATCTCTATCCCAGAATTCATGATCGGCTATGTGCTGATCTATTGGGTGGCGATCAAATGGCGGCTGTTTCCGTCGGTGGCGATCATCAACGACAGCATGAGCCTCGGGGCCAAGCTGAACGCGATTGCTATTCCGGTGATGGTGCTGACGCTGGTCGTATTGGCGCATATGATGCGCATGACCCGCGCCGCGATCCTGAACGTGATGCAATCGGCCTATATCGAAACAGCCGAGCTTAAGGGCTTGGGCATGCTGAAGATTATCCGCAAGCACGCCTTCCCCAACGCCATCGCCCCTATCGTCAATGTGGTGATGCTGAACCTCGCCTATCTGGTCGTCGGCGTCGTGGTGGTAGAGGTCGTCTTTGCCTATCCCGGCATGGGGCAATATCTGGTCGATCACGTCAGCAAACGCGACGTGCCCGTGGTGCAAGCCTGCGGTCTGATCTTTGCGGCCGTCTATATCGGGTTGAACCTTGTGGCCGACATCGTGTCGATCCTTGCCAACCCGCGCCTGAGGCATCCCAAATGAGCGCCGCGCATCTCCCCCCGAGGCAATGCGCGACGCACGGGGCCGCAGTTCAGCGTCGCACCAACGCGACCCCCTGCCGCAAGCCCGTATCGCCACCTGACGTTGACCCATTCATTTGTTTGGGAGCGAACCCATGAAAAACATTCCCATCTCCGCCATGATCGGCCTGTTCTTTACCAGCGTCTATTTCATCATGGCCGTCTTTGCCCCTTGGCTCGCCCCCTATGGCATGGCTGAAATCGTCGGCGACGTGTGGGAGCCTTCATCGTCGGAGTTCCTGCTGGGCACCGACAGCATCGGGCGCGATCTGCTGTCGCGTATGATCTACGGCGGGCGCACCACGATCTTTATCGCCACTGCAGCCACCATCCTCAGCTTTACGCTGGGGTCCATTCTGGGCTTCTTCGCAGCCGTCTCGGGCGGTTGGGTCGACCAAGCCATTTCGCGCTTTGTCGATCTGATCATGTCGATCCCGTCGCTGATCTTTGCGCTTGTCGTGCTGTCGGTGATGCCGACCACCGTGCCGATCCTGATTATCCTGATGGGTCTGCTGGACAGCACCCGTGTCTACCGTCTGGCGCGCGCTGTGGCCGTGGACATCACCGTGATGGACTATGTCGAGGCCGCCCGTCTGCGCGGTGAGAAGATCGGCTGGATCATTTTCCGTGAAACCCTGCCGAACGCGCTGTCGCCGCTGATCGCCGAGATGGGCTTGCGGTTTATCTTTGCGGTGCTCTTTGTGTCGACACTGTCGTTTCTGGGTCTGGGCGTGCAGCCGCCTCAAGCCGACTGGGGCGGCATCGTGAAAGAGAACAAGGAAGGCATCAACTATGGTATTCAGGCGGCGCTCTATCCGGCCTATGCCATCGCCACGCTTTGCATCTCTATCAACCTTGTTGCGGACTGGATTTTGAACCGCACCACATCGCTGAAAGGGGGCCGCGGATGACCGAGCCACTTCTCAAGGTACGCGGCCTGAAAATCGGCGCGACCGCCTATCCGCCCGGCGAAAAGCCGATTGATATCAAAATCGTGCACGGCGTGGACTTTGATCTGCAACCCGGCAAGGTGCTGGGGCTGATCGGGGAATCCGGCGCGGGCAAATCCACCATCGGGCTGGCCGCTATGGCCTATGGCCGCGGCGGGGTAGAGATCACCGGCGGCGAGGTCTGGGTCAACGGGCGCGACATCCTCAAGGAGCGTAAGCGCGCCGTGCGCCGCCTGCGCGGCGCCGAGGTGACTTATGTCTCGCAATCCGCGGCGGCGTCTTTCAACCCCGCGAAAAAGATCATGGATCAGGTGACCGAAGCCGCGATCTATCAGAACAAGTTCACCAAGGCCGAGGCCGAGGAACGCGCAGTTGACCTGTTCCGCAAGCTTGGTCTGCCGGACCCTGAAACCATCGGCAACCGCTACCCCCACCAGGTGTCTGGCGGGCAGTTGCAGCGCTGCATGACCGCGCTGGCACTGTGTCCGCAACCCGATCTGGTGGTCTTTGACGAACCCACCACCGCACTGGATGTGACCACGCAGATCGACGTGCTGGCCGCCATCAAAGAAGCCATCGCCGCCACCGGCGTTGCCGCGCTCTATATCACCCATGACCTCGCGGTTGTGGCACAGGTCAGCGATCATATTATGGTGCTGCAACAAGGGGATATGGTCGAATACGGCACCGTTGACCAGATCATCAACGCGCCCAAGGAAGACTACACCAAAGCGCTGGTTTCAGTCCGGTCGATCCGCCACGAGGAAAAGACGCCGACCGATACCCCTGTTCTGCGGGTCGAAAACGTCACCGCCCGCTATGCCGGCACGGATTTTGACGTGCTCAAGAAGATCAACGTCGATATTCATCCGGGCCAGACATTGGCTGTCGTGGGGGAATCCGGCTCGGGCAAATCCACGCTGGCCCGCGTGATCACCGGCCTGCTGCCCCCAAGCGACGGGACGATCACCTTTGACGGGCGCGAGCTTGCCCCCGCCTTGGCGCAACGCCCCATCGAAGACCTGCGCGAGATGCAGATGATCTACCAGATGGCCGATACCGCGATGAACCCGCGCCAGACCGTGGGCACCATCATCGGCCGCCCGCTCGAGTTTTATTTCGGGCTGAAAGGCAAGGCAAAGCAGAAGCGCATTCAGGAACTGCTGGACGAGATCGAATTAGGCGACGGGTTTCAGGACCGCTATCCGGCAGAGCTGTCGGGCGGGCAGAAACAACGTGTCTGCATCGCCCGTGCGCTGGCCGCCAAGCCCAAGCTGATCATCTGCGACGAGGTGACAAGCGCGCTTGACCCGCTGGTGGCAGATGGCATCCTCAAGCTGCTGTTGAACCTGCAAAAGATCGAGGATGTCGCCTATCTGTTCATCACCCACGATCTGGCGACGGTAAAAGCCATCGCAGACAGTATCGCTGTGATGTATCAGGGCGAAGTTGTGCGGTATGGCACCAAAAGTCAGGTGCTGTCACCGCCCTTTGACGATTATACCGACCTGCTGCTGAGCTCTGTCCCCGAGATGAAGATCGGCTGGCTGGAAGAAACCATCGCACATCGCAAAATGGAAAGTGCTGGCAATTAGGCCTGTGGGCAACGAGGCGGTTTGTATCGGACAAATACAAGCGCTGTGGCCCGCCGAAGAGGTATCGACATGAAGAACAAGCTGCTTTTGATCATCCTCGACGGTGTGCCCTACCGCAATTTCCGTCGGCTGTTCGGCAATCTGGAAGGCTGGGTCGATAGTGGCGAGGCGCGGGTCTGGACCCAGCGTGCGGTGCTGCCGTCAATCTCTGCCTCCTGCTATGCCTCGATCCACACGGGTGTGGCACCGGCTGAACATGGCTGCACCGGCAACGGAAATGTGTTCCGGCTGAAGCACAAGGACGTCTTTGCCCAGACCCGTGCTGCAGGCGGTGTGACAGGGGCCGTGGCCCATTCTTTCTGGTCGCAATTCTTCAACCGCCACCCCTTCGACTATGTGCGCGATGTGGAATACGACGAACCCGATAGCGACACGATCAACCACGGGCGGTTTCACACGATGACCGGCTACGGGCTGGTGAACCAGATGACCCCTTCGGATGTGGATCTGTTTGGCTCTCTCACCAATCTGGCGCTGCGGTTCGGGCTGAACTACGGAATGCTGCACACCTGCACGCTGGACAGCATGGGGCATCGTTTCTTCCACGACTGTCAGGAAATGGACCACGCCTGCGCCGTCATGGACGAGATGCTGGCCCCCTTCATCCCGAAATGGCGCGCCCTGGGGTATGAGGTGATCGTCACAGCGGATCACGGGCAGGACGAACGCGGGCACCACGGCGGGCGCAGTGCGTTGCAGCAGGAAACCGCGCTGTATTACTTTGGCGATGCCGAAGGGCCGTCGGAGGATACGGTGATCGACCAGCTGCAGCTCGCGCCGACGATCCTTGGCCGGTTGGGTGCGCCTGTGGCCGATACCATGAAGGCGCAGTCTTTCCTGAAATGATGCCGTTTCTTAGCCCGTGCTGATCGCAGGCCACTGCCCTGCCCCGACAGCGCCGCTCGCCGCTGTCACCTGATCAAAGAATGCCGCCGCCTTGCGTGACATCACCCGCGCGCGCAGACAGCCATGGACAAGGCCCGCGGCCTCGTGCCAATGGGCCTGCCCGCCTGCCCCGTTGATCGCGGCGGCATAGGCTTCCCCATCGCTCGACAGCGGGTCACAGGCGACCGTGAGGATCACCGTAGGCGGCAGGTAGGTAAAGTCGGTATCGTGCAGCGGGGCGTAGCGTGGATCGTCCACAGGCGGTGCCCCACCGGATCGCACCTGCTGGTAAAACTCCATATCCGCAACCGTCAACTGCGGCGCGTTGGCGTGGGTGATATAGCTGCCCTTGCTGCGATCCCCGCCCAGTCCGGGATAGATCAGCACCTGACCCGCTATGCGCCCGTCATAAGATCCTCGCGCGGTATGGGCGACGGCGGCGGCAAGATTGCCGCCCGCACTGTCCCCCGCCAATACAATCCCGCCGCCATGTGCGGCTGCAATCGCCTGAAACGCGGCCCATGCATCGTTGAAGCAAGCGGGAAAGACGGCCTCGGGGGCCAGCGCGTAGTCGACAGAGATCACACGGTAGCCGGTCGCGGCGCAAATCTCGGCGCAGACATCATCATGACTGTCGAGCCCGCCAACAATAAACCCGCCGCCGTGATAGTAGACGACCGTGATCGCGGATGTGTCGGCCTCGTAAACGCGACATGGGACGCCGCTGAAGGCCACGTCCCATGTGCGGACCCCATCAGGGTGGGGTTGGTGAAAAGCAGCGCACATCCGGTTATAGACAGCGCGCTGCTGGTCGATGGTGAGTGACACCGCGTCCGGTGGATAGAAACTGTCCGAGCGGTCCATATAGGCCCAGATTTCCTCATCCAGTAGAACGCGGTAGTCGGGTTGGATCACGCGGCCTCCCAACCGAAGGTAAAGACGTCCAGCGACGCGCCGACATCGGCCTCGCTTGCGCCGTTCATGGCGATTTGCGCCACCAGACCGCGTTTCTTGTCATCGGTGACAGAGGCAACACGCGCGGGCAGACCGGCGGCTTCCAACGTCTCGTCATAGACGCGCGTGATCGCGTTTTTGCGCAGGTCGGGCTTGAAGATCTTACCGACGGCGGTTTTGGGCAGCTCGCTCATGATGGTCATATGCTTGGGCTGCGCCGCGCGTTCCTGCACGTGCTCTTTGCAGAACTCCAGCAGTTCGGCTTCGGTGATCGACGCACCTGCGACCAGTTCGACAAAGGCACAAGGCACTTCGCCCGCGTGGGCATCCGGCTGGCCGATGGCACCGGCAAAGGCGACCGCCTCGTGACCCAGAAGCGCCTCTTCGATCTCGGCGGGGTCGATGTTGTGACCGCCACGGATGATCAGGTCTTTGGCGCGGCCTGTAATCCAGAGGTATTTGTCGCTGTCGATACGGCCCAGATCCCCTGTGCGCAGGTGCGTGCCCTGATAGTAGAGATCCTTGTTCTTATCGGCTTCGGTATAGGTGTTACCCGCATAGACGCCGGGGTTCGAGATACAGATCTCACCGATCTCGTCGACCTCTGCCTCGACCAGCCCGTCGCTGGTGCTTTTGACGATCTTCACATCCGTATAGGGGAAGGTGATGCCGATACTGCCCACTTTGCGCACGCCGTCCGTCGGGTTCGACGACACAAGGCAGGTCGCCTCTGTCAGGCCGTAGCCTTCGATCAGCGTGATGCCGGTGGCCTTTTCAAAGCGGCGGAACAGTTCCAGCGGCAAGGGTGCCGAGCCGGAGAAGGCGGTTTTCACGGTCGAGATATCAGCGTTGATCGGGCGCTGCATCTTGGCGGAAATCGCCGTAGGCACGGTGATGATGAAAGTGATTTTCCAGCGCTCGACCAGTTTCCAGAAGTTGTCGAACACCCCGTCCCCGCGATAGCCCTGAGGCGTCGGGAAGACCACATGCGCACCGGATTTCACCGCCGCCATAAGGATCACGTGGCAGGCGAAAACGTGGAACAACGGCAGCGGACACATGATGTTGTCGTTTTCCGTGTACAACAGCGTGTGCCCAAGCCAGCCGTTATAGACCATGCCGGAATACTTGTGCTGCGCCACTTTCGGCATGCCCGTTGTACCGCCGGTGTGGAAGTAGAAGGCGACGCGATCCTCTTGCGGATCGTCGAATGTCAGCTCGGCCGATTGCTTGGCAATTTCGGAATTGAAGTTCTTGTAGGTCGCCTGATTGGTGACCTTCAACTTTGGACGGATCAGCGGCACAATCCACGACTTTGGCGCGGTCAGATAGCGGCACAGGTCCACTTCGAGCACGGTCGTGACATTCGGTGCCAGCTTGACCGCCTCGGCGGTTTTCTCGGCCACATCCGTCTTGGGGAAAGGCCGCAGGGTCACAACGACCTTGGCATTGGTTTCACGCAGGATCGATCCGATCTGCTCTGCCTCGAGCAACGGGTTGATGGGGTTCGCGATCCCTGCGACCGCACCGCCCAGAAGCGTGATGACCGTCTCGTTACAGTTTGGCAGGACATAGGCGACCACATCGGTCGGCCCCACACCCAGCGACCGGAACAGATTGGCCGCACGACCCACCTGCCCCCGCAGCTGCGACCAGCTTAGGGTTTCCGCGTGATCTTTCGGCCCAGAGAAAATCTGGTAGCTGATTGCGTCGTGGCTTGGAAACTTTCCGGCGGTTTCGCTCAACATGCTCCAAAGTGTTTTGGGCACGTCGCGGTCAGCCCACGGCATTTCTGCTTCGATTGCGTTACGGTCTTCTACACCGGCAAATGACATTATGTTCCTCCCTTAGTGGTGCGGTTTGCCCGCATCCCGTTATTCCCTGTTGTCAAAGATGATTGCTAATTTCAGCTTTCGCAAGCATTTGCAGGCGCTCAAACGCTGCGTTCAAGCCCACTGACCCAACGGAAGGCTCGAAAAAGAGCGGCAGACGCCGCCTGCCGCTCTCTTTTATGGGGTAAAAGCGCGTGGCACACCCCTTATGTGTGGTGCAATTACTTGGCAGGAATACGCAGCATCTGACCGGGATAGATTTTATCGGGGTGGGTCAGCATGGGTTTATTCGCTTCAAAGATTTCTTCATAGCGCGCGCCATTGCCAAGGGTCTTGGCCGCGATAGCCCAAAGCGTGTCGCCCTTTTCAACGGTGTGGAAGGTACCGTCCCCCTCGCCGCCGTCCATGTCTTCTTCAACCGCGGCAACGCCTTCGACGTTCCCCACGGCCAGAATGACCTTTTCTTTCATCTCTTGGCTCGCTGCCTTGCCCGAGACCTTGACCTTGTCGCCTTCGACAGAAATATCGAGCCCTTCGGCATCAAGCCCGAGGTCTTTCAATTCATCCTGAAGCGCGGCTCCGGTGACTTCGGTATCATCACCGCCGCCAAACACTTTCTTGCCGGCGTCTTTTACGAAACTCCACAAACCCATGTTGTTCTCCTTCTGGATCCATTCGGGTGTGATTGTTTCCATTTAACCGTGAAATTCACAAGGTTTTTTATACGTCCGCTAGACCATCGGTGAATTGCAGCCGCGCCAGGCGCGCATAGAGCCCCCCTTTGGTGACTAGTTCGTCATGGGTGCCCATATCGACGATCCGCCCTGCTTCCAGCACGACAATGCGGTCGGCCTTTTTCACCGTCGCCAAACGGTGCGCGACGATCAGGGTGGTGCGGTCCGCGCTCAACCGATCCACGGCGGCCTGCACGGCGCGTTCGCTTTCGGCATCCAAGGCGCTTGTGGCTTCGTCCAGCAGCAGCACCGGCGCGTCGCGCAGGATGGCGCGGGCGATAGCGATACGCTGCTTTTGACCGCCCGACAGCATCACCCCGCGTTCGCCCAGATAGCTGTCGTAGCCGTCGGGCAATGCGCTGATGAACCCGTGGGCGGCGGCGGCCTCGGCGGCGGCGTCAATCTCGGCGTCTGTGGCGTCGGGGCGGCCAAAGCGGATATTCTCGCGGGCAGAGGCGGCGAAGATCACCGGATCTTGCGGCACCAAGGCGACCGACCGGCGGAAGGCCGCACGCGAGACATCGCGCAGATCGACCCCGTCAAGGGTGATCCGCCCCGAAGCAGGGTCATAGAACCGCAGAATCAACTGGATGATCGTGGTCTTGCCTGCACCCGAGGGCCCGACGAACGCGACCGTTTCACCGGGGTTGATCGACAGGTTGACCCCGTCCAGTGCCTGCACATCGGGGCGCGCAGGGTATCTGAAATGCACGTCCTCAAAGGCAATCCGACCGGCGACGGGGCTGGGCAAGGCGATGGCCGCAGCGGGGTCTTGCACGGTGTCTTCGGTCCGCAACAACTCTACCAGACGTTCGGTGGCACCGGCGGCGCGTTGAAGTTCACCCCAGATCTCGGACAGCGCCGCGACCCCGCCTGCCACCATCACGGCATAGATCACGAATTGCACCAAGGCACCCGGGGTCATCTGGTCGGCACGCACATCCCGCGCGCCCATCCACAAAACGCCCACGACGCCGGCAAATACCAGAAAGATCACAATAATCGTCATCAGCGCGCGGGTCTTGATCCGACGCTGCGCCGCATCATAGGACGCCTCGGTCATCTGTGCGAATTGCGACTGGCTGGCGGCTTCGTTAGTAAAAGCCTGAACGGTCTGCACCGCGCCCAAACTCTCGGACGCATTGCCCGAGCTTGCCGCGATCCAGTCCTGATTTTCACGGCTCAGCACCCGCAAGCGCCGCCCCAGAACAAGGATCGGCACAATTACCGCCGGTACGATCAACAACACCATCGCCGTCAGCTTGGCCGAGGTGAACAGCATCAGCACCAGCCCACCGGTCACGATCAGCATATTGCGCAGCGCGATGGACACGGACGACCCGATCACCGACAGGATCAACGTGGTGTCCGTGGTGATCCGGCTCAGCACCTCGCCGGTCATCAGGTTCTCGTAGAACGCCGGGCTCATAGAGATCACGCGATCGAACACCGCCTTGCGGATATCGGCAACGACCCGTTCGCCAAAGCGCGTCACCAGCGCATAGCGCAGCCCCGTGCCGACAGCCAGAAGGGCCGCGATGATCAGGGCGGCAACGAAGTACTGGTCCAGCAGTTCGGCCTCGCCGGTGCCGAAATTATCGATCACGCGGCGCACGGCCAGCGGCAGCGTCAAAGAGATCATCGCCGTGAGCACCAGCGCCAGAATGGCCGCGATCATCAGCCCGCGATAGGGCGCAAGAAACGGCAGCAGCGCGCGCAGGGCCCCCAACTCACGCGATTTTTCGCGTTCTTCGGTGCCGGGGCCGGGCGTCGGGGTACGTGCCATGAGATATCCTTTGGAGTGCTGCCGTGTCATCGCCCGCACATCGCGCGGGGTCAAGGGCTGCACCCCTAAGGCGCTTGCGACAAAAGCGCATTGATCCAGCGCAAATAGCCAAAATCAAAAGGATGTCGGGAAAGGAGTGGAGCGGGCGGCGGGAATCGAACCCGCGTCTTCTGCGTGGAAGGCAGAGGTCTTACCATTACACAACGCCCGCGCTACGGGAGGAGGGGTAAGTCATACGCTGCGGGTCGTCAAGGCCGTCTGCACGCGCGAAATGCAGCAAAGATCAAAATGCGCCATTTGCCGCCCTTTACCTGGCCCTGCCGATGGCGCAAATTCCGCGCTACCAAAGGTCAGAAGGAGACGACGATGCCCAACCCGCTTTACGACGCTTTATTCGGTCGCCACATCGGGCAAAATACGCCGTTTCTGATCTTGCCGGACGGGCGCACCATCACCCATGACCAATTCATCCGCTCTGCCGCGCGCTATGCCAATGCCTTTACCGACAAGGGACTGACAGCGGGCGACCGTGTCGCGGTGCAGGTCGGCAAATCGCCGGATGCGCTGGCGCTTTATGCCGCTTGCGTGCAGGCAGGGCTGGTGTTCTTGCCGCTCAACCCCGGCTACACCGCGTCCGAGGTGGATTATTTCGTCGGCAACTCGGGCGCGCGGCTGCTGGTTTGCGATCCTGCAGATGTTACCAAACTCACGCCGGTCGCTGCCGCCGCCGGTGCTGCGGTAGAAACGATGGACAACACCGGCCGCGGCACGCTGCGCGATCTGGCAGCCACCCTGCCCGACACATTCGATACCGTCGATCGAGCGGCCGAGGATCTGGCCGCCTTCCTCTATACCTCGGGCACAACGGGCCGATCAAAAGGCGCGATGCTGAGCCAGCGCAACCTGCTGAGCAACGCGGAAACGCTGGTTGATGTCTGGCGATTCACCAAAGCCGATGTGCTGCTCCATGCGCTGCCGATTTTCCACACACACGGGCTGTTCGTGGCGACCAATATCATGCTGCTTAGCGGTGGCGCGATGGTGTTCCTGCCCAAGCTCGATATCGATCAGTTGATCCGTTTCATGCCGCAGGCCACCGCGTTGATGGGCGTGCCGACCTTCTACACCCGTTTGCTGGGCTCTGATGACTTCACCGCCGGGTTGACGGCGCATATGCGTCTGTTCATCTCGGGCTCTGCGCCCTTGCTGGCCGAAACGCACAAGCAGTTCGAGGAACGCACAGGCCACCGTATTCTGGAACGCTACGGGATGACGGAAACCAATATGAACACGTCGAACCCCTATGACGGGCCGCGGCGCGGCGGCACTGTCGGCACGCCCCTGCCGGGGGTCGAGCTCAAGATTTGCGACCCCGATACCGGCGAAACCCTACGACAGGGAGAGATCGGCGTCGTCGAGGTCCGCGGGCCGAATGTTTTCCAAGGCTATTGGCAGATGCCCGAAAAAACCGCCGCTGAACTGCGCGCGGACGGGTTCTTTATCACCGGTGATCTGGGGCTGATTGACGAAGACGGCTATGTGCAGATCGTCGGGCGCGGCAAGGATCTGATCATATCCGGCGGCTATAACATCTATCCCAAAGAGGTCGAACAGGTGCTAGACGATCAACCTGGCGTGCTGGAAAGCGCCGTGATCGGCGTGGCTCATGGGGATCTGGGCGAGGCACCGGTTGGTGTGCTGGTCGCCGATGGCAGCCGTGATCTGGACCTGGAGGCGCTGTCGCAGACCGTCGCGCAATCGCTGGCGCGGTTCAAATGTCCGCGCAAGCTGGTGGTGGTTGATGCCCTGCCCCGCAATACGATGGGCAAGGTGCAAAAGAACCTGCTGCGCGAAACCTTTGCGGATCTGTTCAAGGGCTGACTACGGGTGCGGATCGCCCACACAGGGCGTGCCGCCTGCCACCCAGATCGCCAGCGCCTCCTGCATCTCGGGGATGCTACCGGGGGCCGCCTCGCGCCCTGCGCCGGGGTCAAAGCCCCATGCAACAAAGGCCGACGTTCGCAGGTGATCGGACAGGTCTTCGGGCGTAAAGGCACCGTTGCTGTCGGAGTCACGCAGTTGCATACATATCTCGGCGCTCGTCTTGCCTTTCCACGCCATCTCTATCGGGGGAAGCCGCCATGCGTCCGCAATCATCGGTGGCGCGTGGGGGACGTTGTTTTCCGACGCGGCGCTGATGTGACAGGTGCGGCAAGGCATCGTCTCGGCCCCGATGCGGCTTTCATCGGCAAGGATGTTCATGCCGTGCACGGGCGCTTGGTCGGCAGCCTCCTCGTGGCCCAACCCTTCCCAAAGCGGCACGCCAGCAGGGCCCACGTGGCAATTGGTACAGCGCGGATGCGAAACGACCGTGTGAATATCATCCCACGCCGCCAGCGCCGCCGCGCGATCGGGTGCTTCTTGCGCAAAAGCACCGCCCGCGCAGACCAGCGCAATGATCCCGCCGATGATCACCCCGCGAAGGGTCCTCATACAAAATCGATCGACTTGGACAGCGGCAGTTCGCGGATACGCTGCCCCGTCGCGGCAAAGACCGCATTGGCCAAAGCAGGTGCTGCGGGGGGGACGGCGGGTTCACCGATGCCCCTGATCTTGTCGCCATTCTCAAGTCCGCGCACCATGATCAAAGGCGTCTGGTGCAGGCGCATCCCTTCGTAGGCATGGTAGTTATCCTGCTCTGCCACGCCGTCGCGATAGGTCAGCTCGCAGTTCATCGCGTGGCCTAGGCCAAAGATCACACCGCCTTGCAGCTGCGCCTCAAAGTTCACGGGGTCCAGCACGCGGCCCACATCGGCGGCGACGAACACCTTGTCGATACGGATGCCGTCGGGGGTGTTGGTGACCTCGACCACCTCGGCCACGGGCACGCCAAAGGCCAGCGTAAAGGCCAGCCCCCGCCCCCGGTTCGGCCCCAGATCGCTGCCCCACTCAGACATCTCGCCCACGGCCTCCAGCACTTTGCGCGATGCGTCGTGCCAGCACAGGCGCAGCCGCTCTTGCAACGGGTCTGCACCCGCGGCGTGGCACATCTCGTCCATGAAGCTTTCGTGCATGAACCCGTTGCCCGACGCCCCGACCGACCGCCAAGAGCTGATGGGCACCATCGCAGGCGTGCGGTAGCCGGTGACGCGGTAGTTGGGGATCTGGAACGGCTGGTCCCACGCCCCCGCGACAATCGCCACATCAGGGCCGAAGGCGGGCTGGTTCAACCTTGCGAGCGAGGATTCAGCGACCGAGGGGGCCGCGATCGACAGATCAAACGCCGCGATACCGGCATCCGCCACAGCACCGCGCCCGCGCGCAATGGCCAGCGGGCGGGGGAAATCATGGGTGAAATCCTCCTCGCGCTGCCAGATCATCTTGATCGGCGTGTCCGGCATCTGCATCGCGATCTCGACCGCTTGGGCGATATAATCATCCTCAAGGCGCCGGCCAAAGCTGCCACCGGACATCAGCACATGCACGTGGATGTCATCCCCGTCCAACCCTGTCAGCCGCCCCATATTCGCCTTGACGAAACGGGGGATTTGCGTGCCGGTCCAGATATCCAGCCGCCCCTCGGTCAGCTTGACCACGACGCTCATCGGTTCCATCGGCGCATGGGCCAGATAGGGGATGCGGTATTCCGCCTCGACCACCGAGGCATCTTGCAACGCCTCTTCTACATCGCCATCGTCCTTGAACCGGCTGTCGCGGTGATCGTCGGTGAAAGAGGCCGCCACAGCGGCAAACTGGTCGGCGCTGTCACCGATATAGGGCGACGGGCCCCAGTCACATTCAACCGCCTGAGCCGCCTGAAACGCGCGCCATGTGTTATCCGCCACCACAGCGATGCCGCCGGTGATGGGCAAGACCGCGCTGACCCCGCGCATCTGGCGTGCCGCCTCGGCGTCAAACCCGTTCAGCCCGCCGCCAATCGCCGGATTGGTGCGAGTCGTGGCGATCACCATACCGTCCATCTGCATGTCGATGCCGTAGATCTGCCGACCGGTGGATTTCGCCACGATGTCGGTCCGCTTCTGCGGCTTGGTCAGATAGCGCCATTCCGACGGATCACGCAGGGTGACATCCTGTACCGGCTCGATCTCGGCGGCGATGCTGGCAAGGTCGATGTATTCGATCTTCAACCCATCGGGCAGCACGATGCAGCCGTTCTCTGTCCCCAGTTGGTCGCGCGGCAGGCCGGTCTGCTTCATCGCGGCCTTGATCAGCGTCTCGCGTGCGACGGCACCGGCCATGCGCAGGCGATCATACATATCAGGCACGGTGGACGAGCCGCCGGTGATATGCAGCCCCATCAGCTTGCCCATGACATCGACCGCACCGCGCCCGCCGCGTGCCAGCATCGTGTCAGAGGTCGCGGCAATCGGCAGCGCCTCTGCCCCGACAACGCCGTTGTAGTAAATCGCATCCGCCGGACCGGGCGACAGCTTGGCGCTGCGTGGGTCAATGTCGAGCTCTTCGGCGATCATATGCGCCTGCATCGACCACGCGCCCTGCCCCACATCCGCGCGCGGCGTGATCAGCGTGATCCCTTGGGCGTCGATCTTGACGTAGGGGGTGATCGCGGTTTCGCCGGGTTTCAACCCGTCGAGCAGCGGGTTCTCCCCCTCGCGTTTGTAAAGATAGGTGCCAAAGACGACGCCGCCTGCGACAGCGGCAGAGCCGATCAGGAAGCTGCGGCGGGCAATTGTTTTCACACGTCCCATATCACACCGCCTTCAGCTTGATCGCGGCGGATTTCACCGCCTCGCGAATACGGGGATAGGTGCCGCAACGACAGAGGTTCCCGCTCATCGCGGCGTCAATCTGGTCATCCGTAGGGGTCGGGTTCAGCTCGAGAAAAGAGGCGGCCTGCATGATCTGCCCCGATTGGCAGTAGCCGCATTGCGCGACCTGCAGGTCGATCCAGGCCTCCTGCACCGCATGGCGCACCGCCGGAGAGCCCAATCCTTCGATGGTGGTAATCTCGCCCTCGACATCGCCCGCGGCCAACTGGCACGACCGGACCGCGATCCCGTCCATATGCACGGTGCAGGCCCCGCATTGCGCGATCCCGCAGCCGTATTTCGGGCCGGTGATCCCCAGAACGTCGCGCAAGACCCAGAGCATGGGCATGTCTTCCTCGACGTCCACATCATGGGTCACGCCATTCACTGTAAGTTTCATGCCTTGTCTCCCGACGTTCACTCTATAAATACCAGCGGGATCGGGGTGGTAAACCCAATCTGTCCCGCATCCCTTCGTGCCCTCACGTCAAAACATCGTGTCACGAGGGGTTTCAGAAAACATAAAACGCCGCCCCCGTGAGGACGGCGTTTGTCGCAAGTTTTACGAATTCGCGCTTAGAATTCAACGACGGCGCGAATGGATTCACCTTTGTGCATCAGCTCGAACCCTTCGTTGATCTGGTCCAGCGTCAGCTTGTGGGTGATCATCGGGTCGATTTCGATCTTGCCGTTCATGTACCAATCCACGATCTTGGGCACATCAGTGCGGCCCTTGGCCCCGCCGAACGCCGTGCCTTTCCAGACGCGGCCCGTGACCAGCTGGAACGGACGGGTCGAGATTTCCGCCCCCGCCGGTGCGACGCCGATAATGATCGACTCCCCCCAGCCCTTATGCGCGGCTTCAAGCGCCTGCCGCATGACCTTGGTATTGCCTGTGGCATCAAAGGTGTAATCCGCGCCGCCTTTGGTCAGCTCGACCAGATGCGCGACCATATCGCCCTCGACCTTGGTGGGGTTCACAAAGTCGGTCATGCCGAAGTAGCGGCCTGTCTCTTCCTTGTCGTCGTTCAGATCGACGCCGACGATCTGGTCGGCCCCCGCCATGCGCAGGCCCTGAATGACGTTCAGCCCGATGCCGCCCAAGCCAAAGACCACACAGCGCGCGCCGATCTCTACCTTGGCGGTGTTGATCACCGCGCCGATGCCCGTAGTCACACCGCAGCCGATATAGCAGATCTTGTCAAAGGGCGCGTCCTTGCGGACCTTGGCAAGGGCGATTTCAGGGATGACCGTGTGATTGGCGAAGGTCGAACAGCCCATGTAGTGGTGGATCGGCGTGCCATCCATCATCGAGAACCGCGTGGTGCCATCGGGCAGCAGCCCCTGACCTTGGGTCACGCGGATCGCCTGACAGAGGTTGGTTTTACCCGATAGGCAATATTCACACTCGCGGCATTCGGGCGTGTAAAGCGGGATCACGTGATCGCCGACCTCGAGCGTGGTGACGCCCTCGCCGACCTCAAGCACAACGCCTGCGCCCTCGTGGCCCAGAATGGCCGGGAAAATCCCTTCGGGGTCGTCGCCCGAACGGGTGAATTCATCGGTGTGGCACAGGCCGGTGGCCTTGATTTCGATCAGGACTTCACCCCGCTTGGGGCCTTCGAGATTTACGTCCATCACTTCAAGCGGTTGCCCTGCGGCAACGGCGACGGCGGCGCGTGTTTTCATCATAAGAAGCGTCCTTTTGCTGTTTCGGCCAAAAGGACGAAAAAGCGCTGCGATGTCAAGGTCAGGGGGATGCCGGACAGGCCTAAGGGGGCGCTGCCCCCGGTGCCGCTTTGCGGCCCCTCCCCCGGGATTTTCATCCATTTGGAAGGGCGGATATGCGTTTGCGCGCCGCGTGTTTTTCCTGTCCAATCGGCGGCGCGACAATGAACACCCACCGTGACCGAGGAGAAGAACATGGCCGACCGAACCGAGATCGGTATGACCACCCGCCGCGCCGTTTTGGGCGATGCCCATGTGGACCGCGCCGAAGCCGCCAAGACCGAGCTGGACGCGCCGTTCCAAAGTCTGATCACCGAAGCGGCCTGGGGCACCGTCTGGGCCAGCGACAAGATCAGCCGCCGCGAACGGTCCATGCTGACGCTGGCACTGCTGGCGGCGACCGGCAACTTCGAGGAAATCCCGATGCACATCCGTGCCACCGCCAATACCGGTGCCAGCAAATCCGATGTGATCGAGGCGTTCCAGCATGTTGCCATTTACGCAGGGGTGCCAAAGGCGAACCA
>MPLU02075629.1_pt1 | contig 21449 bp, 25 predicted proteins | sample 1617381 | NCBI WGS metagenome assembly MPLU02 (sample SAMN05944801, study PRJNA350692) | marine metagenome | biome: marine; feature: ODZ; material: water; isolation source: 90 m water sample filtered on 0.2 um supor filter | place: Pacific Ocean | collected 2012-04-08 | depth 90m m
AACTGATATCGGCCACCACATTGCGCACCCGAGCCTTTGCGGCCGCTGCGTGGGCGTACTCGAACAGCAATAAAGAGAATGATTCAAAGGCAAATAAACGCCCAGCTCTTCACTAGAATTGCGGTAACAATGTAACAAAAATAAGCCCTTACCCTCCCCCGAAAAACATGTAAATAGTTGGACAATTACCACAAGCAATTAATATCAAAACCAATCTAATCAGCTCAACTTTTTCAGCACATGCACTGAAAAGAAGATGGCAAGGATCGACTGCTTCGCTTGTATCGCAGGGCTTAGACGCTTTAGAGCGAAGCACTTATACCTGGCTCTAAAGCTAAGTTGAGTGGTCAGGCTGTGATCTAATAGTGCCAGTGGCCGAATCCGGCAATGGATGAGGATCAACTTCAGGCAACCCAGAAAGCAAGGAATTTATCTCTTTACCAGCCTGACCAGAAAAGTCTACGTTCCTTTTTGCAGCAGCATCAGCAGAGGGTGATGCGCTAATGATCGTAACAAAGCAAATCGCAGCAGCAAATATGAATAACTTGTCAGCAATTAGGCCGGTTTTGTTAAATGTCATTGTCCTGATTTGGTGGTGAAGGCTTACTGCCCTCGATGCATATAGCTTCTGCTTAAGTTCTCTTAAATGCGTTGATTTAGCTCAATACCAAGAGTGATATTGCTCACAGCTGTCTCCTACCTAATCAGAGTTAACCGGATCAGAATTCCCCAGCCACTCGACCCTGACGGGGCAAACGCACCAGAAGCCACTGCAACAAGCCCACGACGTAAGCCACTAAGGCCAAATAGCCAATAAATGCAGCAACAGCCTCTGTCCACTGCCCACCGAAAACAAAATCGAACAGTCGCTCCGCGACCCGATGCAAGCCCAAGGGAGCCTCAAGCCAGGCGAGGCACTTGACCCCTGCAACTTCCTTCATGCAAGCGAGGCTGGGGGCCGCTATGGTCGCCGCCAGCACCCCAAAGCCGCTCAAAGCCCAACGCCAAATACGCACTGTTAAAGGCAAAGGGCGCCAGGGCGGCAAGTCGGCGAGTTCCTCATTAAGGTCCACCCAAAACCAAACTGAAGCCACCATCAACAAGGGGGCAAGAAAGGCCGTCAGATAACCAATAGGCCTTTGATCTGTCAGCAGCAGCACGCTGATTGCTAGCAAGCTGGAAATCTTCCAATAGATGGTGAGTAAACGCACCATCGAAGCCTCACGGCCTATCGAAGCCCAGATCAGCAAAATAAACGGCAGCCCTAACGCAAACGTTGCCGCTAAGCGATAGGTAAGCCAGACCAGAGTGCGGTAGGGAAGCTCAGGCACTTAGCAGGTTCGTGAAGGCGCCATTATCAATGCCGACCTCTATTCCGTCAGTATTGGTAAGGTCCAGTTCATGGCGCTCTTCTCCCCGCTCAACTGGTTCAGAAGCCGCTCATCACAGATCAGCTGCCGAACTGCTTTATCCAGCCAGCCTTCCTTGGAAGCTGCAGTCAACGAAGTAACAGCTCAGCTGACGGGTGATTCTTCTGCCGATTTAGCTCTCGTTTTTGCCTCCACCCACTACGCCAGCGATCTACCTCGACTGCTCCCTTTATTACAGCACCGACTTAAGGCAACCCATTGGCTGGGCTGTGCAGGTGATGGTGTTGTTGGCACCACAGCAGAAGGGAACGCCTCAGAGCTTGAGAAGAAAACTGCTCTGAGCATCACCATGCTGCAGTTACCAGGAGCCATTCTCAAGCCCTTCTGCCTGGAAACCGAATCTTTACCTGATCTAGATGGACCGGCGCAACACTGGCAGGAGTGGGTTGGGCCTGATCCCTTAAATACCCGCAGCATGCTGTTACTTGTTGATCCAAGCTCACCATCCATCAATGATCTAATCAGTGGCTTGGATTACGCCTACCCAAGCGCTCCCAAGCTGGGTGGCATTGCCGGCCCCCACAGCGCTCCTCATGGCTCCCTATTCTTTGACAATCAAGTGGTGACGGGCGCCGTGGGCTGTAGCTTCGGTGGCGACTGGTTAATGGAAGCCGTAGTAGCGCAGGGTTGCAAACCGATTGGGCCTGTATTCGCCATTGAACAGGTGAAGAGGAATGTTCTCTTGGAGCTCAGCCACGAAAACCAGCGAGACAGTCCCATGGCCTGCTTACAGCAAGTACTAAACGACCTCTCAGAGGAAGAACGCGAGATGGTGCGCCATTCGCTTTTTTTAGGCATAGAACGACGAGACATCGTGTTGGGTGGTACAGGTGCCGCACAGCCCCAAGGGGCCTTCCTGGTGCGGAACTTAATTGGAGTAGATCCCAAGAATGGTTCTGTCGCCGTAGCCGAACGAATCAGGGCAGGCCAAAACGTGCAATTTCAGCTGCGAGAAGCTGAGGCATCAAGGCAGAAGGCTGAGCAATTACTTGAAGCCGCGAAAGAGCGCAGCATCAGCCCCCCTCTATTTGGTCTATTAATGGCCTGCCTCGGCCGAGGTCATGGCCTCTACGGCACACCAAATGGTGATGTAAACATCGCCCGCAGGTCAATGAAAGAACTACCGATAGCAGGAGTGTTCTGCAACGGTGAAATCGGTCCTGTTGGAGGTGCAACTCATATTCACGGCTACACGGCCTGCTGGGGTCTACTTAGACATGACCCAAGCCAGCAGAAGTCATCCAGCATGTTCTGAATGTGCGCCAGCATGTCAATCCCCTCAGCAGTTTCTTCCAACTTCCCCGGCAGCTACCTAGCCCAGAGGAAATCTTTGAGCACTCCAATCTTCCCCTCCATCTCGACATCGGTTCAGCTCGTGGTGGTTTCCTGCTGAACCTGGCTCCGCTTCAACCAAATTGGAATCATGTGGGTGTGGAAATTCGCCACCCGACTGTGCTTAGCGCGGAAAGAGATCGACAGCGACTCAACCTCGACAATCTCCGCTTCTTGTTTTGCAATGCCAATGTGAGCCTTGAGGGCTGGCTTGCTGCCCTGCGCAGAGATCAACTGCAAAAGGTATCCATTCAATTCCCAGACCCCTGGTTTAAAAGACGACATCAAAAGCGAAGGGTGCTGCAACCCACTCTTCTGATCGCCTTAGCAGCAGCACTACAACCAGGTCGTGAACTGTTTATCCAAAGCGACGTACTGGCTGTTATCGAACCGATGGTGATGCTGATCGAATTAAGTAACTGCTTTGAGCGTCCTAAGAATGATGCCCAAACTTGGCTAAAGGCCAACCCTCTGCCCGTTCAAACAGAGCGGGAGAGTTACGTACTTGATCAGGGCCGACAGGTTTACCGCATGCTCTACCGACGCAATGACCACCAGCTCCCTGATTTGAAAACCCTTGAAGTGATGTTGCAAGAGTTTGATAATCCTATTAAAAAAAACATGCCAACTGCTGATGCCTGAGGCTGAGGTTCCACAGACACTTCTACTGCGGTGGCAGGGATTAATTCCCTCCTCTGAGGCGATGCAATTGCGCCTGCAGTGGCTTGCGGGACTAATGCTGATGATGCTCCTGGCAAGCCTGCCAATGCTGACTCGAACCGGGCTTGGACTAATCATCCTCACGGCCGGAGCGTTATGGATCATCTGGGGCTGCGTTACACCTCCTGGCCGAATTGGAAGCATCAGTAGCTGGTTACTGGTATTTCTCGCTATTGCATTTCTGGCAACAGGCTTCTCGCCCGTTCCTTTGGCAGCTGCTAAAGGCCTAATCAAGCTGCTCAGCTACTTAGGCGTTTATGCACTAATGCGACAGCTACTAGCCACCAGGGTCGAGTGGTGGGATCGCCTTGTAGCTGCATTACTACTCGGCGAACTCGTCGCCTCTGTGATCGCGATCAGACAGCTTTATGGCCCAACCAATGAGCTGGCCCACTGGGCAGACCCCAACTCCATCACGGCAGGCAGCGTGCGAATTTACGGCCCACTGGGTAATCCAAACCTACTAGCCGGCTATCTGGTGCCAATCCTGCCGCTAGCCGTAGCCGCCCTACTTAGATGGCAAGGCTTGGGAGCCAAGCTATACGCAATGGTCGCCCTAGGGCTTGGAATTACAGCAACCTTATTCAGCTACAGCCGTGGAGGCTGGTTAGGGATGCTTGCCTCCATAGCTGTCATGCTCCTACTTCTGCTGTTACGCAACACAAGTAAGTGGCCTCTCATCTGGCGACGTCTACTACCCCTGCTCGTGGTTGTTTTGGGTACAGCACTGCTGGCTGTAGCAGTAACCCAAATTGAGCCCATCCGCACCCGAATCACAAGCTTGCTAGCAGGGCGAAGTGACAGCTCAAACAACTTCCGCATCAACGTGTGGCTAGCGAGCATCGAGATGATCCAGGCTCACCCCTGGCTTGGTATCGGCCCTGGCAACGCCGCCTTCAATAGCATCTATCCGCTCTTTCAACAGCCCAAATTCAATGCCCTAAGTGCTTACTCCGTCCCCCTGGAGATCCTTGTTGAAACTGGGCTGCCTGGCCTAATTGCCAGTCTCGGCCTCGCGCTCACCAGCCTGCGACGAGGCCTCGCTTATCTCAGCTCAGACAATCCGCAGGCCCTAGCTGCTCTAGCAAGCCTGGCTGCCATTGCCGGGCTTGTGGTGCATGGCATCACCGACACCATCTTCTTCCGACCTGAAGTGCAAATAGTGGGATGGTTCTGCCTCGCCACACTGGCCCAACCACAACCTGAAAAAGGCCAGACCGCGCTAACAACATGAGCGGCCATTTAATTGCTGGTTTCGATGCCGGCCAAACCAAAACCCGCTGCCGCCTTAGCCATTGGTATAAAAATCAATGGCATCCAATTGCAGAAGGCAACGGTAGCGGCGTAATTCACCTTCAGGCCGCTGACGGTGCAAAACACTTTGAGCTGGCTCTTCGCAGCAGTTTCAATAAAGCGATAACCACTGCAGGATTAGCTCCTGAAAAAGCGCTGATCTCGGCAGCCGCCGTGGGAGCCAGTGGGATCGAACATGACACCCCCCTGCAAACACAAGCAGAGCAATTGCTGGGACATTGTCTACACATCACAGCGAACCAATGCCTAGCAACTGGAGATGAACGTGTGGCCCTGCATGGAGCCTTCCCCCAAGGGGCAGGCATTGTGCTGATCAGTGGCACTGGCATGATCTGCATCGGCCGCAACGATCAAGGAGAAGAGCACCGCTGCGGAGGCTGGGGATGGCTACTTGATGGTGGTGGCTCCGCTCAAGACATTGGCCAGCAAGGGCTGCAGCTCAGCCTGCGCATGGCTGATGGCCGACTCACGGAATGGCCACTACGCCAAGCACTCTGGGGAGCAATTAACTGCTCCACACCAGCAGCAGTTAAGGCTCTGGTAGTACAAGCAAATTTTGGCGCCGCAGGATTCGCTCGCCTAGCCCCCCTTGTGGTCGCTGCAGCAGAAAAAGGCGACCAAAGAGCCATGAAAATTGTGCAGCGCTCAGCAATTTCATTGGCAGAAGCAGTGAAAGGCGTCGCCACAAACCTGCAGCTAAGTGCTCCCTGCATTGCCGGCAGTGGCGGCGGCTTTAAACATCTCAAAATTTTCCGGGAACAAATTGTGCAAGCCATTGCCGAGCACCTCCCCGATGCACGCTGGGTTAAGCCCGATGGTGATGCCTGCGATGGCGCCCTGCAGCTTGCGTTAGGTCGGCTGAAGCTCAATCAAGAGTGAGGTATTTCTTCGCCAAAGCAGCCAGCTTCGAGGTCCAGTGCTCAACAACTTGCGAATCTGCAGCTTCAACCATGATCCGCAGCAACGGTTCAGTTCCACTAGCTCTCACCAGCACTCTGCCTTCCTCACCCATTACCGCTTCTGCAGCCCAGACAGCTTCCCGCAAGGGTTGGCAGTCCTTCCATCGCTTGCGAAGACCATGATCAGGAACAAGCACATTCACCAATTTCTGTGGAAACGGCTTGAAGCTTTGATCCAACCACTCCTCAAGACTCAGCTGCTTGCCATGGCAGAGGGTGGCAAGCTGCAGAGCAGTGAGCACACCATCACCGCAGAGACCATGGGCTGCTGAAAGGATATGGCCAGACTGCTCTCCACCTAAAGCCGCACTGTTAGCCACCATGGCTGCATAGACATGCTGATCGCCTACGGGTGTGCGTTCAAGCACTCCACCTCTTGCCTGCCAAGCCCTTTCAAAACCAAGATTGGACATAACCGTGGCGACAAGCCTTTGCTGAGGCAAGGCCTGCTGATCCTGAAGGACTGATCCCCATAGATAGAGCACATGGTCACCATCTACAACACGGCCTTGACCATCCAAAGCCAGCATCCGATCAGCATCACCATCAAAGGCAAAACCCATGGATGCGCCACGCTCGATCACAGCTCGCCGCAATGGCTCAAGTTGGGTCGAACCACAACCAACATTGATACGCATTCCATCAGGTTCACCATGCAGCACAGTGAGATCAGCACCAAGAGCCGCAAAAACCTCAGCACCACAGGCAGTTGCTGAACCCCAGCAAAGATCAAGCACAATCGGCACACCATCTAGGCGTTGATGCTGCACAGAGGCAAGTAGAGAGTCGCGATAATGGCTCAACAGCTGATCACGCTGATAAGCAGGACCGCAACTGGTAATCAGCGGTTGATCGGCGCCACCAATACCCTCACCGCGAAGCCCCGCTTCGATTAGAGCCTGCTGCTCTGAACTGAGTTTGACTCCATCAGCAGCAAACACCTTGATGCCGTTATCTTCAGGTGGGTTATGGCTTGCTGAAACCATCAAACCACCTGCAGCACCAAGCTTTCGAATTAATCCAGGTACGGCTGGGGTAGGGCATAACCCCAAATTCCAAACTTCCCTACCTGCAGCGGTCAAACCAGCCGTTAATGCCGATGCCACCATGGCTCCACTAGTGCGGGAGTCCATGCCTATCAACAGCGGCCCCGCTTCTGGCAACACCTGACCACACCAGTAACCCACCTGCAAAGCAAGCGCAGGGGTCAGGAAAGTACCGACCCGACCACGAATGCCATCTGTACCAAAACTGACCTGAGCCGTCCCGAGGGGAACACCTAAGGGATCAAGAGCAGCGGCGACCATCAGGTCTCAAAAGTGGATTGAAGATTAAAGGGCCTGAGTCGGAGACTAAAGCCCACTCCAAAACAGAACCAAAACCAGCGAAGGCCAAAAACAACAGCAGCGAATACAAATGCAATCTTGATATCAACTCTGCTGAACTTGAGCAGGCCGAATAAATCGTTGCGAAGAAAGCATTACAAATCTGGATGGCCTCGCCACAGAATGCCAGTAGTTTCTGCTCTGGTGTGATCGCGAACCATCTTCGCGGATTCCCCTTACTCAGGGGTACAGCCCTGCTTGGGGGTACAGCCCTGCTCAGCTTGGCAGCAATCCTCGCTAGCCAAGAGCTATTAAGAGCGCAGCCCAAAAAACTCACTACCAAGATTTCACAAACAGAACTCTGGCAGCTCTATCGCTGGTCAATAGACCCACAGCAACGTAGAGAGGCCGCATTACTGCTGGCAGCCAAGTCCAAAGATTCACCTTGGCGTAAGAGGCTGTTGGCTGGTCAGGGTTGGGGGAACAGTCCACTAGCAGCCGTTGCCCTCAAACTGCAGGCGCAAAATGCCATGCGCCTAGGGGAAAAATCTAAGGCCAACCAGCTCTGGCAAAACCTGCTGAAAAGTTTCCCCAACGCTGCGGCCACTGCTGATGCGTATTACTACCTCGGGCGCCAACAACCTGAACTGCGCAAGCAACTGCTCAAGCTTCAGCCCGCACACCCAGCCGCACTCGAGAGCGCCATTGAATTGGAGGCCAGCAACAGCCAGCATCAAGGAGCCATTCACCTCAGCCGCTGGGGGATTCATTGGCCTGGAGCTACCGACCTAATGCGTAGTGCCTGCAAAGCTCCAATAAACAACGGGCCTTCAGCCCAAGAGCGACAAGATTTGGCCATCGGCCTGGCAAAACTTGGCGATGGCAAAACAGCACTGAGCTGCCTAGCAGAGCAACCAGCCAAACCTGCTGCCGCCCTAGCTATTGGCCAGACGCTGCTGCGAGGCGATGAGGAGCAAAAACTGCAGGGTGAATCTCTGCTATTGCGACTAGCGCAAGAGCATCCAGAAGCCAAGGAAAGTATTGAAGCAGCAAAGCTGCTTAGCGAACCCCTCCATCCCAAAACAGCCCTACTGGAAGCGCTGCCAGCCAGCCTTGCCGAAAACTCACCAAGCGTTGCTGCAGCCCGAGTACGCCTTCAAGACAGGAAACAAGCAGAAAGCCTTCTTCAGCGCTGGCCTGACGATCCTGCAAGCTGGCAACTGCAATGGGATCTAGCCCGAGAGGCCCTATTGAAAGGGCAATGGGAAAAAGCTAAATCAGTTCTAAAAAGCATCCCAACAAAAAAATTACCGGAGCCCCTGGCCGCCAGGCAACAATTCTGGATCGGATTCATAGCCGCCAAGCAGGGCCTGAATCAAGAAGCAAAGCAGATCTGGGAGAAGCTGCTTAAATCCCATCCCAGTGGTTACTACACCTGGCGTGCGCAAGCCCGCCTTGGTCAAGATGATCTGCCTGCGTTGAGCGGTGAGCAATTATCAATATCCAATTCCAAGCCTGAGCTTGGCGAGTGGACTCCAATAAACAGTGGAGATGAGCTAGTAGATACCCTCTGGCGACTGGGACTAGCCACAGATGCTTGGGAAACTTGGCTGAACCTACGCAGTGAAACCGATCGCACAAGCGATACCGCCAACAACAGAGTGGTAGAAGGCCGGTTAAGGATGGCCGTTGGTGATTACTGGACAGGCCTGAGCCGGCTCTGGCAAGCAAGTCTGCGACTTGTAGGAGAAGACTGCCAAATGCGCCAGTTGCTGCATCGCAGCCAACATCCCTATCGCTTCTGGCCTGCGATATCAAAAGCAAGTCGCAGTAGTGACATCCGACCAGAACTACTTCTGGCAATAGCAAAGCAAGAATCGCGTTTCTCACCTGGAGTGAAGTCCTCGGCAGGTGCAGTAGGGCTAATGCAACTGATGCCCGAAACAGCAGCAGAACTCAGCGATGGCTCTCTAAAAAAAGAAGAACTGCTCAATCCTCAAACCAATAGCAAACTTGGAGCCCGCTACCTAGCAAACCTGCTAAAGCACTGGCAAGGCAATCCATGGCTGACGGCTGCCAGCTACAACGCCGGACCCGGCGCAGTGACCGAATGGCTAACGAGCGAGCTCAAAACAGACCCTGAACTCTGGGTAGAACGAATCCCTTACCCGGAAACACGCATCTACACAAAAAAAGTGCTCGGTAACCTATGGAGCTATTTACATATCGGGTCCAAACAGCCCTGCAAAACTGGGATGTAAAGGAGTAGCAATCTCTTGGCCCAACCAGATGCCGCAAAGCAAAATCACTCCCAAGACAATTGCCATAACAGCCGGCGCAGGGACAATTCGAATACGCGTGAGATCTAAACGAGCAAGTAGTAGCGCAGACGCAAGGATCAAAACATCAGCGAGCAGGCTGAGGTGCAGAAGGTAAAGCCCGCCAGTGATCACCAAAAGCAAAACGATCACCAAACTGATCGCCCGGCTGGAAGCCATTAACAACGAAAGTCGACGCAATATCAGATCCGGCATCGTGCAGATCACCACCACCACCATCGCCTGTAGCACCTCAACGGTCCAGAAGAGCTGTGCATCAATGCTTGGAGTGATTTTCAGCGCCGGCTGAATAATCGACCATTGGTTGCCCATGACGACCGCCACCGCAAAGAGCACCAGTAACGCTGGAGCACGAACGGGAAGAAGCAGTAGACGCAGAATCGCCATCGGCGTCAGCAAATAGTAAAAAGACTCTTCACTTCAAAACACCTCAGCTATTGAAGCGAACAACAACAAAACAAACCTGTCAAAGTGCCTCGAGCATCTAACCCATCATGACCGGAAGTCCCTCGCCTTCCACCCTCAGTCCAAGCCAAAGGTTTTTACTGCTATTCACTGCATTGGGGCTGGCCGTAGTTCTCTTCCTGCTACGGGGTGGCCTCAATGCAGAAGCTCCACTGGAACAGTTGGCACGACGCTCACTAGACCCAGACACCGCACTCAGCAATGGCCGACCAACCATGATCGAATTTTATGCCGACTGGTGTCAGGCCTGTCGTGAAATGGCACCAGCCTTACTGTCGATGGAACGCGAAACCGTAAACCAACTAGATGTTGTATTGATCAACGTAGATAACCCTCGCTGGCAAGATCTCACCGAGGAATACAAGGTCAACGGCATTCCCCAGCTGAACTTCTTCGATGCCAAAGGTGATCCAAAAGGTTTATCCGTGGGTGTTCGCAGTCATGAACAACTGCAGCAATTAACCAATGCTCTGATCCAAGACCAGCCTCTACCAAAGTTCGCAGGAGTTGGTGCAATTAGTAGCTTGCCAGATTCAACATTAAAGGCAAATAATCCAGACCCCGTAGGACCACGCAATCACAGCTGATCGATTAGGCATAACTCATGCCAACTAGGCATCATCAGCCTTTAGATCTATAGCCAGCCATCTGATCCAGCCTGAGCCTGTTGCTGCTCAATACAAAAAAAGACATCAACTTCTTAGCGTCAACCAATACGTTTATTCCCTCGACTAATCCTCAAAACCTGAAATGAATACCTCCATCTCAGATGCCATTAGTGCTATGGAGCATCACTGCAAGCTATTGCCAATGCATCGATCTAGGCAGGCAGCGCAAGACATCGAGCGAGCCATGAACATCAACACGATATTGCGCTATCACGAAAAGAGCGAGCAGCCCTCCTCTGATGCCAACAATTCCTTGCCCCTGCAGAAAAGTAATATTGAGCCATAAAAGAGTCCAAGCATTCATCGGCAAGGTCAAAGGTGATATCTCACTACAAGAGAAACTCAAATTCGCTGGGGATATTGATGCAGCAATTGCCATTGCCAAAGCAGCTGGATATAGCATCAATACAGAAGATATCTACAACGCAAAGTCAGAACTCAACCACAAAGAGCTAGACAGTGTGGCTGGCAGATTGATCTATCAATGGATGGTGACTGAGCCAGAGACTGCTGAGCTAGAGGCATTGGCAGCTTGATCTTTGCATTAAACAGCTACTGCTAGAAACTGCCAGCAAATGCTTATCGAATTCATTCTAATTCCCTAAATACTTACACCAACCACCTTGCCATTGAAGGATGTTTCTAGTATTTACTTACAGCCAATAACAGACTGAACGCTATCAAGGCAATGGCACCAGCTTAAAGTTCTAATGAGTTGGCACCACTACTAAAGGAACTCTGCGACAAACTAGATATATGCTTTAACCAATCAAGTAAATTTAAAAAAACGCCTTATATTTCCAATCATTGCAATAGCATTGAAATTTATTCAAGATCAGCCACTCGGTCAATAGCAGCATTCTCTCCTCTGGCTTGCTAAATCTATTAATACCTAAGGCCTAGCAACATCGGCAAACCTAGCGCAAGGTGAAATAGCACGCCTGGCCACAAGAGAATACCAATTATCTCTTGGTTTATTCCAATAGAAATCAACAAAAGACCAACAGCGATATTATAAATGCACAAAGCTTTTCTCGGATTTGACATCGGCACATCACTTGAGGATTCCCAAGCCGCGATGCCCAGAGAAATGATTGCCAGAGCAAATAATCTTGTGATATTTATGCCGCCAAAGTCTATCGACTGCCCAAAAAGCAATGAAACAAACTTAACTGGCATTGCTAATACAACTATGCCACCAAGAATCTCCATAATGGCTGAAAACCTGAATAGCAATTGAATGCGATCCAAGGAATTCTTATTGACTGACTTCACTCCTAACCTTTAAGCAAAGTGATGCTGAACAGCAAAACTCCTACACAAGCAGCGAGCACGGCAACACTCACCCATAAAACAAAAGAATTGCCAAATCGTCCCCAGCCACCTAAGTAATCCCCAGAGGTGTTTTCCTCGGCATCAGCAGATGTTGAATTTTGCTGCTCTTCTGGCATCGGTAGGGGAGTAGAGGAATGCCTTTTACTTTATCAATATCCGCTAAAATTAAAAAAATATGTTGAATACAGACATGCATTCAATATGCCTGTTGCTTTAGATCCTAGCGAGGGTGACGCGCTCTGGCTGATGTTGATATTTGCCCTTGCGGTCGCTGTAGGTGGTGTCGCAGGGATCCCCTTCAAAGAAGAGGAGCTGGCAAATGCCTTCATTGGCATAAATCCGAGAATCGGCTCCAGGACTATTACTAATTTCACGCGAGAGACGTCCCTCCCAACTGGCCTCAGCAGACGTGGTGTTGACGATGATGCCAAGACGGGCATAAGTGCTCTTGCCCAGGCAGATCACAGTGATATTTGCAGGCACCTTCATCTTCTCCAGTGCCACACCTAGCCCATATGAATGAGCCGGAAGAATGAAATACTCGCCATCCTCATCTTGATGCAATGGAGTGGATTCGAGGTTTGCGGGATTAAACCGCTTCGGGTTCATCACCGTGCCAGGTACATGGCGGAAAATCAAAAACTCCTTCGCCGAAAGCCTTAGGTCGTAGCCATAAGAAGAACAGCCAAAGCTGAGTACAGGGCTCTGCCGCTGTTCTGGATCAAGATGTCGAACCAAACCAGCCTGAAAGGGTTCGAGCATTCCCGCTGCGGCCTGCTCAGTGATCCAACGGTCGTTTTTAAGCATTAGAAACCACGGCGCAACTCAGTTACTTGATCAGCCATTGCCATCAATAGCGAAGGAATAGCTGAGCCAGTCAAAATGACATCCATCGAGCCAGGGCGCTGTTCCAAAGTTGATAGCACCTCTGCTTCGTTGAGATAGCCAAGCTCAATCGCCAAGCCAAGCTCATCGAGCACTAGCTGATCTAAATCACCCGTCAATAAGCGATCACGACATTCCTGCCAAATAGCTTCAACAGCCTCAGGCACGCTGGAATCAGCTTCAAGCGATGAAGCCGGCTCAGATAAACAACCAGAAACCGCCGGACGCAACCAATCCAGGCGCCCACATAAACGCACTCGCCCCTCTGGGCCTTGATCAACTCCCCCCTTGAGCAACTGAGCAACCATTACACGACTCCCTAGCCCAGCAGTTCTTAACGCCTGACTTAAGACAGCAGAGAAACTGCCCCGATAGGGAGCTGTATAAACCTGAAGCTGACCTTCAGGAGCTACTAGATGCAGCGGCGGTCGCTCTGCAACCGCTAGCAAAGGCCCAATGCCAGCACTCACCTGCGCACGATGATCGCTCTTGCGTGGATCCATGGAGCGATGGCTAGGGCTCAAACTGGCAGTCATCAAATTCTCAAGCGACCGGTTGAAACCGGCAGAAAGTCGAATGTAGCGGCGGAAATTGGCTTAACAAGGTTCTTGACACTATCTATGGTGTAAAAGCTCCTGCTCCAGCCAAGCTGAAGTCACCTCTCTCGCCAACGGCCCAGATGCTCTCCTCCACCCAGCCCCGTGCCGACGGCCGCCTTGCCGATGCACTACGACCATTCGAAATCAAATGGGATCCGATGGGCTTTGCCCTTAGTTCCGTAATCATCCGCACCGGTCGTACCGCGGTGCTCTGCAGTGTTTGCCTTGAAGAAGGTGTGCCCCGCTGGCGCAAAGGCCAAGGCAAAGGTTGGATCAGCGCCGAATACCGCCTCCTGCCAGGTTCTACCCCCCAACGCCAAAACCGTGAACTACTAAAACTTTCCGGACGAACCCAAGAAATTCAGCGCCTGATTGGTCGCAGCCTGCGCGCTGTAGTGGACATGAACGCGCTAGGGGAGAACACCCTGCTGATTGATTGCGATGTAATTCAGGCTGATGCCGGCACACGCACAGCCGCCATCACCGGAGCATGGGTTGCCTTAAAGCGAGGCTGCGAACGCTTAATCGAACAAGGCCTACTCACTGACCAGCCCATCATCGAGCAAGTGGCTGCTGTATCCGTTGGTTTAGTGGATGGATATCCCCTACTCGACCTTGACTACAGTGAAGATTCCAGGGCGGATGTTGATCTCAACGTGGTCATGGCCTCTGATGGACGCCTACTAGAGCTGCAAGGCACCGCTGAAGGAGCTCCATTTACTAGAGATCAACTGAACGATCTACTAAATCTTGCGGAACCTGGCCTAAAGCATCTACAAACAGCCCAAAAGTCAGCCCTTATAAACAAAACCTAAAAAAACGTCACCATTGCTACATGGTGGTCAAGGGACTCTCCTTAGCTTTAAAAAATCTCTGCCATTTGCTCAGCTGCTATGGCCGGCGTCATCAATGGTTTCAGCCGTTACTCCCAACAACCAATTGGTCAAGGGACTGGGATCTTGGCCAGTTCGACCGCGGATACCCCCAAAACCCTGATCGAGGTAATACGCGAACTAGACGGCGCCAGCAACGAGATGGTGGAACGTTCTAAAACTATCTTCTTCCCTGGCGATCCTGCCGAAAAGGTTTATCTGATCCGGCGAGGTGCCGTTCGACTATCTCGGGTATATGAATCCGGTGAAGAGATAACCGTTGCATTACTGCGTGAAAACAGCCTGTTTGGCGTGCTCTCACTGCTCACAGGCCATCGCTCAGACCGCTTTTATCACTCCGTGGCTTTCACTCGCGTGGAAATGATCACAGCGCCAGCCACATCAGTACGTCAAGCAATCGAAAACGACACCAGCGTGGGATTACTTCTGCTGCAGGGTCTCTCCAGTCGGATATTGCAAACCGAAACCATGATCGAAACCCTCACTCACCGCGACATGTCATCACGGCTTGTGAGTTTCCTACTAGTCCTCTGCAGAGATTTCGGTGTTCCAGGAGACAAAGGAATAACCATCGACCTTCGCCTCTCACACCAGTCGATCGCAGAAGCCATCGGCTCTACTCGCGTCACGATTACTCGCCTGCTAGGAGACCTGCGCAATGCTGATCTAGTGCAAATCGATCGCAAAAAAATCTCCGTTCTAGATCCGATTGCCCTAGCCAAAAAGTTCAACTGATTCAACAGATTCCCATCACGGTCCAGGATGGGGCTCAGGTTGGCCCTATTCCTGATCCCAACCGCCTCTTGTTGTGAACGGCTGGCTGCTGATACTCGCCCTACTTGTGCTCGGTGGCGTGCTCTCCACCCTGGGTGATCGACTCGGCAGCCGTGTGGGCAAAGCCAGGCTAAGCCTGTTCAATCTCAGACCACGACGAACAGCTGTAGTCATTACCGTGCTCACTGGCAGCTTGATCAGTGCACTATCCCTAGGACTGATGCTGCTGGTCAGTCGACAACTGCGCATAGGACTATTTGAACTTGACGAGCTTCAGGCCAAGCTGCAGACAAGCCGCGATGCACTCAAAACAAGCCGCTTAGCCCAGTCCAATGCCGAGCGGGATCTGCAGCAGGCCAAATTGGACAGCGTTCAAGTGCAGAATGAACTTAAGCAAGTTCAGAAGCGGGCTGCTGAGCTTCGCAAAGAACTGGCACCACTACAAAAACAAAGACAGCAGCTCGAAGCAGAAAAAGCCCGTCTAAGCCGCGATATTTCCAAAAAAGATGCTGACATCCGCCGAACGGAAGTTGAACTGGTCAATGTTCGCAGCAGAATTAACAAGGCTGAAAAAGAGCTGAAACAGCTTGAAACCGACCTGATTGCCTTACGTCGAGGCGATGTAGTCCTAAGCAGTGGACAACAACTTGTTGCTGCCACTCTGCGGCTCGACAATCCCAGCCAGGCAAGAGACGTAATCAACCGCCTGCTACAAGAAGCCAATCAGGAGGCATTCCGACGCGTACGACCCGGAGAAGAAGCTAATCGACAGATCCTGCTAGTGCCTCGCAGCGATATCAAGCGAATCGAGCAGATCATCCGCAAACCAGGCACCTGGGTGGTCAATGTGCGCTCTGCCGCCAATGTATTGCGTGGGGAAAACGTGGTGTATTCCTTCCCGGATGTTCGTCCCAATATCACCGTAGTCCGTAAGGGAGAGGTGCTAGCACGAACAACCCTGGACCAAAATGAGCAGAGTGCTGAAACGATTCGCAACCGCCTCAACCTCCTACTGGCTTCAACTCTGGCGGAAGTAAAACGACGCGGCTCTCTTAGCTCCGGGCTGCAGATCGATGGCGGCAAAATGAACCAGCTCGGCAAGGCATTACTAAACCGACCCAAAGGGCAAGTTGAACTAGAAGCAATCGCGCTACGCAACAGCGATACAGCTGATCCTGTGGCTGTTGTGCTGCAGCCTGTTAGTGGTGAATTTACTAAACAAGATCGATGACAAGGCTGGTAGCAATCGATCCTGGCCGCAGCAAATGTGGGCTCGTACTCGTTGACCCCAAGGCAGGTGCTGTACTTGATGGAAAAGTAATAGCTGCTGCTGCTGTGATCGAATTGATCAATAGCTGGCAAAAACAAGCACCCTTACAAGGAATGATGATCGGCAACGGCACCAGCAGTGAATACTGGCAAAACCTGCTGAGCCATATCGCTCCCTTGCAAGTAGTGGAAGAACGGGGAACAACCCTGCGGGCCCGCCAACGCTATTGGCAATTATGGCCACCCAATAACTGGCAACGCTGGCTACCAAGGGGGATGATTCTGCCTCCCCATGATCTAGATGCTGTAGCCGCCCTTGTAATACTTGAAGACCATCTCCAACAACAGCTTTATTGGCCCGGACCACCCAACTTCAGAACCGAGCCCTAACCGTAAACATGTAATCCCCGCCAGGTTCTAGGTGGTAATCGGCCTTAACTAAAAAGCGCAGCAGAGCATCCTGAATAAGCGCTCGCCCAAGTGAGGGTTCCACACTCAATTCACCGCGATCGAAAGCCCAACTGAACTGCCACTTAAAACCACCTGCCGAAACCTCGCCATCCAAACACTTATCGGCAAAACTTTGACGATGTACACGCAAATGTGCAGTAGTGACGGGAAGATTGCTCATCAGGAGGCAGAACAATCCTCAGGTTGAAACGCATTAAGTCGATTACCTGCACGTTCCACGCCAAGGCGCTGAATCAGGTCCAAACCCATCATCACCTCATCTAGAACCTGATCTACTAGTGAGTTCTCCTCCTTACTAAAAACTCCGAGCACATGCGAGACCGTCCGAGCTCGCCGATCTTCAGGTGTACAACCTGGAGCACCGATACCAATGCGCAAACGGCAAAAATCCTGAGTACCTAGATGTTGAATCGTGCTTCGCAGCCCGTTGTGACCTCCTGCACTGCCTTGGGTGCGTAGCCGCAGACGACCCAAAGGTAAATCCATGTCATCAACAAGCACCAGTAACTGATTGACCTCCAAATCAAACCAATCCAAGGCAGCACGTATCGAGCGGCCGCTTTCATTCATGTAGGTTTGCGGCATCAGCAAGCGAAGCCTTTCTGCACCTAGGCCAACTTCAGCCATCAGGCCATGGAGCTTTGCTTGCTGCTTGAAGCTGACAGCCTTTTGCACTGAAAGCTTTTCGAGAGCCATAAAGCCGATATTGTGACGCGTGCCGCTGTACTTGGACCCTGGATTACCCAGGCCAACTACCAGACGTAAACCACCCGGGCTCATGCCACTCAGCTGCCGGGAGGGCTATGAACCTCCTGAGAGTGTTCGCTTTGGACCTGAGAGCTTGACTGAGTGAGCGGTTCCCGCTTCTCCTCTTCCATTAACTCAGGTTCAATTGACTCAGGCTCCGCCATGGTTTTATGGATCTCGCGCTCAAATTCCTTTGAAGCCGCCTGAAAACCTTTCAAGGTTTTGCCAAGAGTGCGGCCAAACTCTGGAAGACGCTTAGGTCCAAAAACAAGCAACGCTATGGCGCCAATGACCGCCATCTCGGGGAGACCAATGCCAAACACATTCATAGGCGAACCTCAGCCTAGGCCTGTCCAATCGACGTTGATGCCTTGGAGGAGCAGAGACTTGTTATAGATCTGCAAGATGGTCAGCATGAAAATCAACAGCATGACCCCAAGGCCAGCCATCACTGGGGTAGTTCCCCAGCCAGGCACTACCTTGCCTGGTGCATAGCCGGGTAGAGATTTGATGAGATTTCCCAGACGTGTGCTTTGAGCCATAACGAAGCTTGGGTCTCGGATGGTGATTAAGCCTGCATACTCTAAGGGTCATAGTCCGCATACTGACAATCCTGTCTAGAGATGTGATGGAAAGCTCCTCCCCCGAAACCATCTACCTGCTAATCGCCCTGGTAACGATCACCTTCGGCCTTACCGGATTTGGTATCTACACCGCCTTTGGGCCCCCCTCAAAAGAACTCGAAGACCCCTTTGAAGAGCACGAAGACTGAGAAACTAACTCAACTGACAAGCTCTAGCGATAGCTCAACCAACTCTCCCGGCTTCAACTCCACGGCTTCAACGTGGCAAGACTGGGAAGGACTGCTAACTCGCCAGCTCTTGCCTGTGGCCCAAGTTTGACGGCTTGCACCTGCATTCAACACGCTGATCTTCAACTGCCTTGATTCGCTATGGGTCACGGCTACTGGAACAAGGTTTGCAGGCAAAGATGGCAATCCTGACCATGGCACCTTGAGATCAGAAGGCCCCAGCCAGCCCGGTTCACGAAAAGCCAGTGCTGCCTGAGGAACAGCATCCCGACTCCAACCCTGAGGAACAGGCATCAGCGCCAGTCGTTGTTGATGCCAACCCCGATCAGCCAAGGGGTCTGGCCAGGTAGCCCCTCTAAGAAGAGATACGCCAAGCCTTTCAGAACTCACATCCACACCCTGAGGGCCATCCAGTAACACAGCGAGGCCACCACCCGGTGCCGCTACCTCAGTCGCCAACCAAGAAATCACAGGAACCTCCCAGCGGGTCTTTTCCCTTGCAGTAACAGCTTCTGCTGGCCGTTCAACAACCCCTCCACTAGTGTCGGCCGCCCATCGCGCCGCTAGCCGAGCCAAAGGCACATCCAAGCGCAATAACTCATGTGTTTGCTGCCAATCAACACCAAGATTGAGCTCAATCCAGGGACAATCAGCTCGTAGCTGTAGATCAAGGCGTAGAGCGCTACTACCAGCCCAACCCCGATACAGCAAACGCACTACAAGCGGTCCGCTCTCCACCAGTTCCATCGAACCGTTCCATTTCAGGGGTAACGGATGCAGCCGATAGTCAGCGGCCAGATCCCATGCATCCCAAAACTCACCACGATCGCGAAAGAGGCCCCAATTCAGTGGCGCTGCCAACTGAGGCACCCCATTGCGATCCCTTAATTGCTGCAAACCTTGGCAATCAAAATCAGCTTCGAGGAGTCCATTACCAATCCGCCAACCCTTTCCATCCAGGTCCTGGAGCTCCACAGCCCCACGAACAACAGGGGCATTAGCTCTATCGGGAACCTTGCCTAAGCAGCGCTGCAGCGGCACTGCTGTAACCCCTTGCTGAATAGGCAACTGCACCCAGGTGCCACCGCCCTTTGCCTCTTGGCATGGGAGGCTCACCCCTCCAGTACTCCAATGGTCTCGGGGCAGTCTCAGCAAGGGTGACCAACGATGCAAAGGCTGCAAGCCCATCCAGGCCCACCCGCCGCTGATTGATGCTTGCTCCTGTCGCTCGAGGGAGGAGATCCCACACCGCAAAAGCTGTTGTAAATGCTGATCGCGGCTACGCCTCGCCTCACGAGATGACGACTGCCAAATCGGCTCAGCCTGCTCAAATACTTCTGGGATCGAGGTTCCTGGAAGGATGTCGTGAAACTGCTGAAAGAGCAGTGGCCGCCAATCTGGCAATGAGGACAGCCAAGTTTCAACATCAGCGCTTTTCTGGCCAAGATGGCAAACCAACAAAGCAACAACCAGATCCGCTTCCCTTAAAAGTCTTTCCAGGTTGCGGTTATGACGCTTCTGGTCTGGACGGGTAGTTGCACAACCCCGATGAAGCTCGAGATAGAGCTCATCACGCCACACCGGCAACTTGTCAGCATGATTTGCAAGCGCTGCAAGATAAGCCCGTACTGTGCCTGGTCTTTGTGGCAGAGCCTGAGGGTGATCCTTCCAAAGCTGCAACTGCTCCAACATTTCAGCCGTAGGACCTCCACCGTGGTCACCAACTCCCGGAAGCCAGAGCGCCTCTTCAATCGCGGTTGACTTTCTCCAGGACCTCTGCTCACGAAGCATGGCCATCGGATTCCCACCGGTGCCAATGGGCGGGAGCATCAAAGCCAGTAGCTCCGCTTGCCCACGGCTGCACCAACGAAAAAGTCGATGCGGGAAGGGATTGATTGCATTCCAAGCCAACTTGTGAGTGCAGAACCAACGGATTCCTGTTTGGGCCGCCACCGCTGGCAATCCAGCCGCAAAGCCAAAACTGTCTGGAAGCCAAGCCAGCTCGTGCGACCACTCAGGGAATACTGATCGGCTGTACTGCTGTCCAAGCTTGAACTGTCGCCAAAGCGAAGCAGTACTCACCAGCACACAATCAGTCTCAACCCAAGGACCATTGATGGGTTCCCAGCGACCCGCCCGACTTGCTTCCTGCAGCGCAGAAAAAAGAGCTGGACGGTGATGCTCAACCCACTGATAAAGAGCAGGTGTGGAATGACTGAAATGAACATCAGGAAATCGCTGCATCAGTTGCAGCACAGAGCTGAAGGTGCGCTCTGCCGCTTGCCAGGTATCTGCCACTGACCACAACCAGGCCAAATCGAGATGGGCATGACCTATCCAATGGATAAGTCCCGGCGGCCGCGATGTCTTAAGAAGTTGTTTGTTGACAGCCTCGTTTGCCTCCTGACCAAGCGGATCCAGCTCAAGCCAGTCATCCGGCAGTGTCTCTCCTGCCTCCAGATACAACTCCAGCGCTTCAGGCAGCAGAACCTGATCTGAATCCACTTCACCAACCCTGGGCTCGAGCACCAGATCGCTATTGATCAGCGCGCCATCGTCATGACAAGGACTGCGTAACTCCAACAGCAGCTTTAAAGGTTTATGCCAACAAGTCGATTCAGGAAGCATCCAACGGCAAGTGGTGTCAAACAGGTCCCCCTCGTGAACCAACACGCCATCCACCCAAATACGCACCTGTTCTGCCCACCAACTCAATACCAGCCGCACACAACTGGCCTGAGTTTGTCGCCAGTCTTCCGGAAAGAGAATCTCCTGCTCTAATTGCAGCCAAACCCCACCGCGTGGCCAGACCAACAACCCTCGTTCAACCCAGTCGGGTCGATGGATTAGCCCCCAGTCATCCTGAAGTAGAGAACGCCGGCCAAGGTCATCCTTGCGGTACCAACCTGGCTTTATATCCCTCCGAGAGCGACTTCGAAAAGTTTCAATCCACGCCAATCGTTGGGCTAGATGCCGCTTCTGCATCGCTATACCCCCGCTATGCCCCATAAGATGTTGTTGATGTACTAGAAGCTGATCGGTCTCCATGCTCGCCCTCAAGCTCTCCGTTTACTCGGTCGTCTTCTTCTTCATTGCTGTATTCGTCTTCGGCT
>MPLU02223318.1_pt1 | contig 21202 bp, 14 predicted proteins | sample 1617381 | NCBI WGS metagenome assembly MPLU02 (sample SAMN05944801, study PRJNA350692) | marine metagenome | biome: marine; feature: ODZ; material: water; isolation source: 90 m water sample filtered on 0.2 um supor filter | place: Pacific Ocean | collected 2012-04-08 | depth 90m m
AATTGAAGAAGACGCTTTACCATTCAATTCACTGGAGGCTTGTTTTTCCCAGTCTTTCAAAGTTGGTGACGATGGAGTCTTAGTTTTTGACTTTGACATATGTTTTTCTGAAGTTAAACGTACTGGAATCAGAAGAATTGGTTATTCTTTACAACCAACATTTTTCATCAATGTGTCTGAGGATGTCTGGGCACTTGTGATAGAGGCTGTATTGTCACCGGAAAGAGTGAGTTTGCTTGCACTGTCAGAGAGCTTACTCAGATAAGTTGTCATAGAGGTCAGCGGGTCGCAAACCGCAGTGCGGATTGCAGTCGGTAACAGCCCTCCAGCACTTGCCCAGGTTACTAACTCATTTAAAACCGCGGCTTGTGCATTAGCGCTAAGTGCTCCGATAGCACTTTTCATACGGGCGCACTGCATTCCGTCACGTTCGGAAGACCATAGATGTCCGTCCATAGCCTTTAGCATTGCAGCCGCATCTGCTCCGCTGGCACCGGAAACCTCCGTGCATGTCAGATTATTTGCAGACCCCCCGGGAGTTCCTGAGGTACTGGTTGTTGCATTGTCATAAAGAATAATCTGGTTCAACTGCATTGCAAATGAAAGGGCAAAGGTATTAAGAAAAATCTCGTCAGTACTTAGAGGAGAACTGTTATCACTCAGATAAGGATGCAACAGGGCGGACGCGCTATCAAGATTATTTTTTGAACTCGTGATTGCTGCTGCCCGTGTTGTATCGTCAGCGATAACTGCCACGCTTAACTGGAGAATATTTAAAATAGATGCTCCGGTAACATCGTCAGTACCCAAAGTAACTCCTGAGGGCGCAGTGTACGCGTCCGTGGTAGTGCCGGACGATTTTAGCAAATTAACGATATCATAGCCGGCCTTTCCCATGTAAGCGGAGGCTTTGTCTTTTCTTGAAGTACAAACTGATAATGCTGTATCGTAGTTTCTGGCGTCGATAGCACTGTCACAAGCGCCGGTGTCAGACTCCTTCACCAAATCCCCACAGGCGGATAGAGTCACAAAAATTACTAAAAAAATATACCACCGTGCTTTCAGTTGCAGATATTTCAACTTTTTCAGAAGATATTCTTTCATAGCTAAAATCCGAAATTAAGTTGAAAAACTTTACGTTTATCAGGACGGTCACCTATCTGGCTTCCGGTTTCAGTCTTGTAGACCGCATACTGAATGTTCAGACCTCGAAAAACTATGAACGGATTCAATTCAAATCCATAGGTAAAATAGCCTTGATTGAATCCAGCACGTATTGCAAATGTGCTTGCACCTGAATCAATTGGGGAAATTCCAATTTCAGTTCCTATGTGCAAACGTTTCCAAAGGCAATCAGTACTTTTTTTGGACTGGCAATCGGTGTCATCCGCATGTTTCATGGTTAAGTCTCGGATATCAATTGCGTAGAGTAAACGCACCGGTCCCCAGGAAGGTTGCCATGAAAAACCTGTACTATATTCCGGATTTTGATCAGCAGGACTGGTTTCATTGTCTGAACGTTTGAATTTTAGACCACCTACATTGTTGGCTGTAAATCCCCATGTCATTTTCAAAGCAGAAGCTGTTTCAAGACGTCTTTGAAAACCGAAATTAAAAGTTTGCGCGCGCTTAAGATCATTGAGTTCACATTTTCCAATAGAACTACCTATATCGGAATTGTTCAGAACAGTACCGAAAGTAGCAGTTGTTAACGGGATATCACAGCGTTCAATTGTTTCAACTCCAGCTCCCACCAGCCAGCGACCACGCGCAACCGGAAGGGCAAAGCCAAAGTTATTAATTCTGTCCAGACGAAAGCCGAAATCGATTTCTATGGCTACAGGATTTCTAACTCCAAAATCAAACTGTGTTTCTATTCCGCTGGCGGCTCCGAAAGTCATGAGCTCACCAAATGGCATAATCAGGTTTAAATCAATTAAATTCCGAAAGTGAACACGCTTGCCCATCAGCAATGCGACAATATCAGCGTTTTTTGAATCACCACTAAGCTTTGAAACTTCCTTGATAATGTTGACCGAATCATCTGAAACTTCCATTAAAAATGGAAAACCAACCAGAATAGAATCAACGCTCGCCAGTCCTGCAGGGTTGTAAAAAAGAGCATTTTCGTCAAAGCTCAGCCCAATACCGGCATTGCCCATACCTAAGTTCCGAACACCCTGTCCGGGTCTACGTAACTCACCGGTCTGGGCTTGGAGACTGTAAGCTCCTCCCAACGTCAGCAATATTATTACAACAAAAAAATTGCGGATGTGGTAGCGTATGCGTGACATATTGACAAATTACTGCTGTTGCTACATTCAAATTTGAATTTCTAAAAATCATCGCCAAGATAGATGCACCCTTTGTGCAAAAAATGTCTTAGGCAGCAAACAGTATCCTGTAACCGTTCTTTGTCCCTAATATTTTAATCACTTATCCTTAAATCTTCAATTAATTATGCCAAGACTATTCGCAGTTGATTCCATGGCAGTACTGTATCGTGGTTATTTTGCCATGATCCGCACACCTCTCATAAATTCAAAAGGTTTGAACACGAGTGGAATTAGAACTTTTTTAATGCAGTTGATAAAGATTATTGAAGATGAAAAGCCGGATTATTTAGCTGTTGCTACCGATACATCTGAGCCGACTTTCCGTCATAAGAGATTTCCTGAATATAAAGCGACCCGAGAAAAAATGCCGGAAGATCTGGTTGAGCAACTGCCGTATCTGCCAAAACTGGTGGAATCTCTTAATTTGCCTTATTTGAAAATGCCGGGATATGAGGCGGACGATATTGTCGGGACACTGATGAGACTTTGTCATGAAGCAGAAATTGAAGGTGTGATGGTTACCAGCGACAAAGATTTTATGCAGTTGATAACTGAAAAAATAGTGATGCTCAATCACAAAAACGAACGGATTGGAATTCCGGGAGTATTTGAAAAATTTGGTTGCTCTCCACAGCAGGTAATTGAAATGCTGGGGCTGATGGGAGATGCCTCGGACAATATTCCAGGTGTCCGTGGAGTTGGTGAAAAAACAGCCATGAAGTTAATTGGAGAGTATGGCAACATCGAAACAATTTATGAAAATCTGGAGAACATTAGCGGAAAAAGCCTAAAAGAAAAATTAGCATCTGGACAGGAGAATGCACTCCTCTCGAGGGAACTTGCCACAATTGATTGCCATGTTCCGCTGCCGGTTGAGCTTGAAGCAGTTCATCTGGGAGAAACGGATTTATATGATAATACGGAATTGTTCGCTTTACTTGAGGAACTGGAATTCAATACTTTGCTTAATCGTCTGCTGAAAAAAAGGGAAACTAAATCAACTGATTCAGCTAAAGTTCCAGCGCAAAAAGTCGAGGCTCCAGCGCTTAAAGAACCGGAGGAAGGGCTTGTGCATGATGAGGAAAACGAGCGTGGAGTTTTGGAAATTGAATGTAACAAAATTCAAACCACCGAACAATTACGTGAATATTTGCGGGAGTGTTCCGCAGGAGCGGAATTGGCAATTGCACTGAATATCAAGGGCGAGCACCAGTTGGATCTAAAACTTGAGGGACTCGCTTTGTGCGCGAAACCGGAACGCAGTATCTATCTTGATTTGAGTCAATCAGTGGCACCGCAAAATAAAATGATTGCTGAAGTCAAAAAAATGCTTGAATCTGCTACAAATCCAAAGATTTTTCATGGGCTTAAAAAAGCTGTGCAGTTATTTGCAAATATCGGTATCGAGTTAAAAGGAATCGAATCAGATGTAATGCTTGCAGCTCACCTTGCAGATCCGCTGGCAAGACGTTATGACTTGGAATATTTACTTGGCCGCAAACTAAATTTACGCAGAAAAACTTTGGAATCTGCTGAGGTTGCTCAAAAAGAAAGTCAGCTGTCAATGTTTGACGAAGCTGACATTGAGGATCAAAACGAATACATTCAGTATTGTGAAAATGCTTCATTCATTTTACGGTTGCACCGTTTGCTTTCCGAGCAATTGAAGCAGACCGGAATGGAGGGGGCCTTCCGCAATATCGAAATTCCCCTGGCCGGAACTTTAGCAAAGCTGGAACAGTCCGGTATCCGTCTTGATGTGGGGGTGATGTCAAAAATTGCGCTTGAATTTGAAGAACGTTTAACTGAATTGCGTCAAAAAATTATGGAATTAGCGGGTGAAGAATTTAATCCCAATTCCATAATTGAGTTGCAAAATATTCTCTATGAAAAACTGCGTCTGCATGAGCGTTACAAGGTCAAACCCAAAAAAATAAAGTTGGGCAACCGTATGTCAACAGACGAAGAATCCTTGGAAAAAATTGCTGAAGACGAATTGCCTCGTACCATTCTTGATTACCGTACCATTAACAAACTTAAAAACACCTATGTTGATCAACTGCCGACCTACGTTCATCAAGCAAGCGACTGTATTCATTCGACTTTTCGTCAAACCGGAACCGCGACTGGGCGGCTTTCATCTGAAAATCCAAATCTGCAAAATATTCCTGTCCGCTCCAGCGAGGGTCGTAGAATTCGCCGCGCCTTCATTTCTTCCGGGAAAGAAAATATCCTGGTTTCCGCGGATTACAGCCAGATTGAATTGCGTGTTGTGGCGCATTATTCCAAGGATCCAACTTTCATGGACGCATACCGGCGTAACCTTGATATTCACGCCTTGACGGCTTCAGCCATTTATAGTGTTCCAGAAAAAGAAGTGACCCGTGAAATGCGTTCCCGGGCCAAAGAAGTTAATTTTGGACTGATTTATAGAATGGGTGCGGAGCGCCTTTCAATTGTAACCAAAACGTCCAAAGTTGAAGCAAAGGAATTTATTGAACGTTATTTTGAAAAATACAGTACCATTCATGCTTTGCAGGAACGTTTTCTGGAACAGGCGCGTAAAGAAGGTTTTACAGAAACATTGTTCGGAAGGAGACGCTATCTTCCGGACATTAATGGAAAAGGTCTCTTGAAACGGATGGCCGAAGGAGCGGCGATCAACACTCCCATCCAGGGTTCCGCAGCGGAAATTATCAAGCTGGCCATGATTACAGTTGATCGACGTATCCGCGAAAAACAAATGCAGTCCAGAATGATTCTCACAGTTCACGATGAACTTGTCTTTGATACTTTGAAAGATGAGGTGGATGAACTTTGTGAAATGGTCCAGCAGACTATGGAAAATGTAGTTGGACTTGAGGTGCCGCTGCTCGTGGAAATCGGAAAAGGTGAAAACTGGCTTGATGCACATTGAGCTTGTCGGATTTTACCTGTTTGCTTCTTGAGTCGCAGCCCTGAGCTTGTCGAAGAGGAGCCGGATTACGGTTATTGCCTAAACATGTCTACATGATTTGTTTTTATTTCATGGTTTTCTTTACACAAAGCAAAATTCAGAGCCATGCTGGCTTCATTCTGCTGTAAAGTATCAATTAAGTTTGCTAAAACAGAACGCCAAAAAAATTCTTTTGAAAACAATTGAGCTTTGTTAGAATAAGACATTATTTAACTAAACAATCCCTAACACAGGAGAAAATCATGGTTACAGCACTGGTTCTTTTAAATATTGAACGAAAGCATATAAAGGACGTATCACAACAACTGGTTAATATGCAGGAAGTTTCGGAAGTCTATTCTGTGGCGGGACGCTATGATTTGGTGGCGGTTGTACGTGTCAAATCTAATGAACAAATCGCTGACACAATTGCCGGGAAATTTGGAGCACTGGAAGGTATAACGGCAACAGAAACTTTGATTGCTTTCAACACATATTCCAGACACGATCTGGAACACATGTTTTCAATCGGTGAGTGAGAAGCACATGTCCGTGGATAGTTCACAGCAAAGTATAAAAGTCCGGGAGGCAATTTCCAGCATGGGATTTTATAATCCTCCGCTGGAAAATAGAAATCCTGAAGAGTATATGCTGATGGACTTTAACGAGCCTCCTCTTCCTCCTCCTCCTGAAGTGGTAGAAAAAATTGCGGAATTACTTAAAAAGCGTATTCACGCTTATCCGGTCTACGGTGATTTCCTGGAGAAGTTAGGTGAATATGTTGGTGTACCTACTGAAAATTTACTGCTGACAAATGGTTCAGATCAGGGGATTGACGTTATTTTACGCTGTTTACTGGAAAAAGGTGATGAAGTTAAAATGGCCCAGCCCGGCTTTCCGATGTTCCGCCAGATAGCAGGAACTTTAGGTTGTTCAATTGACGGTCCTGAATTTTCGCGGGATTTAAGTTTCCCCCATCAAAAATTAAAAGCATCGGTTAACGGGAAGACTCGATTGATCGTGGTCATTAATCCGAATAATCCAACCGGTTCAGCGGTTTCGCAGGAGCAAATCGAAGATATTCTAAAATCATTTCCGGATATTCCTGTCCTTGTTGATGAAGCCTATTATGAATTTTCCGGGGAAACCTGTGTTTCCTTCTTGTCGAGTTATCCAAACCTAATTGTAACCCGTACTTTTTCAAAAGCACTCGGAATGCCAAGTCTGCGTTTGGGATATGTCATCGCGAGGCCGGATTTTATCAAGCATCTACAAAAAATACGTGGCCCATATGACGTTAATATGGTTGCGATTTTTGCCGCACGGGAACAATTAAAACATCCAGAACACTGGCAGGGGGTCGTGAATCATTTGCTCGAAGAAAGCAAACCTGCGCTGGAAAAATTCTTTGATGAGCATGGGGTTAAATATTATTCAAATAAAACTAATTTTTTGCTGGTGGAACCTCAAGATCCAGTCGCGACATGTGAATTTTTGAAAGAAAATAAAATTCTTGTACGACAGATGAAGCCCCCCATTTCCCATACTTTCCGGATGAGTCTCAGGATGATGCCTGACATGCAGCGCTTTATGGAAGTCTACCGCAGGTTTTTAAATACCTAGGGAAAATCTTTATAATGGTGAGAAACTTGCATTAATGGCAGGATTAAAAAAGGATCTCATGGGAGGCCGTCGTTTTCCAGGGACGGAAAATCATTGCCAAGGACGACAAGCTTTTAAGACGGCCTCCTGTGTACCTGCTTCAGTTTCAGTATCCCCTCTGCTTAAATCAACGCCTCTTTTTCCCTGAACAGCTTAACCGGATCCAGTAAAAACCTGTTCCAGTTTTTTAAGTCCATTGAGGATTGCAGGCATTTCCGGAGGCACATTTTTATAATCAAGTGTATTTTCCGGAATATAGCTCAAAGCCGTTTCCTGTTCACAGAGCCATTCTATCAGTTTTTCATGATTGAGTTTTGAGGCATCTTTTACCTGTATCCGCAAACGGTTACTGTCGTGTTCAATTGTTTCAACTCCATGGAGTTGTCCCCAGAGCCTAACTTCCGCATTACGAAATATATTCAAAACAGATTCCGGCAGGGCACCAAAGCGGTTTTCAATTCCATTACGGAAATCCCAAAGATCTTCCTTTGTGGGTAGTGTACCCAAGGCTTTATAAAGTGAAAGACGCTGGCTGGTACTCCGTATATAGCTTTCCGGAATAGTCTGGTCAATGTGATCCAGGCGAACATTAATGTCTTCCGGTGCTAATCCTGATTCTGTTTGCTGCAGTTTTTTAACTGCTCTGTCCACCATTTGCGTGTAGAGTTCCAGCCCAACACTTGCGATTTGTCCGGATTGCTCAGAACCGAGTAAATTACCTGCTCCTCTAATTTCTAAATCCCTGGACGCAACTTTAAATCCTGCGCCAAGATCATTGAGATCCTGCAGGACCTGTAACCGTTCGTGTGCAACTCCACTTAATATTTTTTCTGCAGGAACCAGCAAATACGCATAGGCCTGTACATTGCTGCGTCCGACCCTTCCACGTAATTGATATAGCTGAGAAAGCCCGAAATTCTGGGCATTGTTGATGATGATGGTATTTGCTTTCGGAATATCAAGTCCTGACTCAATAATGGTAGTTGAAAGCAAAACGTCAATTCGACCTTCAATAAAATCTAGCATCACTTTTTCCAGTTGCTGTTCTTTCATTTGCCCGTGACCGATGGCAATCCGGATGTTGGGCAGGATTCTTTCAAGATAATTCCCGTATTCATAAATTGACTCAACACGGTTATGTACCACAAAAACTTGACCACCACGGCGAATTTCACGGCTGGCAGCTTCCTGAATAATATAATCGTTGACCGGCAGCAATCGAGTTCGTACTGCTCTGCGGTCTGCAGGCGGAGTGTTGACCAAACTCAGGTCACGCAATCCCATTAGTGACATGTGAAGTGTACGGGGAATTGGAGTCGCCGAAAGTGTGAGCACATCGACTGCTGCTCTGAAACGCTTTATTTTTTCTTTGTGTTTTACTCCAAAACGCTGTTCTTCATCCACAACCAGCAAACCTAAATCATGAAATTTGATATCAGTCGAAAGCAACCGATGGGTGCCGATAATGACATCAATTTTTCCTTCTTGAAGACGTTTGAGAATATCTTTTTGTTCTGCGTCTGTACGAAAACGGCTGATGACTTCAATGATGAACGGTGTGTCTTCAAACCGTTGGCTGAAAGTTTCGTAATGCTGCTGAGCAAGAATGGTGGTAGGTACCAGGATTGCGACCTGTTTTTCCTGCTGGGCTACTTTGAAAGCACCGCGCATGGCAATTTCAGTTTTGCCAAAACCAACATCTCCGCAAACTAAACGGTCCATCGGCATTTCGGATTCCATGTCAGCCTTGACAGAACTGATAACCTCCAACTGATCCGGAGTTTCCTCAAAGGGAAAGCGTAGTTCAAATTTTTGCATTTCAGCATCATCTGCATTGAAGGCAAAGCCTTTGCGCGCTTTCCTTTCTGCATAAATATCTGCAAGCTCTCCGGCGATATTTTCGACGGAACGTGCTACTTTTGCGCGTGTTTTTTTCCAGGATTTTTCTCCAAGTTTACTCAATTTTGGTGGATTCCCGTCTGCATTTACATATTTCTGCACAAGGTTAAATTTGCCTACAGGCACATAAACTTTTTCTTCACGTGCATATGTTAGCTGCATAAATTCGTTGTTTGTACCACCTGCAGAAATTTTCTGTAAACCCTGATATCGTCCAATTCCATAATCCAAATGCACCACATGGTCACCTTCACGCAAATCATCCAAACTTCCCGCAACCTGTTGAACCTGCGTGCGTTGCAAACGTCGACTTCGAGTTTTTTCACCAAAAACTTCTTCTTCTGTCAGCAGAATAAAACGTGCCTTACCCTCTGCGTCAAGTTTACGAAAACCCGCAGAAACTTGTCCACTGATGATAGGAATCGATTTTCTTGAGTCATCAGCAGGACTGTTCTCCAACCATTCCAGCCATGGACAAGTTTGCGGAATCAGTTGCTCTCCCGCAACAAAAGTTTCTACACCTAAATCTTCCAGCAATTGCTGAAAGTGATCGGCATGTGTTTGATTCTTGGCACTCAGCAAAATTGACACGCCGGACTTATACCAGTTCTGTAGCAACTGCACCATGTGTCCTGCCGCGGAAGTTGCGGTTGATTTTTCAAATCCCTGTCGCAGGGAATGATTATTGACAAACTGAAGCTGATGCACGGTACGTTCAACGATATCATTTTTATTTTTGGAGTTTAGAAACAATTGTGCGGATTTTTGTAGTCTTATTTCCAGTTCTCTGTTAGTTAAGAATAATGATTCCGGAGACAGAGTCAGTTTATTTTGCTGTGAACTGAGTTCGTATTCCATGAATACTTCCTGATAAAAATGACCCGCACGTTTCTTTACATTATTTTCTTCATCAACAACGAGCAGATACTCTGCAGGAAAGTAATCAAAAAGTGTTTCAAGTTTAGGGTAAAAAAGCGGTGACAGTGATTCAATTCCAGGGAAACTTTCACTTTTACGCAAACTCTCATTTAAACGTTTTAAAACTTCAGGTGTACAGTTTTTACGGAATGAAGGTAGAGTTTGGCGGGCATAATTAATCGTCTGCAGATTAAAAAGTATTTCATTGCCAGGCAGGATTTCGAGAGAAAGTAACTCTGTGTCTGAGGTACGCTGAGTCTGAATATCGAATGGTTTCAGGTATAAAAGTTCCTTTTTTTCAGTAAATTCCATCCGCACAGGTTTTTTTCGATTGAGTGGAAAAACGTCCAGAATTACTCCATGAGTGCTGAATTCGCCCTGATCTTCAACGACATCAACCTGGTTATATCCGGAAGACAATAATTGTTGCCGGATCATATCCGGACTGCCGACATATTCCCTGCTGAGTGAAATTGTATTATTTTGGAGAGTATCACGTGGCAGGAAACGCTGCATTAACCCGTTCGGAGTTGTGACGAGAATCCTTACCTTACCCTTGAGTAGAGCGTCAAGTGTTTGAAAACGCTGAGCGACCAGACCTTTGTGTGGTGAAAAATTATCATAAGGCAGCACATCCCAGAATGGGAAAAAATGCACTCCTTCTCTGCCGGAATAATAGTAAAGATCATTCAGCAGAATTTCCGCGACATCAAATGATTCACAAACTACTACTAGCGGGATTGTTCTTTCTTCAGTCTGCGTCCTTTGTAGACTGAGTATGGAAAGTACAAGAGCTTTACTTGATCCGGAAAGCCCCTGTAACTCAACAACTGTACTGTCTGATTTTATTTTATGGAGAATATTTTGGAGTGATGCGGGCATATTATTGGGAAAAACCGTGGTAATCGTCAGTGATCAAGTCTGGCTTAAGATATCGAGAATAACGACGTATACCACAGGATATTCGACATCTTCATTTATGATACGGACAATTTCATAAGCCACATTATCAAAAACAAATTGCTCTTGCTCTACAAGAAGTTCTGCTTCAAATTCCATTTGAATTACTTCTTGTTCTCCCAGTAATCCATGCATATTTACAATGACGGTGGAGGGATTTTCGTCAGTCATTTGTCTTGTTCAAGAAGATCCGGAAGCCCGTAGTCTGTTGTAGCAGCCTGGAGTTATATTATTGTTATCTAGGGGAGAAGCGCCGGCGGCTGTGTAACCAATTTCAAGGACTTTAAAAGCAACTGCTTTTTGCTTAAAATCACATTCAGCCGGGCCGACTTTGATCGTCTTTTAAAAAAATTAAACTCATTGAAACTTAAGATAAGTTAAGATTTTAATCAAGTTTCAATTCTTAAATCTGCAAAAAATAATTCAGCTAGCTGCACTTGTAGAAAGTTTGAATTGCAGCCGTCAGATGAAACAACAATCCGGAAATGAAAAATCCATATGTATACTTTCGCTAAAGCTTGAGTTTCAAGCGGGAGGTTGTCATAATCTAAATATTTAAATTTTGTATGACCTTGAATAAAGGAGGTACGAGCAGGAACATTAAATCAACGGTTTGAGTGGGCGAATCAGCAAAAACACCAATATTTACAATTTCGGAAAAAAGGAGCATTTACAGTTTGAGCGGGGTCCTCTTTTTTCGTATGTTCAGCATTTTTCTGCTTTTGCCGGTTTTCAGTGTATTGGCCATGGATTTAGCAGGGGCCACTCCATTTTTGATAGGAGTAGCTTTTGGCGCATATGGTTTGACACAGGGGCTTCTGCAGTTGCCTTTCGGTATGTGGAGTGACAAAGTAGGTCGGAAAAGGGTGATTGTGATTGGTTTGACTTTGTTTATTTCAGGCAATGTCATGGCGGTTTTTACGGACTCAATTCATTGGATGATCGTGGCGCGTTTTCTTCAAGGCACCGGAGCAATCAGTTCTACCGTCTTTGCTTTGATCGCGGATTTAACACGACCGGAAGTACGCACACGGGCAAACGCAGCATTGGGTGCAAGTATCGGAATAGCTTTTGCCCTTGCTTTTGGGGTTGCTCCTTTTTTTGGTGAGTGGCTGGGATTGCATGGAATGTTTTTGATGATCGCGTTGTTGTCTGTTACCAGTATAGTTTTAGTCATGACAACTGTTCCTAATCCGGAGTCAAGTCCAATTCTTATTCAACAGACTTCATTTTGGGACATGGCAAAAATTGTCTGGAATGTACCAACACTGAGGACAATCAGCTGGGGTGGTTTTGTTTGCGGTGCAGGGCTTTCATCCACTTTTTTCCTGATTCCGATGATTTTAGTTCAGCACGGATATGAACGTGCTGAAATGTGGAAAATATACTTGCCGATGATGCTGGCAGGTGCGGTTGCTATGATTTTAGCTGCAATCTTTGCGGAAGTTCGGAACCGTTTCCGTGAGGTCATGCTGTTTGGAATTGTGCTTTTATTTATCTCATTAATTTCGATGGGTATAGGACAGGAGCAGGATCAGCTCTTGTGGTTCGTGGTTGCGCTCTTTTTATTTTTCATGGGATTTAATGTTTTTGAACCTATTTTCCCTTCTCTCGTCACGCGCAGTACGACCGCGGAAACTAAAGGTACTGCGATGGGAGTTTATAATTTCGCGCAATTTATTGGTCATTTTTTTGGAGCAACAGTTGCAGGTGCACTTTATGTAAATAATTTTTTCATCTTCCTGCTACTACTTGCTCTGGCCGAAATATGGTTTTTCTATTTGACTCTCTCTTTTCCAAATCCGGAAAAACGGAACAAAGAAAACTGAAATACTAAACATATTAGTCACAAATAATGTTAAAAAAGCCAAGAAAACTTTAGCGCTCCCGAGTGTTTGAAAACTCGTAAATCAACCCTGAAAACAAAAAATAATAAAATGCCTCAACAACTTAAACCCGTTATCGTTCCTTTGCTGCCGATGCGGGAAGAGATAGTATTTCCCGGAGCAACTGTTCCATTTTTCGTGGGCCGTCAAGCATCAATGGACGCACTGGATCGTGCGCTAGCAGGGGACCGCGAAATTTTTGTGGTAACTCAGCGTGAATCAGCAGTTGAAAATCCGCAGGAAAGTGATTTGTTTGAAATTGGGGTACTCGGACGTGTACTTCAGGTAATGCGTCTGCCAAACGGTACTGTAAAAGCTCTCTTTGAAGGAAGCAGAAGAGGGAAGCTACTGGCCACGAAGTTAGCGGAAAAAGAGTATTTGGTACAGGTTCAACCTGTCGATGAAAGTGCATTTGATATTGATCAGCAGAAATTGAAGGAATTGGCGGAAGCAGTGCGAGAGTTGTTTAAAAATCATGTTAAACAAGGCAAAATAAAGCTGAGTAAAGACGCTTTAGCATCACTTGATGGAGCAGATGCAATGCTCATAAGTGACCGTGTCGTTTCTCTGATGGAATTGCCGCGTGAACAAAAACAAAAACTGCTGGAAACATTAAATCCGGAAACTCGTCTGCAACAGGTGCTTGAGGTTTTGAAAGATGAGATGGAAATTGTACAACTTGAAGACAAGTTGAAAAAAGAGGCGACAGATCAGTTCAGTGATACCAAGAAAGAGGATTTTCTGCAGGATCAGTTACGCAACATCCAAAAAGAACTGGGACAGATGGATGATCCAAAAGCGGAACTGGATGAGATTAGTGAACAAATTAAACGAGCGGAAATGCCGGAAGAGGTGGAAATTGAAGCGAAAAAAGAGTTGAAAAAATTACGGTTGATGTCACCGATGTCTTCAGAAGCAAATGTGGTACGTAATTATCTGGAGTGGCTGACTTCCATGCCTTGGAAGGTTAGGACGGAAGATAATTTTGATCTTTTACAGGCAGAGAAGATTCTCGATGAAGACCATTATGGTCTGGAAAAAGTTAAAGAACGAATCGTTGAATATTTGGCAGTGGCATCACTCAAAGGAAAATTGAAAGGCCCTATTCTCTGTCTGACAGGACCTCCGGGAGTTGGAAAAACATCACTTGCCAAATCAGTTGCCCGTGCTTTGGGTCGTAATTTTGTGCGCATCAGTTTAGGCGGCGTTAGAGATGAAGCAGAAATCCGAGGACATCGCCGTACTTACATTGGCGCCATGCCTGGGAAAATAATTCAGTCTATTAAAAAAGCCAAGAGTAATAATCCGGTTATGTTGATTGATGAGATTGACAAGTTGTATCAAAGTAATATAAGTGATCCTTCCGCGGCCATGCTTGAGGTTCTTGATCCTGAGCAGAACAGCACTTTCATCGATCACTATCTGGACGTTGAATACAGTTTGGCGGATGTCCTTTTTATCTGCACAGCAAATACCATTCAAAACATTACCGGACCTTTACTGGATCGGATGGAGGTGATTCATTTGTCAGGTTACACAGAGTTGGAAAAACAGCATATCGCCACTCAGTTTCTGACCCCGCGTCAACGAAAATTTCACGGTTTGGATGAGAAGCAACTGCGTTTCCGGAAATCTGCAATTGAGGAAATTACTCAAGGTTATACACGGGAGGCAGGTGTACGAAATCTGGAGCGTGAAATTGGCAAAGTATGTAGAAAAATTGTAACAAGGCTTGTACGAACCAAAGATAAGAAAGCCACGGTCGTAACGCCGAAACTGGTGCATGACCTGCTCGGGGTACCACAATTTGAACATGATCAGCGGGAGGAAGAAAATCAGATTGGTGTTTCCATGGGATTGGGTGTGACGTCAATGGGTGGAGAAATGTTGCTCATTGAAGTGGTCTTAATGCCCGGTTCCGGAAAAGTGGTTTTGACAGGAAAACTGGGAGATGTGATGCAGGAATCCGCCAGAGCGGCTTTTTCTTATGTTCGCAGCAATGCGGATTATTTAGGTCTTGATACTGACATATTTGCTAAAACGGATTTACATGTTCATCTGCCTGAAGGGGCAACTCCAAAAGATGGTCCTTCTGCAGGTTTACCTTTGATGATGGCAATTATCAGCAGTTTTACCAAGATCCCCGTCAAGAATAGCGTAGCGATGACTGGTGAAATAACATTACGTGGACATGTTACGGAAATTGGTGGTTTGAAAGAAAAACTCCTGGCAGCAAAAAGAGGACTGATTGAAACAGTCTTGATTCCGGAGGAAAACGAAAAAGACTTAGTGGAAATTCCGGATGAAATTAAAAATAGCTTGAATATTATTCCACTCAAAAATGTAAAAGCTGCGCTGGAATTTGCCTTGGAAGAGCATCCTGAATTTGTTCAGGATCAAGAAATTATTGTGCCGGGAATCTCATGGTCAAATTCCACGGATGCGCCACCTGCAGCCTGAAAATCAACTATTTTTTAAATCCCTATAAAAAATAAATACAGTTTTACTGCTTGATATAAAAAGAATGAAACAATCAGACACAAATTCCAATCTCTACAAAATCCGGCATTCCTTAGCCCATGTTCTGGCACAGGCGGTGCTGGAAATTCGACCAGATGCAAAACTGGGTTTTGGCCCGCCGATTGATTCCGGATTTTATTACGATTTTGATTTAGCTGAACCATTGAGTCCGGAAGACTTGCCGAAGTTGGAAAAGCGTATGCGTCACATAATTAAAACCGGACAGGTTTTTGAGCGTGAAGAACTTGAGCATCCGCAGATGGTACAGCGTCTCAGCAAAGATAATCAGTCCTATAAAATTGAACAGGCGGAAGATCTTTCTGCAAACAATGAAACTCTCAGCCTCTATCGCAACGGGCCCTTCTGGGACTTGTGCGAAGGTCCTCATGTGGAAACAACGCGCGACATTCCGAAAAATTGCTTTACCCTCGATACTCTTGCAGGTGCCTATTGGAAAGGTTCTGAGAAGAACAACATGATGCAGAGGGTCTATGGACTGGCTTTTGAGACAGGCGACGAGCTCAAAATATATCAGGAAAAGCGACGTCTGGCGATGGAGAGAGATCATCGTAAACTTAACACTAAACATCATTATTTTGCCATCAGCGAAGAGGTTGGCAAAGGTTTGCCATTGTGGCTGCCGAACGGTACTGTGATTCGTGAAGAGTTGGAAAAACTGGCCAAGGAAACAGAATTTCTCGGAGGCTACAAAAGAGTTTCAACACCGCACATAACGCGGGAAGAATTATTTCATACCTCGGGACACCTTCCATATTATGAGGATAGTATGTTTCCGCCGATGGAAATGGACGGTGAACGTTTGTTTCTCAAACCAATGAACTGCCCGCATCATCATATGATTTATAAGGCAGAGCCGCGGAGTTATCGTGATTTGCCTTTGCGTTTGGCAGAATACGGTACTTGTTACCGCTATGAGCAGTCAGGAGAATTGGCCGGCTTACTGAGGGTACGCAGCATGACCATGAATGATGCTCATATTTACTGTACAACTGAACAGGCAAAAGCAGAGTTTATCAAAGTCATGAATCTTCACACGCAATACTATAAACTCTTTGGTTTAAGTGATTTCTGGATGCGTCTCTCTCTTGCCGAAGAAAATGCAGGCAAGTTTGTTGATGAACCGGAACTCTGGCAAAAAGCAGAAAAGCTGGTAACAGAAGCCATGGATGAAGTGGAAATACCCTATGAGGCAGTCCGCGGGGAAGCTGCTTTTTACGGGCCAAAAATTGATTTTCAAGTTACAAACGTGGTTGGACGCGAAGAAACCGCATCGACTAATCAACTTGATTTAGTGATGGGCAAGCGCTTCGGTTTGACTTATATCGCAAGTGACAATGAAGAGCACACGCCGATCATAATTCATCGTGCTCCACTGGGAACGCATGAACGCTTTGTTGCTTTCTTGATTGAACATTATGGTGGTGCATTTCCAACATGGCTGTCTCCGTTGCAGGTGCGCGTAATTCCGGTAGCGTCCGCATTTAATGAATACGCAAATAGTTTGAATGACAGTTTGTCCAGCTCTTTTGTGAGAACTGAAATTGATGATTCTCATGATTCATTCAGTAAAAAAATTAGATCTGCTGCAATTACCAAAATTCCGAATCTGTTGATTGTGGGAGAAAAAGAGCAGGCAGACAAAACTGTAACCTGGCAGCGTTATGGAAGTAAAGAGCGTCAAACATTAGCCTTTGATTCATTTTTGCCGCTTCTGCAGGAGGAAATTCTTCAACGCAGGGACTGGCGTACAGCAGGACAAACCTAAGGTTTAACAGCGGGTATACTGATTATGGCAGAAGAAACACAGGAAACAGAAGGAGAAGAGATCCCGGAGAATTTTGCCGGACAGATCGCCAGAGACGTGATGGTGCTCTTTCAGAAGCAAATGGATCCGGAGGTCGCTGCAGTTGAAGCTTCTTCATATCTTTGGAAAAATGCAGGTACTCCTGAAAAAGTTTCCTATTTTGTTGATGCTACCGAGTTATGGCTGGAATCAGGAACAAGCGGTGATAAATTTGCGGCTTTGAGTTGGAACGGACTCGTTACCCAGAGTGTTAACAATCAGGATTATGACACTTTTCTTCGTATGATGATTGTGGCAATTCTGGATGGTTATTACAGTCTGCAAAAACCTGACATTGAATATAAGGAAAAAAGATATTCTACTTATACTTCAATTATCGCAAATACTTTCATCCGCATGGTTGAACTAAATCCTGCCAGTGAAGCAGGTGCCTCAGAAATATTTACTATTTTAGTCCACAGTGAAATGGATCTGGAGGCAAGATCTGCAGCAGAAGAAGATGAAACAGGCAGCAGCACGATCCCGACCGACATGCAGAAGTTGTTTGACGAAATGATAGATTATCTTCATGATCGGGGGATGTTTAAATCAAATCCGATGGCAGGAGAAGAAGCAAATCCGAATGAGCATATCGAGGTTTTATGCGAAAGACTGCGTGGGACACGTCGTTATGTAATGCAGGAGGTAATCAATGAACGTGCGCTTGAGAAAAGGAAAAAGCTGGAAATGGAGTTGGAGAACCAACTTGCTTCAGCAGAAGAAATAGTCATGGTTGCTCCGCAGTTTACTGAGGGAATGGCCTTCTTTGTTCAGGAAAAACGTTACAATTTTAAGTATCTTGCAGTTGAAAAAATAAGGATGACGCTTCAGTTGCTCGGCTCAATCACCGGTGCTGTCTATTTTTTGCTTGGCTTCATGGGAGTTTGGGGAGTTCACTGGATTGACGGAATGGTAGTTTGTCTGGTGATGCTCGTTTTTGTACGTATCGTAGCTTCAAGAAAACAATTTCAATTTTTTTATCCTACTGATATTAGTAAGGAGTTAGAAGATTGTTCGACTGCATTTTTAAATGTAATGCGAAACATGTCGCAGGAGCAGTTGGAACAATTTTTAGTACGCCAGATAAAATTAGAACGTAACCAGAAATATCTGGGAATGGTACCTGAATTTATGAAATATCTTTATGCGATAATGCCTGACCGTAAAAGTATGGTGATTACAGTGGATGAACTTTCAGAACTGGTTGAAAACTCTGAAATTGAAGTAGCCAAACAATTACGCGGTCAATAAAAAAAGTCAAAGGCTCGCTGCTTCTGCAGAACTCAACCTACTTCCGGACACCACTCAGCTGTATCACAGAAAATGACATCACGCCTCCGCATTTCCTCAATCAATGAAAAACTACTGAATCAAAATGTAACTCTCAATGGATGGGTACGCACCCGCAGGGGTTCAAAAGGTATTTCCTTTATCCAGCTATATGATGGTTCGAACCAAAACGGCATCCAAGCTGTGGCGGATGAAGTACTGGAAAACTATGAAGAAATATCCAAATTGACCACTGGAGCCTCAGTCAGCATAAGCGGCAAAGTAGTTGAGTCCCCGGCCAAAGGGCAAGCGTTTGAAATTCACGCGGAAGAAGTCAGGGTTATCGGAGCTTCCTCAGGAGATTTATATCCACTTCAAAAGAAGGGTCACACACTCGAGTTTCTGCGTGAGATTGCCCATTTGCGCCCGCGTACAAACACTCTTGGCGCAGTCTTTCGGCTGCGGAACACGCTTTCATGGGCGATCCACAGTTTTTTTCAGGAACGTGATTTTCTCTATGTACAGACGCCGATCATCACCGCAAATGATGCGGAAGGTGCAGGTGAAATGTTCCATGTCACAGCACTTGATCTGGAAAATCTGCCGAAAAACTCTGAAGGAAAAGTTGATTACAGCAAAGATTTTTTTGGTACAGATGTAAGTCTAACAGTTTCCGGGCAACTAGGTTCAGAAGTCTTTGCACTCGCCTTCACCGATGTTTATACTTTTGGTCCAACTTTCCGTGCAGAAAATTCTAATACTTCACGTCACCTCGCAGAATTCTGGATGATTGAACCTGAAATGGCTTTTACAGATTTGCAGGGGATGCTGGTATTGACGGAGGAGTTTCTAAAATATGTGATTGGTGTCTGCCTTGAACGACATGAAGAAGAGCTGGAATTTTTGCAAAAAATGTATGAACCGCAACTGCTCCAAACTTTGAAACATATTCATCAGAGTCAATTTGAGACTCTCACTTATACTGAAGCAGTTGATATTTTGCAGAAATCCGGAGAATCATTCGAATTTCCTGTAGAGTGGGGGGTTGATCTGCAGTCAGAACATGAGCGTTTTTTAACAGAAAAACATGTTAAAAAACCGATAAATTTAATTGACTATCCTGCGGAAATTAAAGCATTTTACATGAAACAGAATGCAGATGGAAAGACAGTATCGGCAATGGATGTGCTTTTCCCAAGGCTTGGAGAAATTGTTGGTGGTTCACAGCGGGAAGATTCTCTGGAAACACTTTCAAGAAAAATGAAAGAACATGGGCTACCGGGTGAAACCTACGATTGGTATCTTGATTTAAGACGGTTCGGTTCGGTTCCGCATTCCGGATTTGGCTTGGGATTTGAGCGGCTGGTGCAGTTTGTGTCAGGTATGAAAAATATCCGTGACGTTATCCCCTTTCCGCGTGTTCCTGGAAACGCAAATTTTTAATGAAGATTCTCATCGGCAGCAACGTCCACTGGTGGAACGCGGAGGCCGCTTATGCCTGCATCATCGCCAAACTGCTTCAGGATGCAGGACATTCCGTTTTTGTGCTGACACGTCCCGACTCGCTCAATGAACAGCGGCTGAAGGAACGTGGATTAAGACTTGTTACCCACATTGATCTTAACAGCAACAATCCATTCCGGCTTTTTAGGGCTTACCGAAAGCTGAAGAAATTTCTACTTGAAGAACGCATCGAACTCATAAATCCGCACCGTTCTGAAGGTTTCCCTTTATTTGTTTTTGCGGCCCGCGCTTTACGTTCTCTTGCTCCGGAGAATCCTCTTCCTGTTATAAGAACCCGTGGTACAACAAGACTTATGCATCAGCATTGGCTGAATCGAAAAATGCACTCTGACTGGACGGACTTTCATATTACTGCGGGAAAAATAGTTTCGGAACGCATACTGAGCAGTGTCAATATTTTTGCAGAAAAGTTGAAAACAATTTATTATCCGGTCAACTGTCCGCAATTGCCCCTGGGATCGCAAAAAGATTATCGGACTGAATTTCAGATTTCCGCAAATGCCAAAGTGCTTGCTGTTGTGGGGCGTATCAGGCCAGTAAAGGGACAGCGGATTCTGCTTCAGAGTTTGAGCCAATTGTTGCAGGAATTTCCTGATTTGGTGCTTCTCATGCCGTATCGTGATACATCTGAAAATGAACCCGAAATGCGAGCCTTGCATGCTGATATAAACCAGTTTGAACTTGAAGCGCATGTACGCCTTATTCCCGAACGGGAAGATATCCTGTCTTTGATGGAATTTGCGGATGCAGGCGTAGTAAGTTCAGTGGAATCAGAAGTAATCTGCAGAGTCGCGGTTGAATTTTTCTCAGTTGGAACTCCGGTGGTGGCATTTCCTACCGGATGCCTCCCGGAAATTATCAGGCACTCTGAAAATGGATTACTGGCCGAAGATCAGACGGCAGAGGCTCTTACGGAGGAATTACGGAAAATACTTGCAGATACCGAACTTCGTAAAAATCTTGGTCTAGGCGCCCGACATGACGCGGAAGGACGTTTTAATCCCCAAAAAATGCTCGCCGAAACTCTGGAAATTTTTGAGCGTTCCCTCAATAACAAATAACTCATTGGATTTAGAATTCATGCTTGAGTAAAACATGCAAATATCGGATAATGTTTTGCTACGGAGGGATGGGTGAGTGGTTGAAACCGACGGACTTGAAATCCGTTAAGGCGGCAACGTCTTCGGGGGTTCGAATCCCTCTCCCTCCGCCATAAAATCTTCTTTTACAACGATATTCATTGATTTAAAATTTCTCAAAAAATCTTACTCTCCATTCAAAAATGAATTCAGCGAAAAATCCACTGCAATTATTATTGCTGATTGTATTGATCTTTTTTTTATTTTCAGGCTGTGAAAAACCCAACTCTGGTTCAGCACCATCAGGTAAAAAAGGATCTGAAGATCAAGCAAAAAGTTATCAGAAAAAA
>MPLU02175295.1_pt1 | contig 21123 bp, 24 predicted proteins | sample 1617381 | NCBI WGS metagenome assembly MPLU02 (sample SAMN05944801, study PRJNA350692) | marine metagenome | biome: marine; feature: ODZ; material: water; isolation source: 90 m water sample filtered on 0.2 um supor filter | place: Pacific Ocean | collected 2012-04-08 | depth 90m m
ATATTATATATATATTATTGTTTTATATAGATTTTTTCCATCGAATTAATTGTATTTTTGCCCTGCGAAAAACTACAATTAAATACAAGTAATTCCCCCTACCCTGTGGATAGATTGTCATCTGACAAGCAAGTGTGGACAGTTTGTCATTTCACAATCCGATAGTAGACGACAGGCCGGCCACCTTGTACCCCGTGTCTGTCCACTTTCATCTCGATCGCCTCTTGCACCGTGGCTAAATCGTTGAGGATATCATTCCGCTGCCGTGCCGGTAGCTGCCTCACTGCATTGGCGACCTGGCTTCTGGAAACCCAGCCCCCTGCCCTACGAATGTATCCCAGGATGGCTTTTACATCCTTCTCGGCCTTGCTGTCCGAGATATGTTCATCAGCCAGCTGCACCACAAATTCACAGGCATAGGTCACGATCGCTTCGGCCATATCGAGGTCATCATGCTCGATTTCTGGGGCGATTGGATTCTTTGCAATGCTGGTAATCATGGCGATCTTAATCACCTGTTCCGGATACCGCGTCCAGATACCCGCCTGGCCCCTCTTAGAAGCCTCCCTGGCGCGATCATCGGCTTGGTCGCCTATATCGTGTATCCGCTTTATGACCCCATCCCAGCGCACTGTGTGGGGCATTGGAGCGGCCAACGATCCACCGGCCAGTTCGACCAAATTGCCTTGCTCACCTGGTGGCTCCGAGAACTCACCCCAATGGCGTACCAGGTTAACGGGTGGCTCCGGTGTCTCCACGCTTCTTGATCGCTTGGGTAGATCGTCATCTGCCGGCACCACCAGGAACCGGTTTAGCTCGCCCGATCCGATCGCGCTTGATGTAAGCGCATCCGAGTATACGGAAAGCGTCGAGGTTCCAAATATGGATAGCGCCGGCTTGTCTATGATAATGGGGTTCACATCCGGCGAAGCGTAATGCCCACCGTGGAACACAGAACTGGACGAAGTGTAGATTTCAGTCAGCGCCTTCGCCACCTGGCGCAGATGGGCCGGCGCCTTCTCATCCGTTATGGACTTGAGCAACATGCCAAACTCATCAAGGTGCAGTATTTGACTGGGCTGGCCCGCCAGCCCGCGAAGTAGCCCAGGCCCACTAACAATGCTATCACCGGCCAGGAAGTCCGACAGACCGGCTTGCACCATCAGTTTCTTGATCTGCTTGCGGCTATGATCCTTGCCGGCGCCAGTCCCTGCGATCGCGGCCACAAACACATTGCACCGCGTATCCCATTCAGTCGTATACCGCCGGCCAAATATAGCCCCCAACGCCGCCAAGGTGTTCATCAACGCGATCTCCGGTTGCGGGCGGATTGAACTGCGTACAATCCAGCGCACCGTGTCGCCAATCGTGCCTGGCAGCGCCAATGGATCGATGGGAAAACTGCCGGCCCGCTTGGCTGGCCCATTAGGTGGGCCAATCATGGGCCGGCGGGCCACTTGCAAATCCGGAAACGGTATATCGAACTCAATTTCTGAAATTTGATTCGATGGCTTTTCGCGTTTAGCCATTACACTCGCAATAAAAGCGTCAGCTGCGCTCGTATCCTGTTCGACCTCCAGTAGGTCAGGGCTCCATCCATTCATTTCTGCGTGATACCACAATGATCCAAGGGTTATGCCAGCTGCCTTATCGAACCCACGCCAGCGGCGCTCGCAATCGCCGGCCTGGTATTTCTGTCCACCACGGCTCCAACCGTCCCACACATCTAGCGAATAGCCTTCGCTATGGAGCGACATGCCGATTTCGATCCATGATTGGTAATCGATATCCGGATGGATAAACGACAGCATGTCCTTGACCTGGTCGCCGGTCATCTCACGTTCCGGCATCGGCCGCGGCTCGATCGGCTTCGGCTCTTGCCGGCGAACGAGGTCAAGCAACCATTCGGGTGCCGTCACAGGCTCGCCCTGCCCCATTCTATAAGCCGTGCCACTTATATGCAGGGATGGAGCCGCAACGATATAGCCGCCATCCCCTCGAACATCGAGCCCGTCGCCCAAGCGTTTGACGCTGTTCTTAATTTTCTCGCCGGCCAGGTCGAATATAAGATGCCGCCCGCGGCCGGTTCGATGTTCGAGCGTTGCCGGCAAATCACCGTGCCGGCCCTGGAGATCAAGCAAACTGGCTTCGCCGGTCGGCCCATCGATATCGAGAACCCAAATTTTGGACGGGGCCCCTGTGGCGATCCCCAGGTTATTGCCGTCCCTAAACGTGAGATTGATTCCGCCTTTATCGCGGGTTGCTGACTTTACGCCGTTGTGACCGGTCGGGTGCTTGCCTGGGCTTTTACAGTCTGGATTGCCGCACTGGCATATCCCGCCCTCAACTCCGTAGAGGGGAAGCACTGACCAACCACGCTGGGCATATGCCAGCGCATGATTTTTGATCATTATGGTACTTTCGGAAAAATGTAATAGTCGCTTTTAAAGCTGGCGATCGCTTGCTGACACTCGACCAAATCGCGGTTTGCAAAGACGATGAAACCCATCGCCACGATGCTTGGCGCGATCATCGACAGAGCCAGATAAAAAACTCTCACGATTGCTGTAGGTGATCGATGTATCCGCCGACCACACACTCGATATATTGCTGATATTGCTCGACCGATAACGTCACCAGATCGGTGATGCCGATCGAGTCCAGGTATTCGCCGCCGGCATTGCCGCCGGCCACCAGGGCCGCTTGTTCGTCATGTGTTTTGTCAATCATTCTCATATGCTCCATTGAACAGTAATGCCGATCTGGGCCAGCAAGGCCGGCGAGCCTGGGGCTGTAGCCAAAGCCCCTCGCCGCTCGATGGCAGATCGCGCAGATCATTTGTTGAAAAGTCGCCGCAGCGCGTAACTGCGAACCGCGGACAGGACGAAATAGCTGGCCGTGATCCAGGTCGCCTGGACTGGATCCGGCTCGATGCCAAAGATCGGCAGCCCCCAGAACGTGAACGCCCAGCTAATTCCCAAACCACAGATTGCGTTTGCCAAACTCTCGGCGGCGCTCGAACGCTTCGTCTGTCTTGGTTTTGTTTTTGGTAGGTAAACTGGCCTTGGATACGTCGTCATAATATTCCCTTCCACATGCGCCACAGCGACCATCCACCAGGCGCGTTTCTTGTCCGCAAAAATCGCACTCGATCATTCGGTTAACCGCTCCGCTTGGACGATGGCTTTGCCGATTTGCGCGACGACTTGCGGGACGACTGCGTTGCCGAGAGCCTTGAGCCGCGGGACTCTGTTTTTGACACCGCTTGCAACTCTTGGGGTGTCAGGTTCGTCCAGCCAGCGGGGAACCCCATCAGCCATTCTACAAACGCAGGATTGAGAGCCGCGCTCCCCTCGTATTTCGCTGTCCAGCTGCACAGGTTGTCTGGCTCCCGCGTCTCCCGTCTCTCGCGGCTCATCCCCTGCCCCTTGTAGTCTCGCGCTACTGGCGTCGGCCACATGCCTCGCGCTTTTGCCGCTCTTCGACTGTTGCTCCCGCCGTCCAGACCCGTCGTTCGAGGCGTCGGCCATAAATGAACTTGCCCCGCTAATCCGCCGCCTACTTTTGGCACGCCCCTTTTCTCGCTGTCGCTCACCAACGGCGTTAGCCAAAGACGCGGGTGATCTCGTGCGAATTCGGCTGGGTTTTGTGTTTTCCGTGCGAATTTTGCACTGCGCGGTTTCATTTGTGCCGTTGGCGTCCCAAGAAATAATCCAAACGCGGTCGCGTCGGTGCGGGGCATCGACGGCGCAAGCCGGAATAATAAATGGGACGGCTTGATAGCCGAGGCTTTCCAAGTCAGAAAGGCTGCGCTCGAGCCCCATTGGTTGGTTAACAAATCCGTGCACATTTTCCCCAACAAGCCAGCGTGGCCGTAGCTCTTCAATAAGCCGAGCCATTTCCGGCCAGAGGTCTCTGTCATCTTCCGCGCCTCTTCGCTGCCCGGCTTGGGACCAAGGTTGGCAGGGGAAACCACCGACGATGATGTCAACTCTTCCAAGTCTATCTGTTGGGATGGTGCGGACGTCGTCAAAGATTGGCGTGTCGGGCCAGTGCTTTCGCAAGACGGCTTGGCAGAAGGGTTCTCGTTCGCAGAAGGCAATGGTCCGAAAAGGTCCGACTGCCTCAAGTCCGAGGCTGAATCCGCCGATTCCGCTGAAGAGGTCGAGGACTTTAAGTTCATTTTTGTCATCCTTCATGCTGCTTGATCGAATAGGTTCAGTTGATCGGTCTTTTCCCAGACCTCGAACCGGCACGGCTGGATCGAGGACATATCCCAGATCGAAACAGCCAGGGCGCGATCGGGCGCACCGCCCTTGCCCAGGTAGTCTTCGCGCCAGGACATATTCGCGAACCGCGTCGGCTCATATTGTTGGAATTGCGCGTACCCTTTGCCACAAGCCCACAACCGTTCCGGACAGACGATCGCCAACCGCTCGACACCTAACGTGCCGAGCGCGTGATCGATGAACTCCCTGATACGATTGAATGGCGGATTGGTGACGATCGAATCCGCGAGCGGCTTTGTCGTCTGAAAGAAATCTTTGCCGCCTTGTATGTCCGATCCGCAAACGGTGTACCCTGCCTTGCGAAACGCATCGACCATCCGGCCGTCGCCGGAACACGGCTCCCAGATTTCCTCATCGAGCGGCCAACCCAGTCGCCGGACTAATTCATCGACAACCGACATAGGTGTTGGATAAAAATCAAAGTCATTTCTGTTTTGCATTTGATACCTCCGCTCCGCATGCCGCGTATCCAGCAAGGTCAACCCAGCTGTCGGCGTGATCTTCCGACTGCACCAACCGGCAGAGCTTGACCATCGCAAGCACCATCCCGACTTGTGCTTTTGTCACTGGCCTGTCGAAAATAATTTCAAGACCCTTGGCGATCCGATCGAAGTTTACATCTGGCGATCCGTAAATTTTATCGCGCTGTTCTGTCGTTGCCTTTTCGGCAGCCGCGAGCGTTGCTTTCCGTTTCATTTGCCGGCCTTCATGGCGACCAGTTCAAAATGGAACTTATCCACTTTGCGCTGGGCCATGATCCACTCGCCCGCCTCGACCAACAGTCGCAGTCGATGCAGTGCGCTGGGGTCAGTGCCGGTCGGGCAATCGGGTTCAGGCTGCCAGGAATGAAAGGTTTCCCGGCTTCTTTGGGCGACTACCCTCCACTGCTTTGTCAGTTTCTTCTTTTCGATTACCTTCGAATTCCACTTTTGCAATTTCGAAATACCTTCCATTTGGACGAACCCAGATACGGGTGGGTTCTTTTCTGGTGAGATGATCGTCTTTCCATAATTGATTAAGGGCTTCGCTTACCGACATCGGTATTCGCGGTCCTGGCGAATCGGTATCGTAATCCCAACTAACAAAGCGATTCTTCCACCACTGTTCAGCCTTCTTTCGAGCAAAGCCTTTGTGTTCGAAGCACACCCATTCAGAGTACCGTTCGAAGTTTCCGCCCCAGTACTCGACCTTGACCGAGTCAGGCTTGCCGCGTTTTTCATGGCGTGAGTAAGTCACGCGATCGATCCACACCGGCTTCGCTTCGATCTGACTCGACAGCACAGCGTCTTCAGCTGCGCGGCGATCGATCTTGGGAATTGGTGCCGGCCATTCATGTCCACAGTCTGGGCAAACCCTTACAGCAGCATGGACATAAGTCTGGCATTCCGGACACGACTTAAACGGCGCATCGCCTTCGGCCGGCTCGCCAGGTTTCTTTGCTTTCACCCGATCGACCGGGCCGTGCCTTAAACAGTTGCCGGCGAAATCTAACAGCAAGCAGTCTTCTTTACCGTTGGCGATCCGCATCCCGCGGCCGACCATTTGGACGAACAGTCCAGGGCTTTTTGTCGGGCGCAGCATGCCGATCAGATCGACACCCGGCGCATCGAAGCCCGTGGTCAGCACGTTCATATTGGTGACGCACTGAATGTTCCCGCGGCGGAAGTCATCGATGATCCGCGCTCGCTCAACTGCCGGCGTGGCGCCGGTAATCATTTCCGCGGTGACGCCACGCTCGCGGACAATGTCCCGCACCGCTTCAGCGTGGCTAACGCCAGCGCAGAAGATCAACCAGCTGCCGCGGTCTTTACCCTTTGCAACAATCTCATCGACCGCGCCTTGGGTTTTCTCGTCCACGTTCACCGCGGCTTCCAACTGCTTGAGGATGAAGTCACCACCACTGGTGCCAACACCCGTTACATCAAGCGTTGTGTCGGTTGCCTTGCTGATGACTTCCGACAGATACCCATCCTCGATGCAGTCGAGGACGGGTAGTTCATAAGCGATATCATGGAACATCCGATCGTCGCCTTCGATCAGCGATCCACTGTCCAGGCGGAACGGTGTAGCCGTGAATCCGACAACCTTCAGCGCAGGGTTCAGCTGTTTCAGTTCAGCTATAAACGTGCCGTACATGGCCGTCCCGCGCCGCGGGATCAGATGGCACTCATCGATCAGCAATAGATCGCAGTGCCTGACTTCGTATGCCTTCTGATAGATCGACTGAATGCCGGCACACATGACTTGCGCTCCGATATCCTTCTGCCCCAGGCCGGCGCTATAGATTCCAGCCGGCGCTTCCGGCCAGTTACGTTTCAGCGCGGCATGGTTTTGCTCGATCAACTCCTTAACGTGCGTGACCATCAGCACCCGCGTGTCCGACCAGTGTTCGAGCGCAGAGCGTATGAACTCCGCAATGACCACAGACTTACCCGTGCCAGTCGGCATCACCACAATTGGGTTTCTGTCCACTGTCTGAAGAAAATGATTGTACAGCCCTTTGATCGCGTCCGTTTGGTATTCTCGTTGTTCAAACGCCACTATTTTACCCCCAGTTTTTGTGCAATTTTCGACCGAAACTCAGCCAGCGGATCGATCTCCTCCGGTGTTTCTTCGCCTAACATAACCAGGCCGGATCGCAGTATCTCTCTCACTAGCGTTGATTTTTTCAATCCGGTTTCTACCGATAAGCGATTTAAGGCTTCATGCGTTTCCCGACTTGGCCGTACCGAAATAGTTTGCCGTACCGAAATAGTTTGATCATATTTTATTTCTGCCTTGTGCTTTGCACCCTGTGCTTTCTTGATTAAATATCTTCGCAAATAAGTATTCGGTAGCTCTGTGATCCCATTCTTACGCAAATCCTCAATCTGACGCTCAATCTCGTCATCCTCGATGACTTGCTCGATATCGATTTCTTTACGCTGTTCCACTATCCACCCACCTTTCCTTGGTTTTAAGTTCGTAAACGATGTTAATTCCCTCGATGTCCACTTGCTCACCTGGCACCAACTCGGGGATATACCGGTGCAGCTTGCCACCCTCACAGCATGTGTCGGGCGTGATCTCGATCGGATCGCCCTCACGCGAACAAGTCCACGTGCCACCCTCAACTGGCGTAGAGTGTAGGCAAGTGCGGCAGTTCCGTTCGGGCCACTGGCCTTCATAACAAAAGCCTTGGAAGTCGCACCAGTTGCAGGGCGATCCCTTTACCAGGCTGAACGGCCGATCGGGCGGGGCCGGCATTTCGACCAGGCGCTTTGCCTTCTTTAGGATACGCTCGCCGGCCAATTGATTCCGCTCCACGATCTCTGTATAGAGGTCGTCGTTATCTTTGTTCTTCGCCATATAAAGTGCGGCCGGCAAGTCGCCCAAGTGCATGTAGCTTTGCATCTGGTCGTAATGTTCCGGCTTGGACTGTTCCACACCTTCGCGCTGTAGTTTCCTAAAGCTCGCGGCGTTGTGCGTCTTGAATTCTACAAGGTGCCATTCGTTAGAAGGCAATGGCGGTCCCTTTACGATCCCATCCATCGAGCCACCAAAGTGTCCGGTTTCGTCGCGGACTTGCCACTGGCGACCGGTATCGGGATCAAGATCAAGGACAGTGCAACCGATCCGGCGCAGATCGCTCACCATGCGCGGCTCTTCGAAGTCACCTGTTTTGAACAGTCGCAGCGTCCGGCCCTTAAACAAAACAACGGCGACATGGCGAAAACTCAACCATGTCTCCCGTTCGCATTTGCGGCCTATGCCAGAGGCGCCCATGTGTGAGCGGCCTCCAGCATATTGATCGGCCTCATACGCATCGAAGATCAAGTCTTCGATTGTTTTTTTAAACTCAGGCAGCGCGGTCAAGGCTCGCATCCTGATCATCGAGGTCAGCGCATAGATTTGCATAAGCTGCAAAATTGCGCGGGTCATTCAAAGGGTCTTCGCCATCAATGACCCGTTGGATGTTGTGCCGCCACTCGTTTTGAATGAACGTCCATTTGCTTTCCCGCATCAGGCAGCCCTCGACCAGGGTGCCTTCGGCTGTGCGGCCGCCACCTCAAGCGGGTCCACATCCACCGCGGCAGCTGGCGCAGCAGCAGCGGGCTCCGGTTGCGGTGCGACCGGCGGCGTAAAGGTTTGCCGTGCCGGTGCAGCGTTGAGCGGCATGTATTTGCTGACCTCATTAGGGAAATCGACGTTATTGGTCAGCTTAATACGCACCTTGAGCCGACCGCCCAGCATGTCGTTTGTGTCTTGACTACCGGGCTTGCCGATCGCGCCCAGTAAATCATGCAGCTGGCGCCGCCCAATTTGCTCGACCGTTGCCTTCTTCGGGCCGGTATTGATGATGTTCAATGAGTCGAACACCAATCGTCCGGCAAGCGCACCGGCCTCGATTTCGTAGCGGATAGCCACGCGCATACCGCCCTTGGCAGTGTCTTTCAGTTCGGCCTCTTTGATCACCACTGGATAGTCGCCGGCCGGGATCGGGGCGTAGTCGGGTTTCTCTTCGATCTCAACGTCGAACGCCTCTTGCGGGAGCATAGCCATCACGCGGCCTCCTTTTTATTTGGTTGGAAAAACTCGATGTATTCGGCGATCGCCGTCCACTCCATTGGTAGCTCCAACGGCATGCCATAACGGTTTTTAGCCAGGGCGCTAGGACGTTCCTGGCAGTAGAGAACGCGGTCGCCTTGACCTATTGCGCGGACCTTCTTCTTATTAAAGCCCGTGTCGTTGCTGGTCGTCGCGACTCGATAATTGGCGAAAAACACACCGTCGCTATGCTCCTGCACAATGGCATTAGCGGCCTTGTGCAGCTTGATATCATAGCGGTCGTAGGATTCCGTCTCCGGATTATCGAATTTTTTGATCTGACTATGAGCGGTTTGCACAATTGTCATGCCACGATCGCGAAGGTATGTGATGGCGTCTATATATTCCCGCCAATATGAAAGCGCAGCGACATAGCCTTTGCCGTAACCAGGCGCTTCGATATCCGCCCAATCGTGATCCTTGCATGCTTGCGCCCAGATCAGCGGCTCAAGCCAGTCCAGACTGTCTACGACCAGCGTCTGGAACTTATGCTTTTCGGTTGCCAGCACCGTCAGCGCACCAAGCACATCGGCAAATGTCGCCATCTCATCTTTCGGGAACGAGTCCACCTTAATGGTGCCGAGTCCGTCCTCTGTGCAAATCACAACTGGATTTGGAAACGAACAAGCGAGGGTCGTTTTACCGATCCCGCTAACGCCGTAGGTCACCAGGATTGGCGACCGCGGTTGCCCCGACTTGCGGAGCGTATCTAATGAAATAGCCATTTTGGTATCTCCTATAATTGACATTCTCACAATCTCACTGTGCGAATTATCCTCTTGACTTGTTATATTGTCAACGAAATAATGCTGGATAATGTGAAAATGTCAATTAAGGTGGACAAAGTGACAATGGATGAGGGCAATAAAGTGAACGAGGACTGGTTCAAATCGCAGTTGGCGGCCAGAGGATCAAGCCAGGCCGACCTGGCGCGGTTCTTGGGACGCGATCCAAGTGCCGTTTCGTTGATGCTGAAAGGCAAGCGGCGTTTCCAGATGAAGGACGCCGAGAATATTGCGTCATATCTGCAAGCGCCGGTCGAAGAAGTTTTAAAAGCCGCCGGCATACCGCTTGCCCAGCAATCTGCGGAAATCGTCCGCGTTAAAATTGTCGGCGTTTGCACAGGCGAAATGCTGGTGAACATGCAGTCCTCTGCCGTTGCTATGATAGATGGTCATCGTGATCTACCGCGGGACAGTGTCGCTATTAGAATGCAGACGCTTGGATCCGCGGCCAGCTACATGGATGGCTGGGTGCTATTCTTTTCACCTTCGAACGCCATCGACCCCAGCATGGTTAACCAGATGTGCGTGATCGAGCTTACGACAGGCGATCGCCGGATCGGGCAGCTGCAACGCGGATATCAGTCTTACACTTATAATGTGGTGTTGCTGGGCGGTGGCACCTTGGAAGATATCGAAGTGAGGTCTGCTAACCCTATAACCTGGATAAAAACTTAGGATGCATCCGCATTCGTTTGCACTAAGCGTAGACAAAACCACAATTCTTGGAGTAAATTGACGCTATGAAACATCTAACACCCAAAGAACTTGAAGAACGCTGGGGTGGCGCCATTAAAGCCACTACCCTCCGCAACTGGAGACGCGCCGGTCGCGGCCCTGCGTTTATAAAGCTGGGCTCAAAAGCGGTCTATCCACTGTCCGCGATCGAGGCTTATGAAGCTGATCAATTTATCGACAGGAGCGCTGCATGATGGCGAAAGGATACGGCATGCCCAAAAAACCCAAACCTAAGAAGAAACCAAAAAAGAAGTAACGAGATCGGCCCACCCCTGGAGGGCCGTTTTCTTTTCCTCGAGGTATTCATAGCGATCGTACACGCCGGTCACCTCGCTATCGGTATGACCTAACACACGCGCCACAATAAATCGCTTAGACTTCTGATCGCCGGTAAGCACCCGACCCGATATGTTGGTCGCAGCTGTTCGCCGCAGATCGTGCGGCGTCCAGTGTGCGATATCTAATAGATCACCTCGCCGCCTGATCTTAGTGTTAAGCGTATTCGGCAAGACGCTCGCGTCTTTCCTGGGCGACAGGAAATATTCCGGCCGCTCTGATCTCCGAACAGAGCGCGAATTGATTTCATCGACGCGATCGAGGATCGCCATTACCTGATCGGACAATGGCACAAGGTGGACGCGGCCGCTCTTGTGTACGCTTTTCGGGATCGTCCACACCCTGGCATCGTGATCGATCTGATTCTTGCTGATCTGGCACACCTCACCAGGTCGCTGACCTGTCAGTAATAACAGTTGGAAAATATATTGCGTTGTGTCGCCCAGGTTGTTCGAAGCTACCGCAAAATCTTCGCGGTCGGTCCACTCCCAGAACGCCTTTATTTCTTCGGCGCTCAACACGCGATCGCGCCTTGTTTCAGTGCCTGGTCTTTTCAAAAGGTAGCACGGTGAGACCTCGATCAGCCCTTGCTCGACTGCCCAGTTAAACATCTTTCGGGTAGTCGCAAAGGTCCGGTTTGCCAAGACCGGCGCCCGCTTGTGTATTTTATTGAGTACCGTCGCAAGGTCTGCCCGACTAATTTCTGTCAGTGGCGTATCCTTAAATGCCGGCAGCAAGTCGCGATCGATCATCTGTTGATCCTTCTGCCAAGTCTTTTTATTAGGCTTGGCATATAGATCGATATAATCGTGCGCGAGATCGCGAAATGTTTTAGCGGCGATCCGCGATTGCTTGGCGGCGGTTGGGTCGTCGCCCGCTTGGACTTCTTGCTTGAACTGCGCTGCCTTAATTCTCGCGGCAGCCAGGGTCAGCTTATCTTTTGTATGACCATATTCGCCTATCTTGGGCCGTCGCTCTTTACCGTTTTGCGTCCGGTAATATAGCAAAAACGATTTGCGACCACTGGCATAGTGCCAGAACTGAAGGCCGGCCACGCCTCTTATTGGGCAATCCTTTAGCTTCGTGCCTGGTGCGCTATTTCTTAGATCAGAATCTTTAAGCATTTCTAAGTCGCAAATAAGTCGCAATCTGTCGTGACATTTAAGGCGTCCAAGTTCAGGTGGGTGCGTTACCGTGCAAATCAGAATAATAATTTACCAATTAATCACAATAGTTTATTGCACTTTAATTAAAAATAATGTATTTAAATGCACATGAGTGCATCGATTGATCAGTTGTCTGTTAATCACCCTGTCGCAGGTTCGAGTCCTGCCCGCGGAGCCAATAAAATCAAGCACTTAGCACATATCGCGCTAGGTGCTTTTTTGTTTAAGTCGCATATAAGTCGCACGGCAGCCCTACTGGTCGATCGATTCTCTCGTTTTAGCTTTATTTAAGAAGGGAGAAATGACGAAATGAGTGAACGCAAAAGCATGCCGGTCTACACCGGTCACAGTACGAGCCTCGCCGAGCAAGGCCACAGGGCGGCGTCGAGATTCAGAGAATCGCGAAAAATTTGGGACGCGATCCCGAAACGTTTTATTCGGAACGTCGATGTATACGCGTGGCGGAATCGGTTCCAATTGATGTCTACAGCCGCGCGCGCGTTCATGGCGATCCAAAATCCTCCCCGCGAATGTGGGCCGACAATCGAAAACTGGAAAAATATGAACAGCAAATCCGGCACGGTCATCAGATGCCTTGGAGATCTTGTAGTTAGTTCTCGACAGACTTTCACAATCTCCCAACTCGAGGTCGCTCTACCGAAAAATTTTTCATGTGTGCGGAAAAGTTTACAGAATATTTGTAACCGTGGGATTGAATTAAAATTACTCGTGCGCGGGTGCAACAGCACATTTTCGGTCACCGAATTGTTTATTGCCGAGTTCTACTCACGAACCCTTTGGCGGGACCTAAATGACGATATTGTCGATTGGTGTCGCCAGGTAGTGATGCTCGACGACATGGTCAAGACGGCAATCAAAACCACCGAGCAGGAAGAACTTGGAGAACTTTACGACTCTGGTATGCGTTCAATTTCCGAGCGTCTCGACATGGGTGACTATGACGAGGAAATTGGATTTGATCGCGATGCAGATTAGCGCGAGCGTTGGTAATTTTTACCAGCGAGTTGGTAATTTTTACCAGCGAGTTGGTAAAATTTACCAGAATTTTGGTAAAGATTACGCGAGATAAATAGCATTATTAGCGTATTGTTTGAGCATGCTCAAACAATCAACCAAGGTCATCGGCACAGCGTCAAACTGCTTCACCGTCAGCGTCGTGAACACGATTGACAAAACGGTTTATATCGAAAGCGACGGCCCCGACAATTGCGTTGCCATTCTAGGATCGTTGCCGATCGGCACCGCGCCTGTGTTTTTTTTAAACCCTGCCAACGAGATCGCGCCGGAAATGTGCGAAGGAAAATTTGGGTACATAAAAATTATAGACGGCCGCGGTTTTTTGGGGGTCATCCAGTCGTCAACAGAGCATCGCGACTGCTTTGATATCGCAGATTTGAACGGCAACAGTCACCTCAAAAACATAAAGATCACCAGCGTAACGCCAATAATCTCGGCTCAATTTGCCGCGTGATTGACAATATGGACAGTCTCATCGTCAATATTGACGTACACCATCGTGACGTTCAGAAGTTTTTGAATCGCTGTTCGCGGCCGGTGTATGAGCGACGGCACCCGTCTGTCAGGTAACTGGCGTTTGTTTTCAGATTTAACGTCAACAAAAAGCATTTCACCGGTCGCTCTTATCGCAATTAAATCCACCGGCCCAAAACCCAGGACCGGCTTGAAAACATAGTAACCTTCGCGCAAAAAATGCAAAGCGGCTATCTCCTCCGCGATCGCACCAGTTTGGTTGTACTTGTGCAAAGATCAATCTTTTGTCTTGGTGACCTGGCGCTTGTCGTATGACCTGGCACCCGAATAACCGAGATATCCAGCGCCAAACAAAGCCCACAAGCTGTCCGGTATTGCCGCCAATAAATCTTTAATATTGGTGGCAGCCATAGCAACATCGTTGGGGAACCAAATTCCTATAATGCCGCCGACAAAACAGAGCATGATCACCGCGTATATTATATATAAAAAGGATGGACGCGCCCGGCTCGTCCAGGGATCGGCCGACTTTGCTTCAGCCACGATCGCGCTCATCTGGATTTCGTACCGCTTCAGATCGAGATTAACTAATTTGGCTTTGGCGTTGGCTCGCTCTTCTTCGGTTTCGAAGAGGTTATCGATCAACTCGCCGCCGAGCTTGCCGAGTATTGGGCCTAATATACCGATCATTTTAATAACTCCATAATGCCGCCCTGGTGATGCCGTAGCTGTTGTCTAGCGGAACACAGTCAATATGGACAAAACGACTATTCCACGGGCCCTTCTGGTTGACGCCAATCCCATTAATTGTTTTTTCGTCAAGGGCCAAAGCAATGATATTCATGGCAGCGGTCCCGGCAGAATGTGCATCTATCGCCATTCCCAGGTGGTGCGCCCCACCATTCGGTGCGCCCTTCTCAATCTTTGCTTTTGTGATCGAATGGTTTTCACACCTAAACGCACTGGAGATCGTCATCGGTTGACCAAGTTTCTCGCGGATCCGCTCCAGGGTCATCACAAAATCATCATCCATCTCAGCGCGATCGCATCCGCAGCTGCACACAAATTCGGATCGCTTAAAATATTTTAGCTTAGAGAAATCAATCATCAGTTTTATCCTTCTCGCTGGGAACAGGGGGATGTTTTCCGTTATGAGCAGACAAATATTCGCGTCGATGTGCATCAACGTCGCGCCGCAAATGCTCGATCTCGACCTTGTTTCGCTCCAGTGATCGGTGCAGTTTCTCACGTTTGCTAGGCTCAAGCATTCCGCTGAGAACATGCGTGCGCTGCGCCTGGGTCTCGATCGCCGTGTGTTGTTTGTCGATGGTGCTATCGAGCTTGCGGAGTCTCTTTTCCATGTCGCCCAGCTGTTCGATCACGCCGCTCAATTTGGTTTTGACGATCACAAATGCGCTGACAACCGAGACAAGCATCCCGCCGACAGTCATCAATAATCGCAAATCGGCGCTCTCCATTAGACGCCTTCGAGCTTTTTTCCCGCGGCCAGAACACAGGCCAGGTTGCCAGACCGCAGCACGATAACAAAATCTCGATCCTTCGAATAAAACAAAACGCTTGCCTTTTTGCCGGTGCTGTTTTCGCTCTGCCCAGTCACTCGCACATCAAACCCATCGCGATCCAGGCGAGCTTGCAAATCAGCCGGCCGGTAGCATGGCCCTGTCGTTGTGATGGTATCAACTCGCTGAATGTTGGCGGCGGCCGCGCACGCACACAAGACCATAATTATTGCGACGATCAGACCTAGCTTAGTCAGACCAGTGGGCATCATCGCTCGCATCGAAATTGAGAATTTGATCGTCGCTCATCGAGCCGATTGACGCCTCGATCTCGTCAGACTTTGTTCGCAGCGCCGTGACCTTCGCCCATTCAGTTACCGCCGCCGCCTTGGTGTCGGCGTTGTCAGATGACAGATCAGCAATTACGTTTCGCTGTTTCCAATCAGGCATCAATTCGAGGATGCGTTTAGACGATTCTGCTTTGACGTGGGGCGTCAGCTTTTCTTTCGCCTCGTTTGCGTCGATGTAGAGGACAGTGCCATGTCGATTGATCGTCATTATGCTCGCTCCTCAATTATGAGTTTGGTTGAGCTAACGGCTCGACCGGCTTTACCAAAACCCGCATCCGTCGTTTGGATCGCGCCACTGTTCGACACGTAATATGTGGTTCCGGTAACGAGAGACCCCTGCGCCGGTGTGGCGGCGGCCCCCGGTAGCTGAACGGTGACGGTCTCTCCATCGCCAACGGATGTCGATGCGAAACCGATAAAATTTGATGAGGTCACATTTGTCGTTGTATGGGCTGGCCTAATGCCATAGGATTTTCCTGCTGCTGACCCCACTTGTGTGTAAAGTAGGAACCCACCGGCATCAGGACTCCAAGCAACATCTGCATAATAATCCATCGCATCGGTGCTGATTTGTACCGGCGAGGCGACCGAAAACGTGTCGGCAGCCGCCGTGCCGCCCTTACTAATTGTCACTACCCATAGCGACACGCGGTCAGAGTTAGCGTCGTCTGGGGCGAACAGACAAATATAGTTGGTTCCGGGGATAACGCCCATAGCCTTGCCCGGTTTCGCCGCACCGGGATAATTCGTCTGAATTGTTTGAAGTGCTGACTGAGCATACCCGCCAGTTAGCGAAATTGTCCGCAGGAATTTGCCATCAAACCAAATCGCTCGGTCGAGGCCAGCGTCATAGCGGGTTTTTCCCGGACCCACGAACATATCGGTGTCAGACCAACTAGCTTCACCGGTTTCACTGTACGCCGTTGAGCTTCCGGTTCCAGAAATTGTACCATGTGTTAGATGGGTTCTGTAGTCAGTCGCACCGTGATATTCGGTTTTAATTACCATCAATTTTGAGGGGCCGGAGAACCAAACCGGAGTGGAATAATAATGGTATGAGCCACTGCTGCTTGGTATTCCGAGATCGAAATCTGAGCCGCCAGACATAGAATCAGCGGTGGCATCTGACCCCGGTGTCAGAGTCCAAAATTTTCCATAGACGGTACTGACCGATGAGATATTCTGAAACGTCGAAAGGATGGCGTGATCGGACGCGCCGACAAACATCGATGATCCATATGGTAAATTTGAGGAATGCACGACAGATTTACCGTCTACGTCTAGCCCGTTCGAGCTACTATAGCTGGCCGTGTAAACGCCGACGCCGTGAGGCGACGTATCTTGTTGATGAATAGAAACACGATCATGCGTGGAAGAATAGTCGCATGAATAAACTGATTGACTACCCGCGAGCGTAGCACTCGCTGTTTCGCTGATCGCCATGCTCGCTGACAAGTCCAGAACACGAGCATACATCGCCGTCGTTCCGCTGATGGTTGCTCTGTGGGCAAGGAAAAATCGATCCGGCGTGGTCATGTAGACGATTCGACCGTCATCGCTTGCAGTCTCGCCAGAAGGCGTAAACGATGACCCTATCAGTTGGGTAATTGAGGTTACGGCTATTTCACTACAAGTGCCATTTGAGTTGAGGATCAAAGTTTTGCCTGCGGTGACAGCGCCGCTGGTTGTCAGTTCAATTGTCCCACCGGACGCCGGTAGGTTTGTGAGGTTTGCGCCCGATACTGCGGGCAATGCTGCGCTGCCATTTAACTGCACTAAATTATTCGCGCTGGTGCCAATCGTTTTACCCCAGCTAATGTCCGTTCCATCGCTGGACAACAGTGTCGAGGCGCCGCCGACAGCGAGGCGTGCGGTTGCGTTGGACGCATTGCGGACGATAATGTCGCCGCGTGCCGTCATTGGATCGTCAAGCGAACCGGCATTGCCCGTCCGCTGAAACTCGACCAGCAGATCGTCGTCGGCGCTGAAACTGCCGTTAGATGCAACGTGCGTTACCACTAACTTTACATAGCCGGATGCGTCTACGAGACTGGTCAGCTTGCCGATAAAGTAATTTTGCAGCGCACTCTTTTTAGAGACGACTATGGTGCCTTTGTCGCTGACGTTGGTGCTGTCATCCCAAGTCAACAGCAACGCAGAAACGTCAGGGTTTCCAGATGCGTTGCTTTGGTCGTCAAGAAATATCTGACTGACGCTCGACAGCGTCCCGTGATTAAAGCGTAATTTTCCCGCTGTTGGATCGGCGTCTGACGTTGAGGTCGCAAACACATAAGGCAGCACGCCCGCCTCGTCGCCTTGAATTCCCTGACTTCCGGTTGACCCCGTGTCTCCTTTGTCGCCCGTTCGCGAAAACATAACGCGAATACTATCGCCGTTTCCAAACGTGCCATTGCTGTCGATATGCGTCACGGCAAGTTGAATAAATCCGCTGCTATCGGTTAATCCTGTAATATGAAACACCGCGTAATTTGCCGGGGTTCCCGGCTCGACTAAGCGGATCCAGCCTTTAACGGTCGATGTTGAATCATCCCAGGTTTTTAGCCATGCCTCGATATCGGGATTGCCGGTGTCGGCCGTCGTGTCATCGATCGCTATAGCCGTAACGCTTGCCACGGTTGCGTGATTATAGCGCAAGGTTCCGGCGCCAGGATCAGCCATGCTGGTGGTTGTGCTAAAGGTATATTTCGGATTGGCCGCTGATGCTTCGGCCGCTGCCGTTACTGCGCTCGCAGCTGCCGCGGTCGCATTCGCCTCGGCCGCCGAAATGTTTGCGACAGTTGGCCCGGCAACGATCGCATCCGCATCACTATTCCAGGCACCAATTACCGTGTCGGCCGTTGGCGCCGGCAGCGTTGAGTCAATCGATGTTGCTGACGACACAGGTATTTTGATAGAGCGATCGACCTCTTCATCGATTTGCTGGCTCAAATAAACGCCGCGGTCGAAACCTTGCTCCTGTACGTCTGGAAAATAACCACCCTGGTTTTGCAGATCGATCGTCTGCGTGAGCGGCAGCACCCGCTTGATCGTGATCTTTTCGTTTGATTGCAGCTTGGTCGATCCGCTTGCCGGCCAGGTGATTGACCCGGTGCCTGGGAAGCTCGACACGCTCACCGAATAATTGCTTGTGCCGGCACCTTCGGTCAGCGTCGATTCCACGCCCGACGAATTCGTGAACGTCACAACCAGGTCGGTGTTGACATACACAGTAAACGCAAAGCTGAAACTCGTATTTGAGTCATTGCCCGCATATGAGATTTTTGCCGTCGTACTCGATACAGTCATTTTCCGACCTCGGTTTGCTTATAATAATTTACCTTTTGTCAACGATTTTTACAATGTCAACGATGCGAACATAGCTAATCTTTAAACGCTGATGTGCTTGGCTTGCGATAACCCACAAGCCAGTCGTACCAATCGACATCTTCGCCCTCCTCCATTTTGAAAGTGGCTCGCACCATACGGTTTAGCTGGACAACACCTGGCACTCCTGCACCGAAACCTATGACCCCAATCATTGTTTTTAAACTAGCCTCTGTTACCTCACCCTCATCGAACGCTCGACTCCACGCTTTTATAGATTTCCCAAAAGAGTCACCCAAGCTATCCATTGGTGTCATCGAATAACCAAACCCGCTGAAAGCCACGCCAGCTACATCACGCATCAACGGCACAGAAGACAACGCGAAGTATGCCGTTTTCATTGCCGTCCACTTGGCATAATCCCATCCTGATATCCGGCCGTCCTCGTCCTCGTTTTCGTCGGGCCATTTGTCTTTGTAGATGTTCTCGATGATCGTCGGCAGCGCCATAACCATGAACACTCGCGCCGCTGCTTGTGGCACATCCTTAATCCCGTGTTCCTTCAACCCCCCGGCTATCTGCCGCTCGATATTGTAGAGGACATTAAAGAACGAATAGAACATCATAAACGGCGCCATCGTTTCGTTCATCTGCGCGGCCGACATATCCTTTAGACCGCCGGCCGTTTGAGATGTTCTGATAAGGCTATCAGCGTAGTTAACCGCGTCAGCTGGCGCATTACCTTCAGCCAACGCTTTGTTGTAGGCGCCCATCCAGGTCGGATAATCGACCATCAACACCTGGATGCCGGCGATCGCCATCATGCTGAACCGCTGGAATTCCTTATAGCTCCCCTTCATCATCGATTGACCAGCAGCGGAACGCTCGAACTGACGCATGGCGTAGCTTACATCACGATCAGTGTTATAGATGCGGTGGCGCATTTCACCTGACAATTCCTTGATCATGCGAATGTTTTGCGCGGGGTTTTTAAGATAGTGCCACATGCCGTTGATCATCCACTTCGTCCCGGCCAACGCATTATATTTGCCACCTGGTTGCTGCGCGAGCGCATCAGCACTCGTAAACAGCCCAAGCGACTGCGCTATGCCTGTTGTGTAACTGAATCCCATAATGGCGATCGTAGAGTTAGTCCGGAAAAATTTAATAGCCTTTGACCAAAATTCTGACCGTACTTGCGGAGCTTGGTTTGCCGCGACCGCTCCCATCCAATTGTTCAAAACCTGGAAGTATTCATCGCCCATAGTCTGGACGATCGCTTTGTTTAATTTTTCTCGACGCAATAGTTTGCTTGTCGTCCGCACCGCTTCATAGTGCGTGATATAATGAGCGTTACGCTCTAGGTGTTGCGGTATCGCTGCGATATCTAAAGACACTGGCACAGCAAATGTTTCGTTTCGCTCTTTGGTCATGCCGGAAAAAACACCGGCCTGGTTGCCTTGGGCTTGCAAAGCCTCCAGCGCCGTCTTCTCCTTAATGTCCGCTCCCTGCGACGATCGACTCTGATCATACATCATGGGAAAATATCCGCCGCGGAACTCATATGTCTGGCCGCCGAATTCGCGCTCGAACGGTACAGCGTCAATTGTTTCCGGCGAGCGCCCATTTTCCTTACGGAATACCGCCTCGACTTCGGGATACATAGATTGGAAACTGTCCCAAATCGTTTGGACAAACTGCCATTCTTCCAACACCAGGTTGTCTAAAATTTTATCCAGTATTTCTTCGGTCAACGCAGCGGAATCATAGACATCCCGTGTGCTACCTCTGATTAATTTATCACGGTTACTTTCATTGCCCGTGTTCAGTGCCATCATAATTATTTCTGATCGCGCAAAGTAACGATTGAGTTCCGGCACATATACCTTAACCCCTAACTCCCTCTGCATCTTGCGCGGCATGTTTTTGATGGCGTCCATGATCGGCTTGCCAACCTTTGCCACCATGTCGTTTCGCGCTGCTTCCGCATCAGCAAACGTCTGAAAGAAAAATTTATGAAACGGACCAACCTTTTCGCCGTCTACCTGGAACGCTAGAAATTCAATTTTAACCAGGCTGGCATCGAGCGATGCCAGGTTCGACATCCGATTGTCTTTCCACTCCTTCCAGCGGCCCTTTAAAGTACCGGGATATCCTCCTTGCTTGCCTATGCCTCGCTTGGTCATAGGCCGATCCAGCAGGCGGTCGGTTATTTCCGTTTCCGCATCGTCTAAATAAACACGCTGACCCTCAACTTCGATTGTCTTCGCCAATCGCCCCTGTGCCTCGATCGACTTGATCGCGTCCCTCAACGTGCGGAACTCATCAAGCGTCAAATCCTGGTAATTGGTTTGACCATCCGCATCTAAAATTTCTTGCGGTATGTCAAAAATTGACCCGTCGTTTTCTTCTGCCGCCTTTGCGAAATCGAGCCAGGCTTTTATGTCCTTCGACAAGCGCGGCCCAAATTGATAATTCGATAATATGTTTTTGATCTGATCAACGTATTCGGCAGCAAG
>MPLU02109004.1_pt1 | contig 21094 bp, 20 predicted proteins | sample 1617381 | NCBI WGS metagenome assembly MPLU02 (sample SAMN05944801, study PRJNA350692) | marine metagenome | biome: marine; feature: ODZ; material: water; isolation source: 90 m water sample filtered on 0.2 um supor filter | place: Pacific Ocean | collected 2012-04-08 | depth 90m m
GGCAATTTTTGATGCTGTGATCAAACTTCGCAAGAAGGTGGGCAATGAGTCATTCCTGGAGCGTCGAAAGCATGAGCCGACCCACCGTTATTACACAATTGGCCATCAGATGAAAAGAGTTGAGCCTATTGTCACCGGGGCATATCTGTTGGCAAAAACTCAGCAGGTAGCATTGAGTCCTGGTACCGGATTGCCTCTGGCGACTCAGGAATCCGAGCCACTGGCTGAGACTATCTCCCTGTCAGCTGAGAATCATGAGTGAGACATCACCCCCTCAATCTGATCGTGACAATGCGGCTGGGGCGGCTGAGCAGGCTTCACAAACGAAACCTGAAGATGGTCAGAAAACAGAGGCCAAGCAAATAGATACCAAGCCTTCGGTAGATGTTGATTCAAAAGCTGTGAACCAAGCCGATGGCAAGCAGGCCTCCAGCCCTGTTCCTGCAGACCCTGATCGAGGCCCCGTGAGTCAATGGTTGATCAAGCAGGGGCTTCAGCACACCCCCCTTGAGCCAGACCATATCGGTGTGGAGATGATCCGCGTTGAGCCCTCGGCCCTACCGGTGATTTCCTCAGCGCTTAAGAACCATGGTTTTGACCATCTCCAATGCCAGGGTGGTTATGACGAGGGGCCTGGCTTGCAGTTGGTCTGTTTCTATCACCTGGTGGCGATGCAGGAATGGATTGAACAATCCCTTGCTGATCAATCTCAGGCAGCATTGCGGGAAGTTCGCCTGAAGGTTTTTCTGCCACGCCAGGGGACCCCAAGTCTGCCAAGTCTCTATAGACTCTTTCGCGGTGCAGATTGGCAGGAGCGGGAAACATTCGACATGTTCGGGATCAATTTTGATGGCCACCCCCATCCCAAGCGTTTGTTGATGCCGGAAGACTGGAAAGGCTGGCCGTTGCGCAAGGATTATGTCCAGCCTGATTTTTATGAGATGCAGGACGCTTATTAGTGCAATAGATCAAAGGCATTGAGTCGATTTTTAATCGGCTGTGGTCTGTTTGTTCTGGACTTGAAAAATTGTTTTCTGCTTGAATCCTTGTTTTTCTGAACAGTTTTTTGGCTTGCTGGTAATTGCTGCTTTCCTGATCAGTGGCCTTCGTGATCGGCTGTCTCGAGGATTGGGTTGTCTGCCTTCATGAGCTTGCCTGTTGAGGCGCAACCCGCTTGTGGTTTCTGTAGAAGCGCATCACGGCCAGGGCCAGGCTGCGAGGGTCATGGCGCAGTGTGGCTGTTGCTCTGGCACCCTGCAGGGGGGCTTGCAGAACCTCATAGCCCTGGGCCTTGAGTTGGCGTAAATCACAGCGGACCGGCTCTGCACCTTTGGTTCTGTAGTGATCCAGAAGTGTTGATGGATTGATTGCATCCTGAGCAAGCACGGCTCCGAACAGTCGCTTGCTGATACCAAGGCTTGCGAGCTGGGCTTCGATCGCCCGTAGATGGCCGATCACATCAAGTCCATCGGTTTCGCCGGGCTGAGTCATCAGATTGCAGATATACAACTTCGGCGCCTTACTGCGTTGAATCGCTGTCACCAGTTCCGGTACAAGCAGGTTCGGCAGAAGAGATGTGTAAAGACTGCCAGGGCCGAGAAGAATCAGATCAGCCTGGGCGATCGCTTCCAGGGCCCGGGGCAGGGCCGGCGGTTGCTCTGGCAGGCAGCCGAGCCTCACGATCGGACTCGGAGCCTTGCCGATGGCCGATTCCCCTTCGATGCGTGAGCCGTTTTCCAGTTCCGCCCAGAGTCGAACATCCACATTGGTGGCGGGGACAACCTGGCCCTGCACCGCCAGGACACGGCTTGAGGCGGTGATCGCCGATTCGAGATTGCCGGTGATCGCCGATAGGGCTGAGAGGAAAAGGTTGCCGAAGCTATGGCCCTCAAGTCCACTTCCCGCAGAGAAGCGGTACTGAAACAGGCGGGTGAGCAGGGGTTCCTCCGTGGACAGGGCTGCCAGGCAGTTGCGGATATCACCCGGGGGCTGCACGCCCAGCTCTCTGCGCAGAACTCCGCTGCTGCCTCCGTCATCGGCGACGGTAACGATCGCCGTGATGTTGCTGCTGTAACGCTTGAGGCCACTGAGCAGAGTTGCAAGTCCGGTGCCTCCACCGATGGCGACGATGTTTGGCCCACGGTTGAGTTTGCTTTTTGCCCGTAGCGCATCGACAAGAACCGTGTCTTTATCTGGGGCCAGGGCGTCCTGAATCGAGCCAAAACTGCGGCTTTGCCCCCAGAGCAGCAAGATGGCGCCGATGATCAGCACCAGGGGTCCGGTGATGTTCCGTGGCATCACGTTGGTGATGGTTCCCAAGAGCCATGTCAACGTCTCCAGAACCCAGTAGATCGGCTTGAGATCGGCCCAGACCGCAGCGCCAAGCAGTGCCATCAACAAGCCAAGACCAGAGGTCAGCAGCCAACGTTTGACCACAAGTCCCGGTTGCAGCCAAAGCACCGCTTGCCGAGAACGGCTGACAAGGCCTTTCTGCCTGGCTGTGTGCAGATCGCCATTGCTGCGCTGCTTGGCGCCGCGTCTGGCTTGCTTGCGGTTGGGGGAGGGCTGGAACGGCGAGGTCACATGCGCTGGGGTGGCCAGGCCAGAGATCGTGTCCCTAACTTTAAGGAAGCTTCACTGGCTGGGCATCCCAGGCAAGATGTCGTTGTTATTCGTCCGTAATCTCTGTGCCCCAAAGCGCACCAGTGGTGGAGATGCGTGATCTCACCATGCAGTGGGGCTCCAGGCCGGTGCTTGATCTTGTCAACTTGAGCATGGGGCCCGGCGAGCGGCTTGCGGTTGTGGGTCCGTCCGGGGCTGGCAAATCCACGGTGCTCAGACTCCTGGCTGGCCTGCAGATGCCTACGGCAGGAGAGTTGCGCCTGTTCGGTGAACCCCAGGATTACCTGCGTCTGGATCAGGCCCAGCCTCCAGATGTTCGGCTTGTGTTTCAGAACCCAGCCTTGCTGGCTTCACTCACGGTTGAGGAAAACGTTGGCTTTCTGTTGATGCGCAGTGGTCGGCTCAGTGCCGCGGAGATTCACGACAGGGTGATGGCTTGCCTTGAAGCTGTGGGGCTTTATGAAGTGGCGGATCAATACCCTGGTGAGCTCAGCGGTGGCATGCAGAAACGTGTCAGCTTTGCCAGGGCCTTGATTGATGATCCTGATCGGGATGCCGATGCGATGCCCCTGCTGCTCTATGACGAGCCCACGGCTGGACTTGACCCTGTGGCTTGCACAAGGATTGAAGACCTGATTGTCAAAACCACCACTGTTGCCCGTGGTTGTTCGATGGTGGTGAGCCATGTGCGCAGCACGATTGAGCGTTCTGCTGAGCGGATCCTGATGCTTTATGGCGGTCAATTTCAGTGGCAGGGGTCTGTTGAGGACTTCAGGCAATCGGACAACCCCTATGTGGAACAGTTCCGGACAGGTAATCTGCATGGACCCATGCAACCTGCGGACCACTGATCTCCATGCGTCGCAGTGTTCGTGAAGCCATTGTCGGGTTTTCCATCGTCGGAGCTGTTGCGGGTTTTGCCGCAACCATGCTCTGGCTCAGGGGCGTTCAGCTCGGTGCCAAGGTCTGGCGGGTGACGGTTGACTTCTCCAATGCCAGCGGACTTGCGGAACGATCCCCGGTGACCTACCGAGGAATTTTTGTCGGTGCTGTTGAAAACATTGAGGTCACCCCTGAATTTGTCAGGGCCACCCTCGAAATCAATCAGAGCGATCTACGCATGCCTCTGCCGGTGCTTGCCACTGTCGCTTCTGGTTCCTTGCTGGGCGGGGATTCTCAGGTGAATCTGATCAGTCGTGGCAATCCTGTGCCGGCTGATGCCCCTCTACCCCACTCGAGACGGTGTGCTGCCAGCAAAATTGTGCTCTGTGATGGCGCCAGGATCTCAGGCCAGCAAGCGGCAAGCATGTCCACTGTGATGGAAACGCTGCAGTCGATTCTGAATAAGGCCCAGAAGGAGAAGTTGGTCACCAATATGGTCGATTCTATGAAGCAGTTTGATTCCACGGCAAGAGATGCGGACGAATTGATTAAGCAGCTCCGCAAGGAGATTGTCCGGGCCGAACCGATGATCAGGAATCTGAATAAGGCCAGCCTCAATGCTGCTGATGCAACCGGTCATCTCAACAACATGATGGCGACTCTTGATAACCCCAAAACACTGAGTGATTTAAAGCAGACTGTGAGCAACGCTCGCGCGTTAACGGCAACGATTGATGCAGTCGGTGGCGATGTGGAGAAACTCACGGCAGATCCAGAATTCATGAAGGGTGTGCGCAGCGTCACCATTGGCCTTGGTGAATTTTTCAATGAGCTTTATCCCGCTCAGACCGATGCGAGATCCACCAATCCCTGAGGCTTAGGCCCCAATCAGTGATCAGTTCCATCCCATACCTGCTGAGTTAGATGGTCATTTTCCTGCCAGGTTGGCCTGTTAACTATCCTTTTCTGCTCAATATTTCCTGGTCAATTCGTTGGCTGCAAGCTTGCTGCGAGTTTTAGCCTTCAGGTCACCGTATTGATCGCTTCCAGGGCTACAGCGGCAATCGCCTGATCGCTGGCTTTCGGCAGCTGAACATATTTGCCGCCAGCGGATTCGGCCAGATCCTTGCCCATGCCGCTGCCGATGAACTTTCTTTCGGTATCGATCACCAGCAGCTTGATGCCGAGCATGCGGTAGCGAGAGGCCACATCCAGCACCTCCTGTTTGAGATCCACGGGTTCCTCCCCTTCCAGTTGGGGTTGCCCCAGGGAAAGTCCCAGGGGGACATTGCCGCGCCCATCTGTGATCGCCACCACCACAACCTGGCCGAGATCCCCTGTCGCCAGGGCGTTGGCACCCACACGTGCCGCCTGGGTGAGACCGTGGGCCAGGGGTGATCCACCACCACAGGGCATGGATTCCAGCCGCCTGCGAGCGGCGGTGATCGATTTGGTGGGTGGTAGCAGCACCTCCGCCTGATCGCCGCGGAACGTGATTAGTGCCACCTCATCGCGGTTTTCATAGGCTTCGGTGAGCAGGCGGATCACCGCACCCTTGGCACTCTGCATGCGGTTGAGCGCCATTGATCCACTGGCATCCACCAGGAAGATCACCAGGGCACCGGCCTTGCGCTGCAGCAGCTTGGCCCGCAGGTCCCCCTCCTCCACAATCACGGTTCGCTGTGGTTCCCTGGCGCGGCGAACTTTCTGATAAGGGGCGGCGGCTCTGAGGGTCGCATCAACGGCGATCCGCCGGACGGGACCCCGGGGCAGGATCGGTTTGACATAGCGGCCGCGGCTGTCGCTGAGCACAACGGAACGGCTGCCACTGTTGCCGCTCTTTGATTTGGCCGAGGAGAACAACAGCAGATCGGGATCGATGGCGACCGCTTCAGGATCCAGCAGAAATTCCTCAGGGATCGATGGCGGGGCCTCGTCCTCAGGGGAATCCTGATCCTCGTTGTCCTGCTGGTCGTTCTCCTCCTGCTGCTCCTGATCTTCAGGGGGCTGTTCCTGCTCATCCGGAGTTTGTTCCCCGGGTGGTGGGGGCTGGTCTTCAGGGGGCGGCGGTTCCATCTGCTCCTCCTGGGGTGGCAGTTGCAGGGCCCTTGGCGCAATCACCAGTCGCACCGCGACCTGGAGGTCATCGGCTTCGACCTGATCCCGCCCACTGAGGGCTGCGTGGGCTCTGGCAACCCGCACGGCATAGAGCTCGGAGCGATGCCCTTCCACACCTCCGCGGAGCGCCTCCCTGACCAGGTATTCGATCTGTTCATGGCTGATCTTCACATCCTGCAGCCATTGGCGTGCCAGCAGCAGCTGGGTGGCCAGAGCATCCGTTTCCTCAGCCCAGCGGGCGGCGAAATCGTCCGTGCTCTGTCCATGGGCCAACACGGCCTCCGTGATCTCAACCCGTTGTTCGGTGCTGATCAGTTGGTCCGCGGAGAGGGCCATGGCAAAGCGATCGAGCACGTGATCGCGAATCGCGCCTTCCTCCGGGTTGTAGGTGGCAATCAGCAGGGGCCTGCAGGGATGGCTGAGGCTGAGCCCTTCCCGCTCCACCCTGTTTTCACCTGCCCCGCTGGCGGCCAGGATCAGATTGATGATGTTGTCGTCCAGAAGGTTGAGCTCATCGACGTAGAGCACGCCCCGATGAGCCTCCGCCAGCAGGCCCGGCAGGAAGACCGGTGATCCGCTGGCGAGGGAGGCTGCTACATCCACGGCACCCACCAGTCGGTCTTCTGTAATTCCGAGGGGCACCTGCACGAAAGGTGCCGGCTGCACTCTTGTGGGGATCTCCCCCGTCAGTGATGCCCTGGTGGGTGCATCCCATTCATCCGGTCGTTGTGGATCGAGATTGCGGGAGAAGCTCCCCTGGGGGGATTCAACAATGTCGATCGGGGGCAGCAGTGCATGCAGCCCCCTGGCCAGCACGGATTTGCCGGTGCCCCTGCCGCCGGCGATCACCACACCGCCCAGGCCTGGATCAACGGCCGCAAGCAGCAGTGCCAGCTTCAGGGTGCCGTGTCCGGTGATCGCAGCCAGGGGAAAGGCTCGCGCCGCCATCAACGTTGCGGCTCGATCGCTGGAGGTCGACTGGCCTGCAGCTTTCGATCCGCTTGTCAGCATGGACGCTCTCCGCTTGCTTCCGTTCACGTGTGCGTCAGTCTCGCTGATCCCGGAACCCTTGTGGTGGCTCTTGGTGCCAATCTGCCCGGTCGGATCGGTTCGCCGCGGCAAACCCTGGAGGCACTCAGGCCAGAGTTGCAGGCTGCCATTGCTGACTGGCTGAAGCTGTCAATCACTGATGAGGTGTCCAGGCAGCCCTTGGCTTTGCGCTGGCGCTGGTCGCCTCTGTTTGAGACCCGTCCTGTCGGGGGACCAGCGGAGCAACCCAACTACCTCAATGCTGTGCTGGTGGTGGATGGCCCGGCGATGGGCCTGCGGCTGCCCTCTGAGCTGGCAGCACTGGCTTTATTGGAGCGGCTGCATAGCCTCGAAGCGCAGTTCGGTCGCAACCGCGCTGCTGAGCTGGAGAGATGGGGCCCCCGTTGCCTTGATCTGGATTTGCTTGCCTGGGATGGCTTGCAAATCCAGCACCCCCGCCTGACACTCCCCCATCCACGGCTGCTTGAACGCAGCTTTGTGCTGGCACCTCTGCTTGCGGCCATCAACACCTCGGCGGATCAGCTGCAGCGGCTTGACCCTCAGCCCGGCTGGCCGGAATAGACCACTCTGCTGCTGCTGATTGCCGCGCTTGTGGGACTTCAGCGGCCATGCTGGTGGGCCATTCACCAGTTCTGCTGATGGCGCCCCTGCCGCCCCCTGAGCCTTCCAGGGTTCTTGAGACTGAGGCGTCCCTGGATGCCCGCAAGATCCGTTTTGAAATCAATCGGATCCAGTTGCCTATGGGTTTGGAGGGAACCTTCGGCATCATTCGCCATCCCGGCGCCTCCCTGGCTGTGCCGATCACAGACGATGGGCGCTTGGTGGTGTTGCGTCAATATCGCTTTGCCGTGGCTCAGCGCATTCTTGAGTTCCCTGCCGGCACCCTGGAGCCCGGCGAGGATCCCCAGGGTTCGATGCAGCGGGAGCTGGCCGAGGAGGCCGGATACAGCGCGGCGCGCTGGGATTCCCTGGGGGTGATGCTGCCGGCACCCGGATATGCCGATGAGCGGATTCATATGTTTCTCGCCCGGGAGCTCTCCCTGCTGACGGACCGTCCGCCCGGGGATGAAGACGAGGATCTCGAGGTGCTGCATTTAACGGCTGCAGAACTGGACGCCAAGATCGCCAGCGGCGATGAATTGCTCGATGGCAAAAGCATCACGGCCTGGTACCGGGCCCGGCAGTTGCTGGCAAGTTGATGGCGGGGCGAGGGCTGTTCTGGCATCGGCGCGATCTGCGTTTCAGCGACAACCTCAGCCTGGCGGCAGCGGCGGCGATCACTCCAGCGCTGACAGGGGTGTTCGTGCTCGAGCCCGCTCAGTGGCAGGGGAAGCAGGCTGAATCCCTGATTGCGCCGGCGCGTCGCTGGTTCCTGGCAGAGAGCCTGGTGGAGCTGCAGCAGCGCTGGCAAGCGGCCGGCAGCCGTCTGCTGATTCTGGAGGGGGATCCCCTTGAGCTGCTGCCGCAGCTTGCTGCTCAGTTGAAGGTGGAGCGGGTCCACTGGAACAGGGAGCTGGCCCCTTGTTCACGGCAGCGGGACCGACAGGTCGCGGCAAGGCTGCAGGCGGATGGCCGCCAGGTGCTGGTGGAGTGGGATCAGCTGCTGGTTGCGCCGGATCAGTTGCGCACTGGCGCAGGGGACCCTTATCGCGTCTATGGGCCTTTCTTCAGAAAATGGCGGGCATTGGTGGAAGAGCTCAAGCCAGTACCCCTGAAGGCTCCCCTTGGTTTGCAGGATCTCAGTTCGCAGGAGGAGGGGCCCCTCAAGGCCGGCGGTTGGCTCCAGAAATGCAGTGTTGATCTGGCCTCCCTGCGGCGTGATCATGGTTTTGCGGGTCTTGATCTTTGCCCCTGTCGCCCCGGTGAAGCGGCGGCCCAGAGCCAGCTTCAGCTTTTCTGCGATGGCGGGGCGCTGCTGAGTTACGAGCTGGGGCGCAACCTTCCTGCTGATTCCGGCACCTCCGGCCTCGGTGCTGCATTCAGATTCGGCACCATCAGTGCCCGACAGGCCTGGGAAGCTGCGCAGTCGGCTCGTTTGCTCGCCCGTAGTGAAGAGCAGCTGCGCTCGATTCAGATCTGGGAGCAGGAGCTGGCCTGGCGTGAGTTCTATCAGCACGCTCTGTTCCACTTCCCTGAGCTGGCCAAGGGGCCTTATCGCCCCCATTGGCGCAAGTTCCCCTGGCAGAACAACCGCCTCTGGTTTGAATCCTGGCGGGATGGGATGACGGGCATGCCGATCATTGATGCAGCGATGCGTCAACTGCGTCAAAGCGGTTGGATGCATAACCGTTGCCGCATGATTGTGGCCTCCTTTCTGGTCAAGGACCTGATCTGTAACTGGCGCTGGGGGGAGCAGATGTTCATGGAACATCTCGTTGATGGCGATCTGGCCGCCAACAACGGCGGCTGGCAGTGGAGTGCGAGCAGTGGCATGGATCCCAAGCCACTGCGGATCTTCAATCCAGCCACCCAGGCCGGCAAGTTCGACGCGGATGCCAGCTATATCCGCCGCTGGTTGCCCGAACTTGCTCATGTGGCCACGGCTGATCTGATCAGTGGTGATCTCCCTGCCCTGGAAAGGCGTGGTTATCCGGAGGCCCTGGTGAACCACAAATTGCAGCAGGCGCGGTTCAAGGTGTTGTATGCAGAAATGCGCAACGGTTAAGCCCTCGAGATCATCAGATTTGAGTGGCAAGATTTGGCCAATCAGGCTTGCCCAAGCCTTGATCTGCTTCTGGCTCTTTCAGGGTGATTGATGGTTGCTGGAGATTGCTGATGTTCAGGCTTGATCCTGACATTTGACGAGTGTGTGCACTGTAAGGGTGAGATGGTAAAGGCCGCTGGCTTGCATTGGCTTCGCTGAAAATTGACCATTTAGGTTCATCTCTTCATGCCAGGATCCCAGGGGCGATGTTTTGAAATAGGCTTGCAAGCCTGCAATCGCAAGTATCAGACTCTTCTCGGCATTCTCCTGTTGGTCGCAGGAAAGTTCTGGAGAGTGAAGAATGGCATGCCAGGCTTTGATCCGTTCGGTCTGCGGCCATAGCCTCGCCTTTTTATTCAGGGGCGAGAATGTTCCCTCGAGGCTATTGATCGCCACGCCACGAATCAAGTCGATTCCATGCTTCTCCCCTAAGCATGTTAATTCAAGCGCATGCTTGAGGGCCTGCTCGCTGTTCCTTCGTCTGCCCCATTCCGATAGCAACCAGCTCCATTCAAATAAATGTCCAGGCTCAAGGATTTGATCTTTCAACTCTTTTTCTGGCAGCCAGTTGTTGTTGAAAAACTCTGAGATTGCCCCAGTCTGCTTGTCGATCAATCGATTCAGTGCAAGCTCAGCAATTTTGTCTGACTCTGCCGCCCATGATCTGTCTTGCTCTTTGGCGAGCTCTTCCCAGGCTAAAAAAGCCTCGAGCAAATGCATGTGGGGGTTTGCCCTTAAGTAGTGACGTTCATGGGGATCTTCCCGGAAGCCAGCGTCCTGGTGGCGCCAGTCTTTGAACAGTCTGTTGCGGATGCGAGCGGCCAGCTCGTCAGCGTGCTGGTTTGCCTGGGGAGATTGTCGGTTGACCTGGGCCAATGCAAACAGAACGCAGGCATAGTCATAGGGATCATGGTGATTGTTCAATGTCGCTTCTGGAAGCTCCACTCCCATGGCGACGTTGCCATCGTGATTGACTAAATGCCTTTGCAGAAATTCAAGCCCATGGCTCACCAAGGCTGCAGAATCACCTTGCCAACCCAGTTCTTTGCCGACGGAGAAAGCGTAGATCTGCCTGGCAACGCAGCGGGTTCGACGCGGGCTTTCGATGGGCTCACCATCAGCATTCAGGGATTCATGGAAGCCACCATTTCTCCAGTCCACACCATGGCGGCACCAGAAGGGCAAGGCTGAATCGATCAGCCAGCCATGTAATTTCTCGATTGCCTTTGAGGCTGCTTGCCTGTCTGTGAGCCTGCAGTCAGAGGCCAATTTCTCGATGGGATCATGGCTTTCAATCATCTGAGATTGCATCCCATCAGCAGGCCATCTTGGCTTCGGTTGGAATCGAGATCACGGCCAATTTAGTCATCATTGTTTTCAACGAGCTGCTAACCAACTCTGGCTGATCCATGGCTTGGATCTGCGGATCCTTTGCTCTTTTTGTTGTCGCAAAAGGCTCAGGCAAAAACCGTCTAGGCAGTTACGCGATCCTCAACCTCGAGCTTGCTTGTTTCACCCATCAATTGCAGCACCCTATCCACCACCTGTTGTTGCTGCTCAAGGCTCAACTCCGGGAAAATCGGCAGGCTGAGCACTTCATCACAGAGTTGTTCTGTGACCGGCAAGCTGCCAGGCCCATAGCCAAGCTCGCTATAGGCCGGCTGCAGATGAATCGGGATCGGGTAATAGATGATTGTGCTGACGCCATTGTTCTGAAGCTCCTGCTTGAGCCAGTCCCGACGCGATGGCTCCTCTGAGATCCCTTTGCGAACACGCACCACAAATTGATTCCAGCCGTGGTCCATGGCCTCTGGATGGCCTTGGTCAGGAAGGATCAGTCCTTCAATGTTGTTTAGCAGTTGTTGATATCGGCAGGCGATCTCCTGCCGCTGCTGCACCCAGCCTGGGAGCCTGGGCAGCTTCACGTTGAGCACCGCTGCCTGAACTGCATCGAGTCGGCTGTTGTAACCCAGTTGGGTATGCACATAGCGAATCGGCATTCCATGCACTGCCAGTTCGCGCATCGACTGGATCAGCTCGGCGTTGTGGCTGGTGACAGCACCAGCATCTCCAGCTGCACCGAGGTTTTTGGTGGGGAAGAAACTGAAGCAGCCTGCATCTCCCCAGCTCCCCAGGGGACGTCCTTTGAAGCTTGCTCCGCTGGCCTGGGCACAATCTTCAACAACCTTGAGCCCATGTCTCTGGGCCAGCAGCATCAACTGCTCCATGTCCACGGGGCGGCCAAAGAGGTGGACAGGCAGCAGGGCTCTAGTGGCTGGCGTGATCGCGGCTTCGACCAGCTCCAGATTGATCAGGTAGGTGGTTGGCTCCACATCCACAAACACCGGTTTGGCACCTACGGCACTGATGGCTTCTGCGGTGGCGAAAAAGCTGAAGGAGCTGGTGATCACTTCATCACCGGGGCCTATCCCCAGGGCTCTGAGGGCCAGGATCAGGGCATCTGTGCCGCTGTTGCTGCCCATGGCATAGGGCACGGCAACACTGGCGGCAAAGGCTTGCTCGAAAGCCTGAATCTCAGCGCCACCGATGTATTGGCCGCTGCGCAGCACCTTCAGCACGGCCGTATCAAGGTCGGCCCCCAGCTCGGCGATCTGTTGAGACAGGCTGAACGGGGGCACATGCATGAGCGGAACATTAAGCCGCGTTGATGCTGGCCTGGCCTGGCAGGGTCTGAACCCCAGGCCCCTCAGTCTCCCTCAGCCTTACTCAGCCGAACCAGTCCGGTTCTGAGCCCGGATGCCATTTGATGTTGCAGCCGAGGGATGGACGTTGCTCGGGATTCACAGCGCCGCCATCGAGAACGGCATCGAGGGCTGCACGCAGATCACAGCAGCTGACAGGCAGCTCGTTGCCTGGGCGGCTGCCATCGAGTTGGCCTCTGTAACGCAACTCCTGCTTGCCGCCATTGCCTGGACTGAACAGAAAGAAATCAGGGGTGCAGGCTGCCTTGAGATCTTTGGCCAGGGTTTGCTCCTGATCAAGCAGATAGGGGAATGACCAGTTCTGCTTACGGGCCTGCTCAGCCAGTTGATCGGGGCCATCCTGGGGATGGGTGATCAGGCTGTTGCTGGACATCGCCAGGAACTGCACGCGGCTGCTGTAGTCCTGATCCAATTGGCTCAGTCCGTCTTCCACATGGATCACAAACGGGCAGTGGGCGCAGAGCACCATCAACAGCACCGGTCGGTTGTCAAGTTCCTTGTCCTTGAGTCTCGTTGGCCCAGTGCCTGGCACAACAGGCAGATCAAAGGCCGGCAAGGCACTGCCGAGGGACAGCATGGTTGAGGAGGTTCTGGCCATCTGGGAGCGATTGCAGACGCCAATCCTGATTCAGGATGCCTGCTCTGCTCAGGTGGTGTTCTTTGATCAAAGCGAAGACTCCATGCCAGCAGCTGCTCAGGCTTGTGCCGCTGGTCTGGGTGAGTTCTGTTCTGAGTGGATGCCTGGCGCCTGGATCCGAGATCAGCTGGGCTGTGTTTCCTCTGCAGCGCAGCCAACCCCACGATGGGCTTGCCGTCGTCAACCAGCCTGACGGCTATGGATTGCATATTTTTCTGGAAACGGATACCCGTGATCCATCGGTCTGTTCCCCCCGTTGGCTGCCTGACCCGGCCCGGTTGTTCAACGGCAATGGCACGGCGCCCTTCAGTTCAGGGCTTGCTTCTCGGCAGGAGTTCTTTGCAGCGATCAAGCGTCCTGATGTGCGTGCTGCCCTGAGGCGGGAGCTGCAAGCACTGTGCAAAGGGCGTGCCCCCACGGCGACCTGGCGCTGGCAGGAACCACCTCGCTCCCTGCAAGAGGTGGTTCCTGTTCAGCTGCCGGCTTTTGAGGAGGAAGACCTGCTCACCAACCCCGTTGAGGAACTTGAGCGTCAGCAAGTTCTGCTGAACGGCAAGGAGCCTTCCTAGCTGTTGTTGACGAGCAAATCCTGTCGGTTGCAACCGATGCCTGGGGCTGCGTGCCCTGAATGGGAGAGAATCGCGCCGTGATGTCAGTCAGGCTGGTCCAATGCTTCTCGATCTCAGCGGCAAGAAGATCCTCGTTACCGGGATTGCCAACAATCGCTCGATTGCCTGGGGCATCGCTCAGCAGCTCAGGGCTGCAGGTGCAGAACTTGGGATCACTTACCTGCCTGATGAAAAGGGTCGTTTCGAGGCCAAGGTGCGCGAACTCACCGCTCCCCTTGAACCCAGTCTTTTTCTGCCCCTGAATGTTCAGGATGGGGCTCAGATTGAGTCGGTTTTCGCAGCTATTGCCGAGCAGTGGGGCCAGCTGGATGGGCTGGTTCACTGCCTCGCCTTTGCCGGCAAGGAGGAACTGGTGGGCGACTACAGCGCCACCTCGTCAGAAGGTTTTGCTCGCGCCCTTGAGATCAGCGCCTATTCCCTGGCGCCTCTCTGTCGCCACGCCAAGCCACTGTTCACCGCCGGGGCTGGGGTGGTGACCCTCACCTATCTCGGCGCAGAGCGAGCTATCCCCAACTACAACGTCATGGGTGTGGCCAAGGCGGCCCTTGAGGCATCCGTCCGTTATCTCTCCGAGGAGCTTGGCGCCGCCAATCAGGTTCGTGTGAATGCGATCAGTGCCGGCCCGATCAGAACTCTGGCCAGTTCAGCCATTGGAGGAATCCTCGACATGATTCATAACGTTGAGGAAAAAGCGCCTCTGCGGCGAACGGTCACTCAGATTGAAGTTGGCAACACGGCTGCCTTCCTGCTCAGCGAACTTGCCAGTGGAATTTCCGGCCAGACCATTTACGTGGATGCCGGTTATTGCATCAATGGAATGTGATTCGGCTGAGACTGATGACGTCATTCGGGTGGGCACCATGACCGAGCTGCCTTTAACCGATCCCCGTGTGGGCGACATTCATCGGGTCACCGGTGAGACCGATGTTCGTGTTCACCTCGGCCTGGATGGAACCGGGGCCTGCGATCTGCACACGGGAGTTCCTTTCCTGGATCACATGCTCCACCAGCTCTCAAGCCATGGCCTCCTGGATCTAAACATCACCGCCAAGGGTGATACCCACATCGATGACCATCACACCAATGAGGATGTGGGCATTGCTGTTGGCCAGGCCCTGGCCCTGGCCCTTGGTAACCGGCGTGGCATCGTCCGCTTCGGACATTTCACGGCACCCCTGGATGAAGCCTTGGTTCAGGTGGTTCTCGATTGTTCCGGTCGCCCTCACCTCAGCTATGGACTGCAGATTCCAACCCAGCGCATCGGCAGATACGACACCGAACTGGTGAAGGAGTTTTTTGTCGCTGTCGTCAACAACAGCGGCATGACCCTGCATATCCGTCAGCTGGATGGCAGCAATTCCCATCACATTGTCGAAGCCTGTTTCAAGGCCTTCGCCAGGGCCTTGCGGATGGCCACGGAGATGGATCCACGCCGTGCCGGGGACGTGCCCAGCAGCAAAGGGGTGCTTGAACAGGCCGGCTCTCAGCTCTGAGACGGCCTTCCCAAAGCAAGACAGTCTGTCCACAGCTTCATATTCCTTTACGCGACAATGGTGGTGTTCGTCATCTTGATCCTGTGACCCTCGCAGCCAATGGTGTGTCTGCAGCTCCTCAGGCCTCAGCGGAACCAGCCGGGCAGTTTGACCGGGATGACTGGGCAAGTGCTTTCTGCAATGTTGAACAGGAACTCGATTCCGCGCCGGTCCCAGTGGTGAAAGGGGCCGTACCGGCTGAACTGTGCGGCACCCTCTACAGAAATGGTCCGGGCTGTCTCGAGCGTGATGGTCAATGGGTTCATCACCCTTTTGATGGCGACGGCATGATCGTGGCGCTCTGTCTCGGGGCTGATGGCGCCTCCCTGTCCAACCGTTTTGTGCGCACTGAGGGCTGGCAGGCGGAGCAAAAAGCTGGTCGCGTTCTATATCGGGGTGTGTTCGGGACTCAGAAACCCGGTGGGCCCAGGGCTAATGCCTTTGATCTGCGTTTCAAGAACATCGCCAATACCCATGTGGTGAGGCTTGGGGATCAGTTGCTTGCCCTCTGGGAGGCCGCCGGTCCCCATGGCCTTGATCCGCACAGCCTTGAAACCCATGGGCTCAGCGATCTCGGCGGGGTGCTGAAGCCCGGCGAACCCTTTAGTGCGCACCCCCGCTTTGATCCCGGCCATCACGGCAGCCCACGGATGGTGACCTTTGGCGTCAAGACCGGACCAAGAAGCACGATCCGGTTGATGGAGTTCGCCACGGAGGCCACTGCGGCCACTGAGGACAGGCAGGGGCTGGAGGCCGGTGCGCTCATCAGCGAGCGCAGCGACAGCTTCAGTGGCTTTGCCTTTCTGCATGATTTTGTAATCACCCCCAATTGGGCGGTGTTTTTGCAGAACGCCATCAACTTCAACCCGTTGCCCTTTGTGCTCGGTCAGAAGGGTGCAGCTCAGTGCCTGAGCTCGAAACCTGGAGGACAGGCGAAGTTCTGGCTGATCCCTAGGGATTGCGGTGCTTTTGCCGGCCAGTCACCCCGCATCTTTGATGGGCCTGATGGCTTTGTCTTTCACCACCTCAATGCCTGGGAAGAGGGGGAGGAGATCATTGTGGAGAGCATTAATTACGCGGATTACCCATCCGTTGATCCTGATCAGGACTTTCGCTCCATTGACTTCGGCTTGATCCCAGAGGGGTTGCTGGAACGTTGCCGGATCAATCTCATTCAAAACAGTATCGAGACGTCGCGTTTAAGCGATCGTTGTTGTGAATTTGCGATGGTCAATCCCCGCCATGAAGGGCTTCCGGCGCGTTATGCATGGATGGCCGTGACGGAGCGCAAGACCGGCAATGCTCCCCTTCAGGCCATCAAAAAACTGGATCTGATCCATGGGGACTGTTGCCAGTGGAGCGCTGCACCGCGTGGGTTCGTCAGTGAACCGATGATGGTGCCTCGTCCTGGTGGGGATGCTGAAGATGATGGCTGGGTGCTGGTTGTGGTCTGGAACGGCGCACGACGCGCTTCGGACCTGGTGATTTTGAATGCCGATGATCTCAGCGAGCAGGCTGTGCTGGAGCTGCCTCTTGCCATCCCCCATGGATTGCATGGCAGTTGGATGGCTGCTGGCTGAGAAATGCTGGCTGACAGCTGCTGGCTGAAGTCAGCCGGATCTAGTTCAGCCTGGTAGACCCAAGCCAGTGATCGCCAAAGCTGATGGCTGCAGTTGTGAACCGTCGTTGGGCTACCCCCCTGGCCTTGGCTTGGCTGATGGGCTCCATGGCCATGCTGAGTGCAGGTTCTGCGGGCGCTCATGGGCAAGAAGCCAGCTGTGATGGAACCTTGCTGCAGTTGAACGTCAGCGAGCGGGGAACGACCCATTCGCAGCGCTTCCGTTACTCCCTGCAGCTGCAAGCCGAGGCTGAGAGCGCAGCGGCAGCGTTGCAGGCACTCAATCAACAGCTGATCAACGTTCGCGATCAACTGCGCCCACTCAGCATTGGTGATCTGACGATCTCGGCTCCTCGCACCTATGCCATCGGTGGTTCCGATGATCAGCCGCTTTTGCAGCGTGCCGTCACCAGGGTGCTTGGGGAAGTGTCACCCTCCAATTACGACGCTTTGATTCAAACCGCAGGTCGGCTGCCTGGGGTGCAGCTGCAGGGGATGACCTCCCTGGCTGCGGTGGCGAGTGAACAGAAGCTCGAAGCCGACTTGTTGCGGCGGGCCTTGGCGAAGGGCAGCCACCAGGCTGACAATGCTGTCGAGGCTCTCGGACTCAGGCGGGTGCGATTGCTGCGCATTGATCAACGCAGTGGTGGCCAGATTCGATCCCAGCGTTATGCCGCTGCCGCCCCGGGGCGATTTGATCCTGGTGAGGCGCCGAAGCCAGAGCAGCGTCTCGACCTGTCACTGGACTATTGCCTGTCCTGACAGATGAGACCGTTGAGGGCCATCAGGTTGACCGATGCAACTGTTCGACCCGGTTGGAACCGGCTCGAACGATCTGGCTCGCACTCGCCAGGCTGTTGGTTGCGCTGCTGGCATCCACTGGAGCTCGGCTGCCTCACTGCCTATTCAGTGAGGCCAGCGAATAATGCGTTGAGCTGGGGCTCGAGAGCCTGGAAGGCCCGGCCGCGATGACCGAGGCGATTTTTGATGCTCTTGTCCATCTCGGCAAAGGTTTGATCAAGCTCCGGCAGGTAGAAGATCGGGTCGTAGCCAAAGCCCCCCTCTCCCCTTGGCTTGTCCAGAATCATGCCGGGGCAGCTCCCCTCAACTTCGATCCGGATCCTGCCATTGGGGTCGGCCACAGCCAGGGCAGCCGTGAACTGGGCACGGCGATCGGCAGTGTCGGCAGCGTCGAGTTCGTGGAGCAGACGGGCGATCCGGGCCGCGTCGTTTTCGGCATAGCGAGCCGAGTGCACCCCTGGAGCGCCATTCAGGGCCACCACACTCAGGCCTGAGTCATCGGCCAGGGCCCACTGGCCAGTGGCTGAGGCCACCACGGCTGCTTTGATGCGGGCGTTCTCAGCAAAGCTGCTGCCTGTTTCCTCCACGTTCAAGCCCTTGGGCTGGGCCTGGATTTCAAGCCTTAGATCGGCGAGCAGGTTGGTGAATTCGCGGACTTTGCCAGGGTTGCCACTGGCGATTACCAACACCTGTCCTGGGCGTGGCTGGTTGTTCATGTGCTTTCTGCCAGCTGTTCTGCCCATTCCAGAGCTGCTTTCATCTCGGCTGTGCTCGGGGCTTCGCAGTAGATCCTCAGCAGGGGTTCGGTGCCGGAAAAGCGCAGCATCAACCAATGGCTTGGACCAAGCCTCAGCTTCACGCCATCGGTGCGGATCACCTCCTGAACCGGTTGATTGGCCACGGTGCTGGGTGGGGTTTCCCTCAGCAGGGCTTCGAGCCGGTGCCTGGAGTCCATGTCTGCCAGATGCAGATCAACCCGGTCGTAATGGCTGCTGGTGCCGCATCGCTGTTGTAGCTGCTTGATGCGTTCGCCCAGGGGTTGGCCACTTTCCACCAGTGCTTCCAACACCAGCAGGGCTGCAAACAGGGCATCACGTTCAGGCAGGTGCATGCCGAAGCCAACACCGCCTGATTCCTCTCCTCCCACCAGCACTTCGTCACTCAGCATTTCAGCGGCGATGTATTTGAAACCAACTGGCAGTTCCAGCACCTCCCGGCCCAGATCTTCAGCCACCAGACGCATCAGATCAGAGCCGCTCACGGTTTTCACAACCTTGCCTGGCAGTTGCCTGGCTCGGGCGAGGTGATCGATCAGCAGGGGCATCAGCAGCTGCGTACTGCAGAAACAACCGTTTTCATCCACGGCGGCGATCCGGTCGCCGTCTCCATCAAACACCAGTCCTACAGCGGCTTGGCCAGCATCACTGCAAGCCCCCACGGCTGCGATCAGCTCTTGCAGATAGGGAGCCAGAGGTTCGGGCGGATGGCCGCCGAAGAGGGGATCCCGTTCACTGCGAATTTCCTCGATGACCTTGGCATGCTCGCCCGAGTCGTCGCTGCCCTCGCCAAGCAGTTCGCTGATGCAGCCGGCTGCGGATCCATGCATGGGATCAACGATCACCTTCAGGCCCATGGTCTGCAGACCATCTCTGAGCGCCCCAAGATCAAGCTTGCTTCTGAGCCCATCCAGGTGTTCCCGGCGGCCATCAAAGCGCTCTGTGCCTGCATCGATCGGCACGGTGATCCCACCAGCTGCCAGCCGTTGTTCAACGGCGGCGGTGAAATCACCTTCAACCGAGCCGCCGAAGGGTCCTTTGATCTTCAGGCCCAACCATTCCGGTGGGTTGTGACTGGCAGTGATCACCAGTGCGCCAAGGGCTGCCCGTTGCACAACGGCCCAGCTGCAGGCCGGTGTCGGTACGGGAGTCTCCGTCAGCAGGGGCTCGAGCTCGCAGCCCCGCACGGCAGCAGCAATGGCTGTTGCCAGTTCCGGTGCCAGGAAACGGCGGTCATAGCCGATCACCACGGTGCGGCTGTTCAGGCCTGCCGGGGCACGGAATGCCAGTTCCTGTGCAGCTGCTGTAGCCACGCGCAACAGGCGTTCAACGGTGATATCCACCCCCAGAATTCCGCGCCAGCCATCGGTGCCGAAGTGGATTGGGGCTGCGCTCAATGGCAGTTGGGCCTTCATCATCAAGGCGAAAGCGATGCATTGGATTTAGCAGGCAGCCGCCGTAACGTCGGTTGATGGGTGCCACCCAGCCGTTCGCCAATGCTCTCACCGACAGGTTGCTGCGCAGTTGGGTGCGCTGCCGGCGTCGTGCCTGGCTGGACCGTCATGGCGATTCGAGTCAACGGCTCTGGACAGCCCACCGCACCTTGCAACTGGATGATCAGCAAAGCAGCTTTGTGGCCCTGCTTCCCCGCAAACCTGGCCGCGGCCTAGAGGCCTGCAGACAGGGGCAGCCGGGTGTGGTGGGTCTGCGCCTGAAGCAGCAAGGTTCTCAGGGGCAATCTTTTGAGGCCCACCCGCCATTGCTGCAACGGGTGGAGGGCTGTAGTCGCTGGGGTGCCTTCGGCTACAGGCCAGTGCTGGCTCGCCAGGGGAGGCGGCTGACCCGTGAGCATCGCCTTGCCTTGGCTCTCTTCGGGCGGCTGTTGGCACCTGTCCAGGGGGCGGAGGTCCCTGAAGGGCTGGTTGTGGCCGGAGTCGGCAGCACCCTGGCGCTGGAGCGGGTGTCCCTTACGGATGGACTGCAGCGGCAGTTGTCTGATGTGTTGGAGAAGCTTGCTGTTGATCTGCAGCGTCGTGATCCACCAGCACTTGCGGCAGACCGCCGCAAGTGCTCCCTCTGCTCCTGGCGCGGTGTCTGTAATGCCGTCGCCGCAGCGGAGGGCCATCTCAGTGAAGTGAGCGGCATTGGCGCTCGGCGCCGGGAAATGCTGCAGGAGCTTGGCATCAATGGATTGCATGCTCTAGCGGCGGCCGATCCGGAGGCTCTCGCTGGCCGCCTGGTTCGCTTCGGTGAACAGCATGGTGAGGTGGCAAGGGAGCTGGTGGCTCAGGCCAGGGCACAGCGTGATGGCTGTGTGGAGCCGTTGACGCTTGAGCCGTGCTTACCCGAACTGATCACTGCTCCAGGGGTGCTGCTCTACGACATCGAGTCGGATCCCGATGCGCGAGACGATTTTCTGCATGGTTTCGTGCATCTCCGGCGTAGCTCAGATGGCTGCTGGGATCTTGAAGGTGCTGCCTATCACCCACTGCTGACCTTGATCGAACATGGAGAGGCCGTGGCATGGAAACGTCTGCAGGGGCTGTTGAGCAACTATCCCGACTGGCCTGTGCTCCATTACGGCGAAACCGAATCCCTGGCGCTGCGGCGCATGGCCAAGCGGCAGGGCGCTACAGCCATGGAGTTGGAGGCTCTTGGTCAGCGCATGATCGATGTGCATGCCCGCCTTCGCAGTCATTGGAGGCTGCCTCTCAACAGCTATGGACTGAAGGCTGTGGCCAGTTGGCTCGGTTTTCGCTGGCGGCGCCATGGGGCGGAAGGTGCCAGGGCTCTGCTCTGGTGGCGTCAGTGGCGAGGCTCAGGACGACACTGGCGAGGCAGTACTCATAATCTGCGCTGGATTCTTGAATACAACCACGACGATTGCCTGGCCACCTGGGTTGTGGCGGTGTGGCTGCTGCAGAAGGATCAGTTGTTTGAGCCCCGAGGCGAGCCTTGCAGCAGCGGCGCTGCCCAGACCAAGATCCGGGGGTCAGTCTGAC
>MPLU02177797.1_pt1 | contig 21074 bp, 28 predicted proteins | sample 1617381 | NCBI WGS metagenome assembly MPLU02 (sample SAMN05944801, study PRJNA350692) | marine metagenome | biome: marine; feature: ODZ; material: water; isolation source: 90 m water sample filtered on 0.2 um supor filter | place: Pacific Ocean | collected 2012-04-08 | depth 90m m
AATGTTGCTGGAATCATCAAGATGGCACTCGACGATGTGCTTTCTCAACTGGAAGGCGAAGGGTACTCCACAGGGACGGTTGTACTTCCAGCTTGCGCCCTCAACGCCCCGCACAGACGAGACAGGGTTTGGATCATTGCTGCCCACGCCAGCGTCAAGAGATTACAAGGGTGCGCGGAAGCCGGAGACAATGGAGAAGACCGGCAGGAACCCAGAGACAAACAGTTTACCGGATGCTCTGGAGTTCAGGGATGGGACAAATTCCCGACTGTCGCCGCTGTTTGTGGAAGAGATGATGGGATACCCAATCGGACACACAGACTTAAAGCCCTCGGAAACGCCATAGTGCCACAAGTGGCTTATGAGATTATACGGTTAATGGATAATGGAGATTGATCAACTCAAGCAGAAACTACCCCTACCCGACCTCATGGAGCGGATGGGGTACGGTGAACACGCAGTAGCATCCTGCTGCTCACCCTTCAGGGAGGATAAGAACCCCAGTTGGGGCATCTTCCAGCGGGACGGGATATGGCTGTGGAAGGATCACGGCACCGACCAGGCCGGAGACGAGATCACCTTCATTCAGGAAGCACTGAATCTGTCCAAGGGCGCAGCAATCAAGCACTACCGCAGAATGTGCGGGATTGAGACGGTTGAAGCGACCATTGACATGAGTGACCCGGCCATTGACTGGCAGGCAGCAGTTGATGCCTTCACGCCCCAAGCAGCTACCCACCTGCAACAGTGGCGGGACTACTCGCCCACCTTCGTCCAGTGGCTCAAGGATAACAGGTTGGTCGGCATCATTAACTCCCGCCTTGCCTTCCCCATCCAGCACAACCCCTCCAACCCGCTCAACAGTAAGACTGACGGGGCGCACCTCCTGAATAGGGACAGGGACGGGTGGAGTGTCCTGGGCGGCAAGACCATGCCGCTCCTGATTGGGGAGAATACAGTCAACGCTTTCGTGTTTGAATCCCAGTGGGATGCCTTTGCGTGGATGGACCGGATTGAGTGGTATAAAGACATGGCAGCCACCTCCTGTGTACTCATTACCCGAGGTGCGAGTAACGGTAGGCTTATACACGGGTTACTACCAAGCACTGCCCGAGTCTACCTTCTCCCCCAGAACGATCCCCCTGATGAGAAGGGTGAATCCCCGGCAACCAAGTGGGTGCAGGCAATAGCAAAGCTACATCCACGGTGCCTGATAGTGGCTACCCCGCCGGAATATAAGGATCTCAATGAGTGGACTGCCAGTGGCGCAACCAAGCAGGACTTGGTGACCGCATCGACCGAGGCAGAGGTGTACGTGGACCCAGATGCCCCCATCCTCCCCAATGCCTTCCTTTGGCCCGAACTACTCACCTTCAAGCCTTCAGAGGACGAAGCATCAATACTCGGTAACCGCTGGCTATGTCGGGGCAGTTCCTGCGTCTGGGTAGGTGGCTCGGGCCTTGGCAAGTCGGTCCTCTCCCTCCAGGCAGCTATGCACTGGGCAGCAGGGCAACCCTTCTTTGGGATAGCACCCAAGATGCCCCTTACTAGCCTCATAATAGAGGCTGAGAACGATTTCGGGGACGTTGCCGAGACGGTGCAGGGTGTACAGACAGGATTGCTCTCAGCGCATCCTACGCTCGATTTCGATCAGGTCACTGAGAGGGTCAAGATTGCCCGACTGGTCAATGTCACGGGGTACGACTTCATTATTCAGGTCAGGGAACTGATCGCCGACCATCAACCCGACCAGTTGTGGATTGATCCCTTACTCTGCTACCTTGGGGGGGATATTAACTCGCAGGAGGAGGTTGGTGAGTTTGTCAATCACCTGGGCGAACTTGCCCTCTCCACTGGCACCATCATCCATCTCATCCACCACACCGGCAAGCCCAAGACTGCCAAGGATACCCGTGGAATGACTGCCGCGGACCTTGCATATGCCGGTATAGGGTCCAGCGTCCTCACCAACTGGGCAAGGGCCATTATGGTTCTCCAAACAGTGAGGGGTGAAGAGGGTATATTCCAGTTAACAGCCGCAAAGCGGGGTAAGCGGGCCAATTTACAGCACCCAAAGCATGAATTATCCGCTTTAAGCATCTATTTGCAGCATTCTGCCGAGGGATTGTGTTGGATTCCCAGCGATTACGAGCCAGAAGAGTCTTCAGTTGGACGCAACAAGGCAGAGATCCCCTTTACCCGCATCAAGGAGGTCATCCAGCAGGGAAGCCGAACCAAGAACGGAGTCGCTGAACTACTCGCCCAAGAGTTCAATGTGGCGACCAAGACAGCGTCCAGAAGGATAGATAATCTCATCGAAAATAACACCGCTGGGACCAACCAGGAGGGTGACTTGATATGGAAGTGTTAAAAGTAGGTGTCCAACCATTTTGTCCAACATTTGTCCAACCCAAATTGCACTTTCTAACTATAAAATGACGTTTTTAGGAATGTTGGACAAAATGGAAAATGTATTTTGTCCAACGTTTTGTCCAAGTGTTGGACAAAACACCCCCCCCTATAGGGGGGAGGTGTGTTTTGTCCAACTGTCCAATGTCCAATGGAGAGAGAGAAGAAGAAGTGAGATATAACCTCCCTTCCTGGTCGAGAAGGAGAAGGGGTTATTCCACACCACTGAAGAGATGCGAGATACGGTAACATTCATCGGGAGAGGATATGAGGTACTTCATACCCCCTGGGTGCAAGACCTGTTCCCGTGGGATACGGAGCAATCCACCCTTCCCTCCGTTCCCCTAGATCCCCTCTACCCAGAAGGCTACATTCGCAATATTGGCGAGGCAAAGAAAAGGTATGTGGAGTATCAAGCCCACAGGGAATGGTTGCGTGAGCAGGAAAAGAAGGGGTGGGTGCCGGATTGGCCGACAAATAAAGAAGACCGGGCGTGGAGGAAGAGTTTTCCTGATAAAATTACCCATGAGCAGATTAAAGAGGTTATAACGAAGGGAAAGATCCCCTGGGACAGTTTGGGGTGATTATACCTCGGAGGGGGGTAAGACGCCTTACAGGGCATCCTGGAGCGATTACGGGCATACTGTGTAACGTGTGTAACTCAGGTAAATACAAGATTGACAGAAGAGTGCAGGAAGGGGAATTTACGTTGTAGAACATGGCAAAAGCTAAATCCATCAAGATTCTAGCCGGTCAGGAGCGGAAGGCGAAGTCTGCCGAGGCAAGGAAGTATACTGCGGAGAAGATACCCGAGGATCTCAAGCGGAAGGTCGAGTATGCCTTATTGGAGGCAACAAGAGGCGTTGCCGATATAGCCAAGGAGTTTGGGTTGTCCAATCACACAGTCTCCCAGATTAGAATACAGGCAGAGGATAAGAATCCTGCTTTAAATGATAAGAAGTGGAAGAATCACACTGCCGCTACCCTTCGCCACTTCACAACTCGGGGAGTAGATCGATTGGTTGCGGAGGTTGATAGGATTCCGCTGGCTAACCTATGCGTGAGTGTTGCCATCGCAATTGATAAAATTGCTACCCTTGCCGATCAACCAACAACTGTGGTCGAACATCGCCTGCGTGTGGATCACGGCGGGGTGGAATCCATGATGAAGCGGGCCAATGCAGAAACAGCAGATACCGTATCTGATGTTTGTGATGACAAAGTGATCGATATTCCAAATAAAGAGGCTTAAATGCACCCTTTTGAGATCCTGCTAACCGTTAAGCAAATAAATCATGCACTTTTCCCGCATCCTGGTTCGATCCAAACCCAACCGGCTGAAGGGGGGGCGGGGGGGGTCTGTTTCTTTTGCGGCGGGGAAATCCCGACGAGTATAGCTACTAGATTTTTTATTACAAAATACCACCCCCATCCATGAAAAAGAAGATACGCGGTAAAATTGATAACAGAGGCACTGGCAAACCCGTTCGCCGCACCACCCGCGAGGAACGCAGGCGTGAGGAGAGGAAACTGCTGAAGGCAGAAAGGCGGGAGCAGGCAGTATGACCGAGAAAGACCTTGCCGAGTTATCTGGAGTAGCCCGCATAGAGGTGAAGGAGTTACGCCCACAGCTTGAGAAGGGGGTTGACTGGGATTGGCAGCGGGGTAAGCCGGTTGAGTATACGCCCCAGGGGGTTCATAAGGTGAAGGAATTGTTGGGGGTGAAGGGCGAGTTGAGGAGTAATGGGCGCAGGGACAAGGCGATTGTGTTGAGGAAGTTTGATCCTATCTGGTTGCTGGTGAGGTTTGATGGGGAGAACAGGAAGTGCATGACGAAGGGAACAGAGAACTTTATGCCCGACATGGAGATTGATGTGCAGGAACAGGCGCAGGGATTTTTGAAGGTAACACGGCATCCCAGGAGGCCGGGAAGGTGGTAATATGACGGTAACCCTGGAGGAGATGGAATTGGTGGCGACATTCCTGGCGGATGAGCATGAGCGGTTTGTGGATCATTGTGACCGGGAAGGATTGGGGGAGAGTGATGCCCTCAAGTTGATTGAGCGGATTAATGATGATTTCAAGGAGGCACTGGATGCAGCCTTTAACTCGGAACTGGGAGGACAACAGGATGCCGGAAGAATCAGGAATAATTAACGTTAAAGAGGTGGTTACCGTGGAGTTGGGTGACCGGGTGGTGAGGTGTTGGTGTGGGGATGGTTTCCTGGTTGCGGATGTGAAGAGGAGATGCCGGGAGTTGGCAGAGGTGCAGTCATCAAGGGATGTGCTGGTGGCGTTATTGGCGATGAAGGGGGTTGAGAAGGTTCGCGTCATGGACAGGTACGGTGGGGGATACGAGGGTGATATTTCAGGAAGTAAAGAAGGATAATTTAAAGGGGTACGTTCCTACACCGCACCCGATAATCTCTGCTCCGACACCGGAGGATGTGCAGAGGTTTGTGGGGAATATTGGTATTGATGAGACGGTGAAGCTGTTGCAGTTGCGCGAGGACAAGATCCTTGCGGAGAGAATGGACCCCTACCGGCATGGGTATGAGCCGCCCCACTGGAAGGATGCGGATGAGTTGCTTAAAGATCCCGAGATCAGTGAGTTTATTATCTTGGGCGGGAATAGGGCCGGTAAGAGTGAGTATGCGGCGAAGCGGGTTTGCTGGTTGTTGAGTGAGTATGATGAGTGCCGTATCTGGTGCATACATACGACGCACATGAGCAGTGTCCAGATGCAGCAACCGTTGGTGTATAAGTATTTACCTGCGGAATACAAGACGGTGAAAAAGACCAAGATCACCAATGTCAGTTATACGCAGAAGAATGGCTTTACCGAGGACACGTTTGTTTTGCCGAACAGGGCGCAGTGTTTCTTCCTGAACCAGAGTCAGGATATTAAAATCGTGGAAGGCGGGGAAGTGGATTTTGTGTGGATCGATGAGGAGATCAATCACGACTGGTTGAAGACGTTAAGATATAGAACGGTAACCAGGGAGGGAAAGATCCTTTTGACGTTCACGCCTGTCAGCGGATACACGCCTGTGATCAAGGAGTATTTGAGTGGGGCAACCATAACGGACTGGAAGGATGCGGACCTGCTGAAGAGTGAGATTAATGTGCCTGGGGGCAGGAGGGGTACGATGCCCTACCGGGCAAGGTGTCACCGTCCTGATTCAGCGGCGATGTGGTTTCATTCAGTAATGAATGAGTATTCACCGTTTGACCAGATAGCCAAGACGCTGAAGGGGCGCGGACCGTATGAGGTTAAGATTCGGGCCTATGGCTGGGCGGAAAGTTTGCAGGGAACACAGTTCCCCAGGTTCGGTGACCACAACATTGTCAAGCCCGAGGACATACCGGAAGAGGGAACCAATTACATGGTTTGTGACCCTGCCACTGGTCGGAACTGGTTTATGTTATGGGTGCGTGTAGATCGGGCCGGGCGCAAGTGGGTTTACCGTGAATGGCCTGACACAAGCATGGGTGAGTGGGCTATTGCGAGTGCGAAGGCGGATGGTAAGCCGGGTGTGGCGCAGCGTAATGAGGCGGGAAGAGGTTATGATGCATACAAGGACATGATCCTGTCGCTGGAGGATGGGGAACTGATTGCCGAGAGGTATGTTGACCCGAAGACCGCAGGAACAAAGACAACGGAAAGGCAGGGAGGCAAGACCTGGTTGCAATATATGGAGGATGACCCTGCAATGTTTTTCACGCCTGCCGCCAGTATGCGAATTGATGAGGGTTGTTCAGTTATCAATGACTGGTTGGCATACGACCTGGATGAGCCGATTTGTCCAGCGGTGAATGAGCCGAATTTATATGTGTCCAACAACTGCGAGAACTTGATCTATAGCATGAGGGAATGGACGGGGAGGGACGGGCAGAAGGGTGCCAGTAAAGACCCCATTGATGCGTTGAGGTTCCTGGCAGTGATGGACCCTGAAGGGGAGGACAAGAGCGTCTATATGGCGAAGGGTGTAATTGGAAGTTATTAAAATATGAATGTCATGGAAGAAAAGCATCCACCCCTTGTGCCGCTTGCGACGGCAAAGGAAATCACCGGACTGGGCGACAAGGAATTAAGGTATTTACGCGAGGAAGGTAAATTAAACACATATAAGACTCGCGGGGGATTAAACCGATACTATCGGGACGAGTTATATAAATTAATAAAAAAGGGGAATAACAATGGCTGATTATAATAATGACGGGGCAGATCAACTGGTTAATGCCAGCAAGAAACCGGATGTGGTTTATTTAAATAACGAACTGCAACGCAGTTTGTTTGACTACAATAACTTCGCCCAGGTAAGTAATGCGGATGACATCAGGTTATGCCGCTGGACCGGGCAGACTGATGACGGGAAGAAGCATTCCGAGGCGATGCCTGACGGGGAACAGGTTTTTCCATTTGAAGGCGCATCGGATGTTCGCACAAGACTGGTGGACTCAACCTGCAACGAGTTGAGTTGCCTGATGACGACTGCGTTCCAGCGCAGCAAGGTCAATGTCGGCGGCACAGATGTGAATGACAGTTCATCAGCATCAGTGGCGACTACGCTAATGCGCTGGTTGTCCGAGACGAAGATGAGCCAGGAGTTATTGCGTGAGGCACAGCTTGGCTCGCAGTTCGGGCAGCAGTATGGGTGGTCGGTTTTCCATGTTGGCTGGGACCAGAAGACTGCTGTGCGTAAGCAGAAAATTACCTTTGAGGAGGTTGCGGCTATTGCCATGCAGCAACCTGATTCAATTGTGGCTACGTTGCCCGAGATGATAATGAACCCCGATGCCGAGGATGAGGCGGCTAACCTGATCAGTGCATCAGTGCCTGACATCAAGGTGAGTGATGCAAGGAAACTTGTGCGCGACCTGCGCGAGACGGGTATTGGCGAGATCGATGAGGAGTACCTGCAAAGGAATACCCCGGCAGTGACGGCATTGAAACCTTACCAGGATATTGCCATCCCGCCCGAGACAATCGACTTGCAGGATGCCCGCGTTATTTATCGGCGCATCTGGATGACAGAAGTGCAGGTGCGGGCCAAGGAAATTGATGAGGGTTGGGACAAGGAGTTTGTTGAGATGGCATCGACCATGCAGGGAAAGCAGACATGGTTTGGGCTTACCAATGACAACTTCACGATTGAAGACTCAACCAACGTCATGCGCCAGAGTCACCTGATTGAGATAGTTTATGCCTATGCGCGACAACTGGATGACAAGGGTGTGCCGGGTATTTACTGCACAGTCTTTTGTCCGGCGGCATCGAGTGAACTTTATGGGAAGCATGAGTTGTTAGGCTACGCTCATGGCGAATATCCATTCGTGGAATATCGGCGTGAAAGGATAAGAAGGGCGATCACCGAGTCAAGGGGGGTTCCGCAGATTGCAGCAACAGACCAGGACGAGATCAAGACGCAGCACGATTCCATTAGGGATTCAACTGCATTCACTACGTTACCACCGATCAAGGTGGTGAAGCGTATCGGGGGGATCAACAAGGTGGGGCCGGGAGTTCAACTCCCGGTTACCCGCGCCGATGATTATACCTGGATGGAACCGCCTGCGCGTCCGCCAAATACTGCGTTTGATTTAATCAGGCGAGTGGAGGCGACCCATGCGGCATACTTTGGCACTGCACACGTTGATGTGCCTGCGATCAAGACCCAGATGATGCAGCAAAGCCTGGTCAATGTCTGGCTGGAATCCTGGGCGAAGATTTATACGCAAATGTTCAAGCTATGCTTGCAGTATATGCCGCCCGAGGAGATTGAGAGGGTCACTGGGGGTCAGCTTCCGCAAAACATCAGCGAGATCCAGCATATGTTTGATTTCATTGTGAGATATAACGTGGAGGAACTCGATACCGACTTGGTGAAGGCAAAACTGGAGGCAATCACGCAGTTTGTGGTGCCACTGGACACTGGCGGGGTGATTGATCGCAATAAACTGGTGAAAATCATCATAGAAGCGATCAGTCCAGAGGCAGCAAGGGAACTTGTAGTGGACCAGGCGACTGCTTCGCAGTCTCTTTTCAAGGGAGTCCAGAGCGATATTGGCATGATGATGCTGGGGAATGAGCCGTTATTGGTGGAGAACGACCCGGCAGCGCAGACCAAGTTGCAATACACGCAAGACGTAATGGGAAAAAATCCAAAAGCGCAACAGGCGTTGCAGGGAGACGAACTCTTCAGGCGGCTCATGGAAAATTATGTCAAAAACCTCCAGTTCTCAGTCACACAGGCAGAAAATGCACAAATTGGTCGCGTCGGGGTTTCGCCGGTTTCCGACGAAATGGCGGCAGAAGCACAATTGCCGCCCCCGGTTGAGGAGAACGTGGAAATGGCACAGGCTGAAACCGCACAGGGAGCATACTGATGGATGAGATTGACCCGAGAGTGATACAGGCGTTTTCCTTCGTTGAGAAAAACGAAATGTGGGACGCAATAAACATCCTGCTGGATGCGTCGATTGATGTTGAGGTGACCTACGCAATCAGCGGAGACACCCAGGGCGAAGACAGAACCCATGCCGCTGGGCGTGCCAGTGCGTTAACGGACTTCCATGCCCTGCTTCAGAATCTACGCAGTCAGGCACGCGAACAGAACGGCATGACTCCACCCAAATAGCTGCCGACTCGCGCTGACCCAAGCTGACCCAAGCAGACCCCGCACACCTCTGTTGTGCGGGTCTTTTTTTCGTAGTCTATTCTCATAACAGCTTTCTGGTTTTGGCTTTTCAAAACCTGTCAGTCGTCTGGATCGACTTAAAACTCCCTGTCTGTTTATGAGCGAAAAAGCAACAGCCGAACTCGGTGCGGCTGAAAAAACATCCACCGTGGAGACAGCAAAACCCAAAGGCCCAATCGACGGCATCGAACTTGAACAGTTGATGCTTGAACATTTTAAGGCCGAGGAAGGCGAAAAGCCTGCGCCCGAAAAACAGGCAGAGGAACCGCCGCCCGAAGACCCGGTGAGTGCCGAGGAATCTGAGGATGGCAAGGAAGTTGATCTTTCTCAAGACGAAGAAACGGAATCCACTGAGGAGGTAGAGGGGGAACCCGAAACCACCGAGGAGGAGGCTGAGACTGCGGAAACGGACGAACAGGACGCGGATCTTTCGGATCGCGCCCAGAAGCGAATCAATCAGCTTGTGCGCCAGAAAAAGGAGGCACAGGAAGAGAGTGAGGAACTTCGGGCGCAACTCAAGGAAAAGCCCGAAACCGCCGAGCCGGTATTAATCTCATCCGCACTGAATCCTTATTTCAAACTGCAATCACAATCAGAAGTAGAGAGTGAAATCAAGAAGCAGAGGGAAATTCGGAAATGGTGCGAGATGAACCCCGACGGGTGCGAGATTACCGGCAAAGACGGTCAGGAAATGGAACTGAGTGCCGAGGATGTGAGGCGTTACAAGGTCGATGCAATGGATGCTCTAGACCAGCACTTGCCCGACCAGAAAAAGTACGTTCGTGAATCAAAGGAATGGAAAGCAGAAACGGAAAAGGTTTTTCCGTTTTGGAAAGACCGTTCTTCCGCAGCCTATCAGGAGGCACGGGAATTCTTGGAAAAGGTTCCCGAGTTGCAACGGATGCCCAGTTATCAATATTTAATTGGTGCAACGATGCTCGGGTTAGCCCAGTTGAACAAGGATGCCAAGGCGGGCCAAAAGCCCAAGAAGGCACCTATCAAGAAGGCACCTGCCGAACCTAAAGCCTCACCGAGTCCTGCTGCCATCCCGAAAGAGGCGGCAAACAAGCGGGGCGCACTGGACCGATTCACAAAGTCAGGAAGCGAGAAGGATTTGGCTGATTACTTTAAGTAATCGGGGAAAAAATAAAGGGGAAGGATAATTCAATGGCTGAATTATTTGAAATTAACCAGGTCGGTATCTGATGAGTTTGCCGACACTAAATCGCGGAATTAAGCGGGAAAGCCTAAATCGAGAGACATGGTAACCCGAACCGAAGGCGAGAGTCAGGGGCAGAGCATAGGAGTTGAAATAACACTCCCAAGAGGCCGCGAAACCCGAGAGGGTTAAAAGATATGCCGAACTGCTGGGAAACCAGCAGAAGCAGGGGATAAAAAGCCTTTGCGATAACAACTGAAACGAGAAGATCTGGCAAACATAGTGGCAATGGTGGATGCGAAAGACACCCCCGTTGCCAGCATGATCCCGAAAGGGAAAAAACCGGGGAATACATACCTCCAGTGGCAGGCAGATAATTAATATTGTCCACCCGGCAGGTGACTGCCGGGGAAGTATTGCGGAATTAAGCGGGGAATCTAAATGGGAAACCACAAGACAATCCGAACCGAAGGCGGGCAGGAACACCGTCAGGGGCAGAGCATACCGGGTGAAATAATCCCGGCAAGAGGCCGCAACAACTCTTTGAGTTGAAAAGATATGCCGATACTCCGTTGAAAAGCGGAGAGGTTGGATAAAAAGCCAACCGTTAACAGTTGAATATGCCAGCCGCAGTCAGCACGGGTAGTGTTGACGGCGTCGATGTAACGTATGCATCGGACTTTGAGAACTTGAACAGTGGCAGAAAGATTCTGTCAAATTACGTTCAGGTCTTCCAGCGTCCGATTCGCGTTAGCCCACTCTCAGTTGATGTCAGCATTGTTGCTGGTATCACCAACGAGTTGGCGAACATGACGGCAAAAGGTGTCAGGCTGCTCTCATTTGGGCCTGCTTGGTAGGAATACCAGGATGAGTAACGCGGAATTAAGCGGGAAAGCTAAAGCACTGAAAGGTGCCATGCCAATCCGAACCGAAGGCCGACAAGAATACGGTCAGGGGCAGAGCGTAGGAGGTGGAATAATCCTCCCAAGAGTCCGCGTCAACCAGAACGGTTGAAAAGGTACGCCGACACTCCGTTGAAAAGCGGAGAGGTGAGATAATAAACTCACCGCAACATTTGCAAGCGAGACATCGAGAAGTCAATCTGCTCGGATAATGACGGGCAGGAGGATAACGGTACACTACCGTACCTGACCAAAGCGTTGGGTACATGGATCAGCACAACTGGCGGCACCACGCCAGCGGTGGACAGTGATTATCGCACGCCAACGGCGAGCATATCGACTACCTCCGCAGCGTTGACAACAGAGACAGTGGTGCAGGACGTTTTAACGTCCATTTACGGGGAGACAGGCAAGTTTGGCAACTTTGATGCCGTACTGGGAACGACCATGAAGCGGGCGTTCACCAACCTGGTCTTCACTACTACCGCAAGCGGGACTGATTCCTATCCTGCCATCCGATCCTTTGATCGGGACGCAGCCGATAGTGCCTACAATAGCAATATAACGCTGTTTTCGGGCGATTTCGGCAAGCTAAGGCTTCACGCCTCGGCGTTTTTGCCTGCGGCAGATGATGGTTACATCCTCGATATGGAACTTCTGGAATTGCGCTACAGCAGTCAACCAGAAGTGACTACGCTGCCTGATTTGGGCGGTGGTCCAGCGAGGTTACTCAAGGCAGTAGCTGGATTGGTGTGCAAGAACCCTCTGGGTCTTGGCGCATTCCGACCTGCCTAAACTGAATAAAGGAAACTCATGTTGGAAAATCTCCCAGGCGAAGTTCGCGAGGAATTAATCGACGAATTTCGTCTGGGATTCCGACGTGAAGAAATGTTGGCAGGTATTGCGGCAACTGCCGCAGCAAAAATCTGCAAAAAGGATCATCGTTCAGTTGATGGACTGGGTGAGGCGAGGATGAGTCTCCCGCCTCACCTATTTCACAAATGGGGTCAAAAGTACGGGTACGCAATCTGGTCAGACGACCAGTTTTTGCGAGAGGCAGAACGCGATAACCCGGCGATGAAAATAGTTTCCAAGGGAACCAAAATCCAGGTCGGTTATCGCGGTGATGATGCAGAACCGCATGACCGGCCACATCGCTTCCGGAGGTCATATGCGGACAATTGATTTTTCAACATTACTTTACCGCACGGCAACATTGTGCGGGCTTGATCGCACGGCGATCACCTCATCCACATTCGCCACCCTGCGCGACCTGGCGAATCATCGACTGGCAATGATATGGGAATCTGAGGCATGGCCGCAACTGGTCAGGGTATCCGATGACCCCGGCGAAACCGTGAGCGAGGCAAGTGACGGCACGCGCACCGTCACACTGGCAAGCACGGTTGGCGACCTGTTTGACGTATACAACCAGAGTCCGCGAGTGACCACCCGCGCAAGGCCAATCAAATACTTTTTATACGATAACGGCACCACCCGCTACATCAACGTGATGGAAGCGGTGGATTCGGGCGTTTACCTTGAGTGGAGGAACGCCAAACCCCAACTGTTTGGGGATGCCTGGGACAACTCGTTGGCCTATGCGGTAGGCACCCAGATTTATTTCGATACCAGCACTGACACCGGCAGCTTTGTTCCCTCCCCGAATAATGTAGGCGGGGGAAACTTCTATGACTGCGCGGTGGTGACAAGTGCGGGCCAATCCCCGACCACCAATGCGGCAAGCTGGACAAAGGTCGATGTACCATACTTTACCGGCGAATACATCACCAGAGGTGTACTCGCTGACTATCTGCGAAGCGAGGGACAATACGAGCAGGCATCTGTTGCTGAAGCGGATGCGGAAGGCGTGAAGGCTCAAGAGGTGGATAAGATTGTTCGCCAGGAAGGGCAGGTTCGCAGAATGAATGTTTACACTTATTGATTACCATGAATATACAAACAGCAAAATCTAGCCCGAACTCAACAACGTCGCCCGCTACAGCGACCACTGTTTTGGCGGCAAACCTAGACCGGAAACGGTTCACCATTCAGAGTCAGGATGACGAGGTGTTGTATCTCAAACTCGGAACCGGCGCGAGCAGCAGTGATTATCACATTACACTGTCCGCTGGGAGCGGGGCAGCGGACGGCACAGGCGGGATCTTCACCAACGACGGTTACCAGGGAGCGGTGTCCGTTGCGGCATCCGGTACACCGTCTTACTCGGTAATCGAGTACCAGTAATATGCGCTGGCTTTTGAACAAGGCGGGAGTCGCAAAGATGCGCCTCGCCAATGCTTTCCTGTTACAACAGGACTCAAGCAAGATTCTGTTGCAGGATGGTGGGAGGATAGTTTTAACGTAGGAGGACAAAAATGGCTGACAAAAAAATCTCTCAACTAACCGAACTCACCACCGCAGCCGATGATGACAGTTTGGTCATCTTGGACAAGGACGCGGATGTTACCAAGCGAATCGAGGTCAGTAACCTGGTCGGCACCAATGAACTACTGCTAAAGACTGCCAGCACGCTGACCAGTTCCCCGCAGGCAGTCCAGTCAGTGGGTGATGAGGTTTCAGCGTTACAGATTTCCTCGGTGGGAGTGAAATCGGCAGGAACCCTGACAGCAACCGGCACCTCAACACTTGCCAGTGCAACACTTTCGGGAACTATGGAAATTGGCGGGAATGGTGTCACGGTAGATACCATCCTGGATACTGATACGCTCAGTGAGGACGATCCCAATGCTCTCGCCACCCAACAGAGCATCAAGGCGTATGTCGATACGCAGATCTTAACCGAGGACACACTTGCCGAACTGAATGACACCAACATATCGGCCCCGGCATCGGGAGATGTAATCATCTATGATGGCAGTGATTCATGGGACAACAAGCAAATCAGCGGTGACGCATCGATGGACAACACGGGTGCGGTTGTGGTTGACGGGTTGCAGGGTCGATCCGTTGCGTCCACGGCACCCGCAGATGGTGAATCACTTGCATGGGATTCCGGCACCTCGGCCTGGACCCCCTCTTCTGCGGGAACGGGCAGTGTCACCTCTGTGGCTATCTCAGGCTCGGACGGTATTGATGTGGATTCCGGCAGTCCAATCACATCGACTGGAACGATTGCGCTGGGCTTATCGAACGTGGATGCAACGGTAATTGCCAACGGCACCGTCACTGATACTGAATTTCAATATATTGGAGGATTAACCTCAGACGCCCAGACCCAGATTGATGCTAAAGGGGCGGGTACTGTGACCAGCGTAACGGGTGCGGCTGATTCGGGTACTGGAACTGCCATCACCACAACTGGCACCCTCACCTTGACCGGCGGAACAGGGGTCACAACGTCTATTACCGGCACAACGGTGACAATTGACGCTGATTCCAGTGGCGATGTTGTCGGGCCAGGGAGTGCCGTTGATGCCAATGTGGTTCTCTTCGATACCACCACCGGCAAGCTGATCAAGGACGGTGGACAGGGACTGCCCACTGGCACGATTGTTGGCACTAGTGATACGCAGACACTCACCAATAAGACCCTTACCAGTCCCGTCCTGACCACTCCGCAAATCAATGACACCAGTGCGGATCATCAATATGTGGTTGCGGTAAGCGAACTTGCTGCGGACAGGACGGTAACTCTCCCGCTATTGGCGGGGGCAGATGAATTCACTTTCAACGATCATACCCAGACTTTAACGAACAAGACAGTTGATGCTGCCAGCAATACGCTTTCAAATATCGCAAACTCTTCACTCACCAATTCATCAGTAAGTTACGGTGGGGTCAGCGTTGCGTTGGGCGCGAGTGATGCTACCCCGGCATTTGATCTCTCTGATGCGAGTTCATATCTCGGCGACAGTTCTCTAGTGACTACTGGCACCGTTACGAGCGGGACATGGGGAACGGGTTCAGTTATTGGCGGAACCACCATGACCCTGGGCAGTGACGGCACTGGGGATATTTATTATCGGGCAGCGGGTGGTGTCCTGACTCGGTTGGGAAATTCAGGGGGCGGTGATGATGATAAAGTCCTGACTCTTGCCAGCGGTCTTCCGACATGGGCAGCAGCAGGCGGCGGCAGCGGTACGGTAACAAGCATTAACGCAACGTCAAGCGGAGGACTAAAGACAGACACCGGAAGTGCAATTACCGCATCAGGCACCCTCGGCATGGACATTAATGACCTTGCCAGTATAACGGGAAGCGGAGACGTAAGTGGCTGGAGTTCAGGGGATGAGATTGCTGTTGTAGATTCGGATGCAACGAACGACCCCACCAAGAAGATTAAAATGCCTGCCGAGATCGGCATTGCCTGTTCGGATGAGACGACTGCCCTAACTACGGGAGACAATAAGGCATCAATAATGATTCCAAGGGCAATGACCATTACCGAGATTAAAGCCTCCTTAACAGGTAAGGACACTACTACTGATGTTGAAATCCAGTTTAGGTATAGCGCATCCGCCCCAGATTCGGGAAGTGATATTCTTGATGGCACGGGTCTTTCAATAACGATGGACGACTTCACTGGTTCAGCCAGTGGGACTGATTTCGTTACTGCCAGCAGTCAAATATGTGCAGAGGATTCTTTCATCACGGTTGATTTGGATAGCACTAGTGACGCCACGGGACTGAAAGTCTGGCTACTTGGATACTGGACATGAGCAACATAATCAATCCATATCGTTTTGCTGCTGGTGGCGCAGTAGCCGAGTACGTTAATGCCACAGGCGGCACCACCCATGAAGTGGGCAACGATAGGTATCACGTTTTCATATACGGTGAGGGAGATGACTTTGAGATAACCAGTGCGGGAAATGGGTCTGGCAGCAACACAATTGATTATCAGATATGCGGTGGAGGTGGCGGTGGCGGCGGCGACACATCCAACATCGGTGGCGGCGGTGGTGCTGGCGGGGTTCGTAACGTGACAGACGTTGCTGCCGCAGTTGAGAGTGTCACAGTATATGCGGGTTCAGGAGGGTCGCCTTACACTACCGGGGGGTACTCCTCAATAACCAGTACGTCACTTGGAACGGTTACAGTACTCGGCGGGGGGCGGGGGTCATTTGGAAGCACCGCTGCCGGTGATGGTGGTTGCGGAGGCGGAGGTGCCACCACTAACAATTCCGGAGGGTCAGGGACAGGAACTGGTGCTGGGGGGGCTGGTGGCGATGGTTACTCTTGGGATGCTGGGATGGAGTTTGCCGCAGGAGGAGGAGGCGGCGGCAGGGACGGTGCAGGAGATGATGCAGATGTTGGGGGAGGAACCGGAGGTGATGGAGGTGATGGAACCACTGCACTTTATTCCCCGGACGGGCCAATTGCTGGCGGCGGCGGTGGAGGTGTCGGCAAGGGGTCTGGGTTTAGCGGTGGTTATGCCGCTGGCAGTGGCGGTTCTGGCGGCGGCGGTGCTGGTGCGTCTACTTATAACGGCAACGGTGGTAATGGCAGCGCGAACACTGGTGGTGGCGGCGGTGGCGCGGGACGCGCACGATTGTACCCCGGATATGCTTCTGGCTACGGTGGAAACGGCGGCAGCGGCGTTGTGATTTTCAAGTATCAGTTTGAAGAATAAGGGAGAATAACAAATGGCACACTTTGCATCACTAGACGCTGACAACAACGTGATTGAGGTTCACAGCGTTGACAACAAACAACTGCTCGACGTTGACGGCAGTGAGTCCGAGGAGTATGGCATCATGTTTCTCCGAGTCCGTCGCGGCGGCGGACGCTACAAGCAGACCAGTTATAACACCCGTAATGGTGAACATCAGCTTGGAGGCACTCCGCTCAGGGCTAACTATTGTGGCGCGGGGTGGAAGTACAGCCCAGAGCATGATATTTTTTACCCCCCACAACCCTACCCGTCATGGACTTTGGACACTGTAAAAGGCCAATGGAATTGTCCGGTGCCTTATCCGGATGTTGAAATCATAGAAGGAGAACCGCCCCCAATGTATCAGTGGAATGAGGATGAACTGAAGTGGGATAAAGTGGAGATGCCGTGATTAATTTGGATGATCTGAAAGTTTCTGCGGCATCTATTACTGGAATCGGTAACTGGATGTTGCAGATAGATGTGTTGTTAAAGGTAGCCATATCAGTGGCTACGTTGGTTTACATAATTTTGAAAATAAGAGAACAACTAAGTAAAAAATAACATGACAGCAAAAACACCAAAACCCGGCTGGAAAACTTCCGAGATGTGGCTATCTGTGGCCGCAATGGCAATTGGCGCACTGGTTGCTAGTGACGTATTTGCCGATGGATCTACCGGCATGAAAATCACTGCCCTCATCTCCTCTGCACTCGTTGCAATGGGATACACGGGTGCCAGGATGAACATCAAGAAAAACGACTGATGTGGGCGGCAATCCTGAAAGTATTTTATGAGATCATTGCAACCATCATTAAGAACCAGAGCGGGCCGATTACTTCGGTTGCTGCTCCTGTTGTTCCTGCTGATATTCGTAAGCGGTGGAACAAGCGGGTGCGCGACTGGCAGGAAAGTCGTGTTCGTGCCAGAGAGTGATGGTTTGGTCAAGTTAGGGGATGATGTGATTGGTCATGTCTATTGGTGGACTGGTAGTGAATGGGAACTCAGCAAAGGGAAGGTGAGCCTCCCCGCCGGGTGGTTGGCGGGGAGTCTTCCCGATCCTGAAAAAGAGGAATAATGGCATTAAGTAATCCAATTGAGGCGGATGGGGAGAATGGATTTATCGGTTTAGCGAGCCGGGAAAATCCTGTTGCCATTCCTTCAGGTTACGTTCAGACCGCAAAAAACATCCGGTTTGATCGCGGAGTTGCATCGACGCGCAAAGGCAGTAAACGCCTGACCGCAGGGGATGCCGTTGGTGAATCGATATTTGTTTCAGGTGCCTACTCTGGCACTGATGGGGTGGATAAGATCGTCCTGGTGGGTGGTGATTCAATTTATATTTACAACACCTCCACCGAGGCTACCAGCGCAGTCGCATTCCCGACTGGGCGCACCATTGTCTCGTCGGACAAGGTGGACACCATCCAGGCAAATGATCGGTTCTATATCCTGCGCGGGGAAAGCGATGCAACCGCCCAGGTGGTAACCATCACCAGCAGTTCAACCACTGCGACGGTAACCAAGACCGATCACGGGTACTCAACTGGTGATGAGGTGACGATTACCGGCGCAAGCGAAGCTGAGTATAATGGCAGCTATGTCATTACAGTGACTGACGCCAATGAATTTACCTATACATTCGCCGGTTCTGCAACCTCCCCGGCAACGGGAACCATTTACGCGCAGTCAGCAAAGCCGCCCCTCTATTGGGATGGTGACTCGACCATAACCGTCGTCACGCAGACAGTGACCAGTGGAACATCAGCAAACTTTCCCCCGGCTGATTTCGGTTTTTATTTTAATAACAGGATAGTGGTCCGAAGGCAGAGGGATAAAATAGCAGTCAGTGACTATTTTGATTTCGATACATGGGATCTCACGTTCAACCAGTGGTCAATTAACCTGGGGGCAAATGATTACCTGACCGGGTTCCTGCCCTGGCAGGAGGATAAGTTCGCGTTGTTTGAACGTAACTCGATTTACTATGCCTATATCGATCCCAACTCCTATGAGTCTGGCCCAGGTGAAAATAGCTATATCAAGTCGTTAACGAGTGAGATCGGTTGCAACGCGACCAAGTCAATCGTTAATGCGGGTGAGAACATTTTCTTCCTGAGCGACCTTGGCGTTTACACATTAACCCCGTCTCTTGACCTCAAGTTGCTGGGAAATCAGCGTCCATTAAGCGAGCCAATCAACGACATTATTGAGCGGATCAATGTGAATTATGTCCAGAATGCGGTGGGGGCAATCTATAACTCACGCTACTATTTGGCAGTCCCACTGGATTCATCGGTGGGTGCAGGGGATGCCACTACCAACAACGGGGTGCTTGTGTACTCTATGCTGAACAATGCCTGGGAGTCGGTTGATGAGTACCCCAGTGGATTCAGCGTGGATGACTTTGTGATCGCCCTTTACGGGGAACGCAAACGCCTGTACGCGACCAATTCTGAAGGGGTCTTTCTGCTGGAGGAGGAGTATAAGGATGAGTATTTGCAGACATCAGCCAATCCCCTGCTTCCATTTACATTACCGGCGACGATCAATTCAGAGTTTGAGCAGACTAATATTGCACCGCAGTTGGTGAGTCGCCGGTATATTTTCAACTCCTACGGAAGCAAGAGGTTCGCATCGGTGCAGGCCAACTTCAACATGAACGCGGGCGATGCGGTGAGTGTGACTGCGAACGTGACTGATCCAGATTCCAGTGCCGAGGTTTTGGCGTTTGGCAGCGGGTCGGCGGAAGATTTCACCAAAAGGGCGAGGATAGGCAAGCAGGGTTATGGTGTGGACCTGCAATTTGACGGCACAACAGGTCGTCCAACGATCAGAGGTTTTCGCGTTGAGGCAACCGTGCCTGGGCGCAAATTAATTAACGCGGAGTAAATTATGGCACAACTACAGAAAGGCACTACTTACACGACAGGCAGCACCGTAACGGCGGCGAACCTCAACTCCCATGTATCCGCAGCCATCTTGCTGGATGGAGCAGTCTCTGGCCAGACCGCATTGGGTGCCTCACCGGCAAGCGATGATGTGGTTCTGATCTCGGACACTGATGCGGCAACGCTAAAGAGCGCGACCACCACTGAATTGCTCGGCACCGAGTTGGCTGCGTGGGTGGGCAAAGGCGCATCAGGCGGAACGGCAGCACTCCAGATTGACGGGGTTGATAAGTTGTCGGTGGACTCTTCAGGAAATACGACTGTCGCTGGAACGACTACCATGACGGGTGCCGCCACTGCCTCCAGTACACTGGGTGTTACGGGCGTAACTACACTGTCGGACCACCTGAATCTACTTACCAACAAGGAGGCGCGATTTCAAGATGCTGCGGGCAATGAATATGTTGGCGTCAAGGCACCAACTACCGTCTCATCATCCTATACGCTAACAATGCCCCCTGCTGTGGGTGCAGACAATCAGATCCTGCAAACATCAGACGCAAGCGGCACGCTTGAGTGGGTAAGCCCAGCCTCGGCAGGAACTATTCTGGCTTGCACCTACTACGATCCTGCGACAGATCAAACTCACACGGCGCAGTCATCATTTACAGCAATTGATTCAACCAATGTGACTGTGACCTTTACTGCGCCAGCGAGCGGGAACGTGCTTTACAGGATTACTTACGGTCACAAAATGACAAATACAGACAACACTTATCTGTGGCTGGATTTGTATGATTCAGGTGCGACTGCACAAATTAGTGGGACTGATAAGATAGCAAGTTACGACTCGGCAGCGTCCGAGGCGGATTACCATGAGTCAACTGACCAGTTTGCATGGAAACTCACTGGACTTTCGGGGTCTTATACGATTTATCCGCGAGCAAAGTACACCCTTAACTCATCCGTGGACATACAGTATGGCGGGGATTATACCCCATTCATTATCGAAGTAATTGAGTTATGAAACCCTGGCAGGAAGCAAAGAAATGGTTTTTGGAGAAGTCACCGGGAGCGTCATTTGAGGCATCCTTGGTGGACTATCTGCGCGACGGTTATGTGTGGAGCGGTGACGATTGTTTCATCATGGGCAAGCCGGTCTTTTGGGATGGTGAAACGATGTACTCAGGTGATGTCAAGAAGGCAAACACATGGTTTGTATTTCTTGCCGCCGGGAAAAACTGCCTGAAGGAATTTTTGAGAAAAGCCCCCTTCAAACTGAAGTACGTTGCATGGCAGCGACGGGGCAAGGATGAGTATCACGTTCACGAATGGAAGCGTTATCAACGCCGCGTTAAGAAAGGATAATATTATGGGTACAAAAGTAGAAGCACC
>MPLU02341366.1_pt1 | contig 21048 bp, 14 predicted proteins | sample 1617381 | NCBI WGS metagenome assembly MPLU02 (sample SAMN05944801, study PRJNA350692) | marine metagenome | biome: marine; feature: ODZ; material: water; isolation source: 90 m water sample filtered on 0.2 um supor filter | place: Pacific Ocean | collected 2012-04-08 | depth 90m m
AGCGGACGGAAGTTTAGCGAATGAGATTGGAGCCGATTGGTTCAAGTTCCAAGAAGCATTAGGCAAGAGAGGCTACATGGGAATTGTGGATATTGAAGGTAAGAAAAGCAACGCCCACGGAGCCGATGGAGGTTCAACACATCTTGATGTGGAACAAAACACAGGTATTGGAAACTCTTTCGGAGCGGAAGGAGAAACAACACTCTTATTGGATGCTTTGAAAATTGGGGCCTTAGCAGTTTTCGCCTTCGTATTAACCTCCAAACTTGGGGAACATATCAAAGCCTCCGAAAGTAATGTTATTGACGACATGAATGCGGAGGAGGGTCCACATTGGTGGCATCAATAAATCTAATTCAACCAACCGTCCGTGAAGCCGATAATCGGCTTTTGGGAATAGTAGGCGATATGAAAAGTGCAACTATCTTTTTCAGCACCGACCAAGGTAAGACCGCTGATTGGAAAGAAGAAGTCTTTGATGCAGATACTATCGGTAACTATCTCGGAAAAGGAGTAGGCGGGATGGTATTCCGACTCCAAGACGATGATGGCCAGCCAATCAACAAAGTTTTGAAGATGGTCAAACTATTACCGACTGATGAAAGTTTTATGGAATACTCACAGAAGCAGCCCTTGGGAGTTCACAAGAAAGCATGGGACCCATTAGTAGGGTCCAAAGTTTTGGCCATGAATGAGTTTCAAGCCCAACTATTCCAACAATTAGCCCAACTAAGAAAGGGAACCTTGGAAGGACAAGCACAGTTACCGCCCGTGCCGGATGCCATGCCTATTGTATATTCGTGTGCGAAGGGAACCATGAATCAGTCATTCCGTGATAAAGTGTATGAGGCTCAAACTAACAATCCTATGGATTCCACTAATTTCAAACTATTCAACGATAACTTTCCGATAGGCACACATATTGCGTATTGGATTATGGAGTATATTCCTTGCACGGACGAATCTCAACCTGCATATTGCGGATTTGCCCCGCCAGCGGAAAATAGACCTATCTCGGCTGCTGAACTTGCCAAGGACCCAAGATTCCGTAAAGAACAGAAAGGTTATCAAGATGTTAGCCATTTCCTACATAGTATGGGCTGGGTTGTAAGAGATACCATAAATCCGGGAAACTTTGGATACCGTGAAAATGGAGAGATAGTATTCTTTGATTTATTCGTTATTCCTTGGCCACCTTCAAGGGTTGAGGGTGAATTGAAACAAATGGCCCACGCCCTTATTTCAAAACAGGACATTATTGATTTTAGAAATACTATCAAGAGCGGCCATTACTTTAATAGACGCACACAAGCGGGTGCGTATAGTGCAGAAACAGAAGAAAAGAGCCGTTAGGGTATCCATTATTTATGGAGTGCGATAGTTTAAGTAGGTTATCGCCCTAATGAGATATTACCCGCAAAGAGGCGGACCAAAAACAAACGAGATGATTGAAATGGCAAAGAACGATATTGAGAACTTTTTGAATGAACTAACCGAGATGAATGAGGCAAGGGCAGCCGATAACAAGCCTACCTTCGTTGAGCGAGATACGCTCAAAGCGGAGTTTGATGTGCTACACAAGGGCTACATCGTGGAAGGATTTACACCCGGAATTGAGGGCAACTACGGTATTAACACCGCTGTTCGCTGCATTTCCCCCGAAGATGGTCGCAGAATGACCCTTTGGCTATCCGGCTACACCTGTGAGCACTTTGAGAGCGTAGTCAATGGCGCACAAAACGAGGGTAAGACCTTCCCAATGACTATGGATTTCCTACTTCACAAGAAGGAATCTTCCGGTGGACGAACATACAACCGCTTTTCAGCGATTGTCCGTGAGGCTGGTGACGATGTTACTATCCCTGCTGTCCCCGAAGACCAACTTCAAGACGACAACTGAATAGGCTAACACCTATTACTTACAGACTCCCGCTTCGGTGGGGAGGACTAAGAGGCTTGAGCGTAAGCAATGAAGGCTTCCCTTCCCTCCGAAGTAGGATACGATTCCTAACGATTCATTCGTTGGGGTTCGCCTCCGGCCTTCCGGTGGCGGTGTAACTAAGATTGTTGGCGAGTGATTATTCCGTCCTATCACATACAGGATGAGTGCAAACTATACTCACCCTTGACGCTAACTGTTGCTATGCCACCGGTTGTGCCACCGGCGTAATGTCGTGTGGTGATGTTAAGTATGTAATGGTGGTATGGTGATGATATGGTCGCAGACATTCCGAAGGACATTATTACCTTCGCAAAGGATTGTGTAGGCGGCAAACACACCAATAGACCTTACACAGACCGAAGTATATCCCTTGAGGGTGCCTATTATTCTCAAGTCACAGGTCAATACATTACCGGCACAGGCATTTGCCTCAAATTAGAGAGCGGCCCTTTGACGAAGAAAGACGCACGAAAGGTTGGATTGAAGTTTGCTATCTCCGATGGTAACTTCCAAGTAAATTGTATCGCCCATAATGGGGCAACCGTAACTTTACCTGCGAGTAAGTCTTCCGAAGAAATGACTCACATTCTAAGGACGGTGACTGATTCTATTCGTAATGGAAACAAAGTCGCCTTTAGTGGAGCCTTTGTAACTCACAACCGTGACCTCGTTTTCGTGATTGATAGTATAGCACCACTCACAAACATTCAGCATAGTCAAATGACTGATGACCAATTAGAGGACTTCCTTGCTTTGTGTAAGACTCATAAGACAGACCCGCTTCAATTGATGATGCGGGACGATACTCTTTGGTCGGAGTTATTCGCACGAGATTATCTCAAGAAGGCCATACTTCTGTATTGTCTATCACCCTTGCGTAAGCAAGACATGATGCACATTGGTATTGTATCATCTGTTGGCGAAGGTAAAGACCACTTGATTGAAAGAGTCATTGAACCTTTGGTTCCGGTAGGTGTAGCATCCAGCGGAAAACTATGCACAATCCCCGGATTGTTCGGAGCCATGAGTGGAGAAGACATTAACAGTATTGAATTGGGATTGATACCCAAACACAACAATGAAAGGTTGGCTGTATCGGAGTTCCAAACATGGGATGACGAAGTATTCGGAGAATTGATGAATACGATGGCCAATGGTTACTTCACTATGCAGAAGGGACAGGTTGATACTCGCCGTGATGCTAAAGCAAATATGCTATTCCTTGGTAATCCGCCCCACTATTGGGATGAAGAAGCAGGGCATGAAGGAAAAGATATGCTTCAAGCCTTCGGCCAATACACCACACAAATTATGAGCCGTCTAACACTCATCTTCACACAAATGTCTTTGGCTGGTGATGACGCTAAAGAAAAGATTAGGGAAAACATCATGAGAACGATGGATGGTCAGTTCGCCAATGGAGGTTCCGAAGAATCTTCCAAACTTTGGAGAACCTTCTTCCGAGAGTATCTCCGAAAAGTTAGCGACAGTAACCCCACCATTGGGAAGTTAGCCGGAATCATCAACAGCACCTATGACGAAATTGAAGCACGACCTCAATTCAAATCGGCATTCCTACTCCGTAGTAATAATGACTATCGGAAATATCAAGAGTTCACGAACCTAATCAAAGGGTTCGCCAAACTTTCGGGTTCCAACAAAATTACAGTCAAGCACCTCATGTTGGCAAAGCAAATCTTTGAAGAAAGTCTAATCACATTGATTGACGAGTTCCCAACTGCTGCCATGAACATGGGAGTGGATTATGAATTGGTTACTTGTCTTGAATTAGCCAAGACCGGTGGAAGAATGTTTGATAATGCCAGCCAACTAAAGAGAGCGGGCGACATGACTCAACAACAATTAGACACTCTCGTTCATGTAGGTGCAATAACTGAAATGTCCGGTGGAGAATATCTCATCAACGAAGATTTTGATATGAATGCTTTGGAGGATGACGCATGAAGGATTTAACTTGGTATTATTTGAGGGAATCCTATTATCCTCAATTCAAGGCAGGTGTAACCAAGATGCCTTGGGATGCAAGATTCACAATACTTCGGGAGTTGTATGATGCTAAGGATGAATTGCCTTGGGAAGTTAGAACCGAAGACCCCGTAGCGGATATGATGAATTGGGTCGCCAAGAAGGGTGACGAAGCATACTTCACATTCTTCTGTAATGGAATCATAGTCAATGAAGACGGCTCCTTCAAACTCCACAAGAACATTAGCCGTGCTTTAGGTAGGAATGGCTTGACCAGCCTTGAAGACCCCAATAGTTAAATACTTGTTCCGCCTACCCTTAGATATGGCGTGGGAATTACTCGTGGATGACGATAGAGGAACAGGTGTATTCATCTGCAATACGGCTGATGTAGCATTTGGCCCACTCATCAATATGAGTGGCTCCGATGTATCACAATTCTATGAATGGTGGAATGAAGTCATTGGAAGTCATAATGACCCACGCACTATGGCCAATCACGACCTCTCGGATGCTATTTACCGATGGTATGGAATCCAATATGAGAACAAGTTTCAAATTACTATCCCCGACTCCGATTGGGAGAATGCTTCCGAAGCATTGAGTAAGAAGGTCTTTACGGGAGAGTATTACCCTGTGGATTACTGTTCTATCAAGGGTATTTATGACGATGATATAACCGAAGAAGACCACGAGCATTGGTCTATGGAAGATTGGGACAACATCATGTGTAGCATTATGAAATCCCGTGAGTGTGATATGGACGGCTTTGATGGCCAAATGTCCGGTTATTTGTTCCCTTCCAAAACATGGGATGATGAAAAGAACGAGTATGTTATGGATAAGATTCAAAGGGGTCCAAAATGGGAAATCATTGGTATTCGCAATGGGAGTGAAAGAGTAGGATATAGCACTTGGACTACTTGGGATTGGTATAAGGATGGCGAGAAAGTCGGCTCCGGAGATAAACCACCTTGGGAAGTAAAGGAACACAAAGATTAAATACTACTTCTTCCTCGCAAGGCACATGACCTCCATTGAAAAATACCGTCAAGCCGCCGGTTGCATTGTTCGTGACCCAAATAACAACGATAGCGTATTGCTACTTCGCCGTTCAAAACATGAAACTTCATTTCACGGACTGTGGGAACTTCCCGGCGGTAAGGTTGAACCCGGCGAAAAGCCACATCAAACTGCAATCAACGAAACGGTTGAGGAAACTTCTCTATCCAAAATACTTGGCACCGCAGTTGTATTGAAACCTCACATTGACGATGATATGGAAAAGATTTACTACGGTTATGTGGTTGATTGTATCAAGGCTCGGAACACTCCAAATGTTGTTCTATCGGATGAACACGATGCCTATATGTGGATTACACTTGAAGGTGCTCTCACAGTTAGCCCACTTAGCCATCACGCACACTTCTTGCTCTCGCAACTCAATGAAGATTAAAAGATGCTGGGTGACGGGTATTCAAGACCCGTCTGACTCCCACTTCTCCCCTCAGTTCGGATAGGAGCCTTTCCCAGCAAGGGAGAATAGTGTTTCCTCATACTTAATGGTTCCGTTCCACAGTATTAAGTAGGAAGTCCCTCAATATGGCTACATGGCTATGACTCCGGAGATGGAAAGGCGAGCCATGCTTGCCGTGGATAGGATGCTCACACTCAATGAGGGATTATATTCTGCCGCTCGGAATGTGGGAACAACCCGAGGAACTGTCTTGAAATGGTTGGCCTTGAAGAACATCGGATACCGTAAGGTAGCCTATGGTCGCTACAAAATTGAGCCACCGATGGAGGCTCGGGTCCGCCGATTCTTGAGTGGAATGGCCCAAGGCCGTTCTGCTACGGCGGCCGCCAAGCGAGCCGGAACGACTGTCCGTGCTATGCGGAATCAAACTCTTGATGACGGGACAGGTAAGCAAGTGCCAATCATTGGCAAAGTGGGTAGCCGTTGGGAATCAAACTTTGTGCCATTGTATGACCACAGTATTGTTGTATATGGAAAGTTAGTAGGTTTGGATGAAAGTTTGCAGGGACGGCCCGGACAAACTGCTGGACCTAAAGCCCAAAGAAACCAAAAGAAAGCAGACGAGGATTACGCCGACATTTGGTGGCAATACGATTTGAATAACTTTGTGAGTTCATTGAGTGCTGCTGGTGCAGCAGCATTTTGGAAACCAGCCTTGGTAACATTCTTGAAGAAAACTTTGGAGGCACCCTCCATTACGAATGCCAATGTTGCCAAAACTTTTGTGAAGAACGCAAAAGTTACGGCTCATGCGTTAGCGAATGGCAGATTGGATGGAGCGGGCCAACTTGGTGACCTCACAGTTTTGGAAGATATGATGGAAAGATATGATTTGCGTTTGGATAAGAAAATCAACACAGGAGTTGATGATAACCGAGCCTCCCTCACAAACATTCCCGATTTCGTAGCCAAGACCGACCCGAGAGTAACGAGTCAGCGGAATACTGATGGATACTTCCAAGTCTTCTTCTTACGCAAGGGTGGATTAGATGTTTTCCCGCCCGCACCGGGAATGAAATTACCGTTCAATTATAGCGTTGCAGACGAGCGTATCGCATAAGACGGGAAATCCTTTAAGTAGGAAGTAACCGACTTCAAAGGCTATGTCCGACAGTCCGAGTGATAGTCCCGATAGCAGAATGAAGCCCGCCGCACTACTTACCGGAGCGTTAGCCGGTATGTCCTTAGTGCTAACCCAAACCGATATGTCCGAGTATTCCATATACACCGCCGTTGGTGCTGGATTTACTTTCCTTTCCTACATCTATATGAGGAACAAGACAAAGATTATAGACATCGTTGATGAGGGGATAGAAGACCTCACCGGTATTGACCTTTCCAAAGAAGATGTTGAAAAGATTGTTGAGCAAGCAGCAGACTCCGTTGGAGATATTGCCGAAGATGCTCTCGCCGCAGCCGAAGAAGGCAAAGATGTGGCCGAAGCAATCAAGGATGCTGTGGAAGACGAGATTGAGGAAGAAGTCGGCATTGAGATTGAACTTGACGAATTGACCGTCAAAGGATTGAAGAAGGAACTCAAGCAATTAGGTCTTGCTACAAGTGGTAAGAAGGCTGAACTCGTTGCTCGTCTATCCGAAGCACTAAAGAAAGATGAATGAAGCCAACCGCAAAGCGGTTTGGAAGGCCATTCAAACCACAGGTGACTTGTTAGTGGGCCGTTTGCCCGAGTCTTCTCGTCACCCTAATGGTCGCAACCCGTATGCTCATGCGGCGTTATGCGTCAAGAATAAGTTTGGATGTAGTTACAAAGACATTCCGGACGACCAAGTATTGGAAGTTATAGAATACCTTGAATGGCTGACTACAAAATCAGTCCCTTGATTTCTGTTCTGCGTCTTGTTGGATAACGGACTCCAAAAAGGCTTCCCATTCATCGGCTTTATTCTCAAGAGTTTGTTCATCAGCCCATGCTTTTCCGGCTTCCCTGTAAGGGATGGTTAATTCGGGATTATCCATGTAAGTTTCTAATGTGCGAGCCACCACACTAATGTAATCATTGTGTTCCATATCCACTCCTTCTGCTCCACGCTTTGGAATGAGGACTCCTCTATCGCCAATGGTATGTGGCATGGAACCAAGTTCCGAGGCAATAATGAAACAACCTGCTCGTTGGGCTTCCAAGGCACAGATACAATATGTTTCCACGAAGTCGGTAGGATATAGAAGTATGTCGCACTCGGCCCACGCTTTCTCAATCTCCTCATCACTTACATATCCAAACATTTCAATGTCGTGTGGAGATTCTTCCACAAGTTGTCGCAATGACGGAGTTCTCCAATCAAAGAATTGGAAGGTTCGTCCCGGATATGGAGCGTTCTCATTACCTTCGTGTTCGGCTTGATGGCCATAGATGTGAAATGAAATCTTCCCGTGTTTCTCGGGGTCTATTTTGTTGATGACTTCCAAGGCAGAACAAAGACCTCTATTCCAACCCGAAATCCAAACCATGCGATTCTTGACTTTCTCAATTCCGCTGGTATCAAGTTTAGGTGTTGGTAATCCATGACCTATCTCCTTGAAGTGATGGTGTGGGATATTGTAATGTTGCATCATTCCGTAAGTGTGAGATGGAGTCAATGTGACTGACCGTGTGCAAAGTCCCGACTCCACAAAGTTTGCGTATGTTTGCTTGCCGTCATCATAAATGATGCTGTTCTCGTAACCTGTGAGTGGTCTTACATCGTGTTGCCAAAAGACAGTAGGGACTTGCTTACATTCTTCATAGAGCCAATAATTAAGGTATCGCTGAACAATGACTATATCAAAATCTTTCGCATCCATTACAGGCAACGGTCTTGCCCTCCAACAAAAGATTTCCACATGATGCCCTCGCTTGACGAGTTCAACCGCCATTTGTGCCAATGACCTCTCACTTCCCCATCCACCTCCGGGAAGTTCCCAATCTTCCGTTACTACGGTGTGAGCGTCAAAGACCGGAGAATAACCGGTCCAATAAGCGATACGCATAAGACTCCATTTGGTAATTTCCTACTTAATGGTTCTTTGAAATAGGTGCTTGCACCTATCCTATATTATGAGCCGTGCTGTTAAGCAACCTCAAGTTGTGGATTACGAACCCTACTATGAGATGCTTCAAAAAGATACAGACGAACTCTATGCCATTGCTAACCGATGCAGAAGTCAAGGTAAAGACCCCGAATTGGAAGTTGAGATTCCTCAAGCCAATGATTTGGCAGACCGCACACAGAAACTTTTGAACTTCTTACATCCACGAAAGACAGCCGAGCAAATCCGTGAATTGACGGTGTTGCACGATGGTAATAGAGAGTTGGTGGCGTTAGACCTCGCTAAGATTGTTTGTGCTGAAACTTTCCTCTATGCCAAGACTTCAAAATGTAATGTGTGTGATGGAAAGGGAAGCATCAAAAAAGGATATAGAACGAGGGATTGCCACGCTTGTGAAGGTAGTGGATTAAACTTGGATTATACCAAAGACATACTTACCAAGACATGGGAAGAAACTTTGGATGCAATGGAAAACTTTGCAGACATCAAGAAAACCACGACAACAAGAATGGCACTTTGTATCTATCATGGGATTTGTGCAGGGTTAGCCGTGCTAACCGAAGGAATCCTTGTTGCTCCACTTGAAGGTGTAGTGTCTTGTAGGATTATAGACAACGCCAGCGGAAGCCGAAGTCTTGCGATTAACTTTGCGGGTCCTATCCGTTCAGCCGGTGGAACCGGCCAAGCATTATCAGTTTTGATTGGAGATATTCTTCGCCGTCAATTCGGATTAGAACCTCCCGAAATGACCTTTGAAGAAATTGAGAGATACAAGGAAGAAGTAATGAAGTATGGGCGTGGTCTGCAATACCGACCATCTAATCCTCAAATTGAAGTCCTTTGTAATAACTGTCCTGTCTATCTTGACGGAGAGGGTGTTGGAGAAGAAGTGACGGGTCAAAGAGATTTACCCCGTGTTCCAACCAACAAATGTAGGGAAGGTGCGCTTCTTGTTCTTTGTGAGGGTATGGTATTGAAGGCTCCAAAGATTCTCAAATATACAGATGCTCTCGGCTTCTCCGAATGGGAGTGGTTACGACAATTCGCTCCCAATAAAGAGGACAAAGAAGACGGACCCAAAACTCTCCAACCTATCAAAAAGTATTTGGCAGATATGGTGGCGGGACGGCCAATCTTTTCACAACCTATGCAAGTAGGTGGGTTCCGACTTAGGTATGGACGGTCAAGATTAGCAGGGTTAGCAACTACGGCTGTGCATCCGGCAACCATGAAAGTTGTGGCTGGATTCTTCATCACCGGCACACAATTAAAATATGAAAGGCCCGGAAAAGGAACGGTGGTTACACCGTGCGATACAATAGAGGGGCCGTATGTTCAATTCACAGATGGGTCCGGTAAAAGGATTCAAGACCCTGCGGACTTACCGGATGGGTTGCCGACTGACCCCAATTGGCCGATAGCAAAGATTTGGGATATTGGAGAGTTACTTGTCCCTGTGGGTGAGTTCTTGGAAAATAATCATACACTTGCACCATCCCCGTATGTGAAAGAGTGGCACGAACAAGTTATAGAACAGCATACTGCATCTTATCCGACCTCATTTATAGAAAGTTTGGAACAATCGGAGGAGTTGGGAGTTCCTCTTGCACCCGAATACATTGCATTCTATAATGAAGTAGCCGTTGAAGATATAGAACGCTGTGCTGAAAGCACAAAGGTTGATTTCCATACTCAATCTATATTTGTTGCGGAAGATGCTCGGGATGTGATTTATAGACTCGGAATTGATATAGATTCCAAAGGAAAATTACAAGGCGATAAGGGCGTGTTTTGGGGTTGGCTGGTATCTCGGACCCCAAATAGCAAAGAAACGCCACAGGACGGCTTAGAATGGGTAAATATGAGGCTTCCAAGCGGTGTTGAGGCTCGTTCAGCCGTTACACTCCGAATCGGAGCAAGAATGGGTAAGCCGGAAGGCTCAAAACCACGAGAAATGAAACCAGCAATTCATGGACTTTTCCCTGTTGGGTTCAAGGTGGGAACCAAAAGATTGATGCGAGATGCAGCCGCCAAGAAAGTCAAGATTGAAGTTGGTTTGAGAGAAGATGAAGAAACCGGCGACCACACTTGGGAAAGATTCCTCAAGAATCCGGACGGTAGTTTTAGAAAGACAAAGTTTTTGGAATTGCAGCCACAAGATGTGGGCTTCAATGACTTATGGGAGAACGCTCTCAAAGATGCAGACTTGTTAGGCACACCCGAAGTGAAAGGTGTGAAAGGAATGACGAGCGTGGAGAAGACTCCGGAAGATATGTTGAAGGGTGTCTTGAGATACAAGAATGGCGTATCAGTATTCCGTGATGGGACGCTTAGATGGGATATGGTGGATGTTACCATGACTCATTTCCGACCCGTTGAAATCGGAATGAGTATAGCGGCCGCTCATAAGTTAGGATATACTTACGATGTATTCGGCGACCCACTAACTGACGAAAACCAAACTTGTGAGTTGAGAGTGCAAGATGTAGTGTTGCCAACAAATTGTGCAGACAATCTTGTGAAGGCAACCAAGTTCTTGGACGACTTATTGATTAGACAATATGGAGAGAAGGCATATTACAATGTGGAAGAACCAAAAGATTTGATAGGTCACTTAGGAATGGGGATTGCCCCGCACACGAGCGGTGCTATCGTTTGTCGTATTATTGGATTCGCAGATATTAAAGGTCATTATGGTCATCCATTCTTCCATGCGGCGAAACGCCGAAACTGTGATGGGGATATTGACGCATTCCTTCTTCTGCTTGATGGAATCCTAAACTTTAGTAGGGCTTTCCTCGCAGGTCATCGTGGAGGTCAAATGGACGCTCCATTGATTCTTACAATGCGTATCAATCCAAGTGAGATTGATAAGGAAGCCCTCAATGTTGATACTTCAATGACTTACCCAATTACATTCTATGAGGGGACTCAATCTTACCCCGATGCTAAGGCTTCGGTAAAGTTAGGTGTGGAAATTGTGGAAACGAGATTAGGGAGTCCAGCGGAACTTAGCGGTTTTGGATTCACCCACGACACAACCGATTGTGCAGCGGGACCCAAAATCAATCCATATACAGAACTTGAATCCATGCGTCAAAAGACAATGGCTCAATTCGCTCTCGGTGATTTGCTTCATGCCGTTGATAACGAAACACAGGCTTCTAAACTAATTGACCGACACTTGATTAGGGACATGAGGGGAAATCTCCGTGCCTTCGGACAACAGAAGGTTAGATGTCCTAAGTGTGGGGCGAAATATAGAAGACCGCCAATTAGCGGGAGATGCCGAACATTACTCTCGGAAAAGTCTGCCGAAGAATCGGTGACCGGTGAACACGAGGTTGTTTATTGTGATGGCCAAATCATTCTTACTGTATCTAAGGGTTCAGTCAAGAAATACGATTCCTTGATGAACGACCTTGTTGAAAAGTATGGTTGTGATAATTATATTGAGCAACTATATTATCATGTGAGTGATTGGGTTTCCCAAACCTTTGACGACAATGATGAAATGGAACAGACTCAACTAAAGTTAGACTTCGTATGATATGAGGGGAGAAGTTAGCCAAACATCCGCCCGTCATCCGAGTCGGCTGGTGGTTTCTCTTGTGGGTTCATATTCAAGGTGATTTCCAAAAGTGACTTCAAGACCATTTTGATTTCGGCCAAGTCATTGCTAACTTCATCCACGGATTCGTGCAATTCATCAACTTTATGACCTAATCGGGTTACAGTCATTCTTTTGGTAGGAACAACTACTCTATCCTCATCGGTCATAGTGATTACTTGTCTTCACTACCATTTAATGGTTGGCATATTTGCTCATTTATATTTCAATCAAACCAAGGAAGATTATTGCGTAATCTTACCTTCTCCTGTTCGGGGACATCATCTCTTTCAAGCAAAGTTTTGGTAATTTCTAATGCCCTCTCCATATTTTCCAATTCATAATAAGCCATTGCTGCTGAATCATCAACCATCCAATTATATTGTGGGTGCATGAATAGTCCAATTGTATTCCACACCTCAACTTGTTCGTATAACTCAAGGGCCTTGCGTAACAACTTCCAATTCCCCAAAGTTTTGCCGTGCAGCAATAGTTTGAAGTAAGCGTCCGGTCTTTGTTTTACTGTATCAATGGCCTTGAATAAGAAATCTGTGTCTTGAGTCATCTCCCAAATAGCCATCCAAGATTCATAGATTTCCTCGTCCCAACCGCCCATAGCCGTTCTCATCTTGTAATAACGAATTGCGTCCGCCCAATAATTCTTCCCTGCATCTTTACACGATTGTGCCAAATAGAATGTATATCGTTGGATTAAGAATGGGTCCTTTTCTTCGTTGAACTCTCTTAGTAAAGTATCTCTATCATTCGCATAGAGTTGCTGTCCTTTAGCCCTTCCGCCTCCATCGTAATGATGATGAAGACTAATTGTATCCAAGACCCCGCCTGTTCGCTCTTGACCGTCACCACTATAACCGATAAACTCATGGACGACTGAACGCCAGCGATATGGAGTTTGCGAATTGATGAGCCAAGGAAGCCAATGAGTCATGGAACCTCCTACTACGGACAACATATAGGCATCCATCTCGGTGGAAAGTTTGGAACGCCACTCCTCATCTGTGACGGTTAAAGTATGGTCCGCATCAAGGTAAATGTAAAAATCACAAGCGGACGAATCGGCTTGGTCCAAACATTGGTTGCGAGCATCAGCAAATCCATTCCAAGGGGAGTCAAAAACTTTGCCAACGGTATTACCCTCAAAATAGTCTAAAACTTTCTGCTTTGTGTTGTCGGTGGTCTTTTCATCCACCCCAATACAAAAGTAGTCAAGATAGGGTGAAATGGAATCCAAACAACGCTCAATGTTGGCTGCTTCGTTATAAACAGTCATCAGTAGTCCTATCTTGACCATAGGAATGGATAGACCTTGGACTTACTTAATGGTTCTTAGTATCACTTTGGCCTGTATTCAACCGGTCCGGAGTTCACAGTTGCAGTTCCGGTATTGCTTGAATAGACAACACCCACAGTAACCGCAATGTTTGGAGCGGCTACCATACCAATTGTGTTGAAAGTAATTCTTAGTTCATCACCGGATATACATTGGAAATTACCGGATGTTTCATAGGCTACTCCGTTCCAATCGTTAGGGAATCCAATACCTTGGGATGCAGACGGAGGAATTGGGAACAAGAATGCTCCGACAGGCCACATACCTATCAATCCACCAGCCCTATAAAGTTCCACTTCGCCAATTGATGCTCCGTCTTGGTCGGAAGTAGCCGAACACCAATAGATAGTTCCGGGGAATGGCATCGTCCATGCGTAACCACCCACCTTAGCCAAATCGGGGAGTCCAATAGGTGTGTTAGTGTATGTAGTGGTCAAATATCCTGTTTCGGCGATATTAGGCTTACATTCCCACTTGAATGAACCGCCTCCGAAGCCACCTCCACCGCCTCCACCGCCGGTAGGTCCTGTTGGCCCTTGTGGTCCGGTGGCTCCTGTCGGTCCTGTGGCTCCCGCTGCTCCGGCACTTCCACTTGGACCCGGCAATCCGCTGGCTCCGGCAGTTCCCGATGGTCCAGCAATACCACTTGGACCACTACTTCCGGAGGGTCCTGTTGGTCCAGCAATACCCGATGGTCCGCTCGTTCCGGATGGCCCTTGCGGTCCATTATCTCCAATGATTCCTTGTGGACCACTTGTTCCACTTGGTCCTTGAATACCTTGAGCACCACTTGTCCCGCTTGGACCTGTTGGCCCTTCCGCACCTGTCGCTCCGGCTATTCCACTCGGTCCACTCTTTCCACTTGGACCCGTTGGCCCTGCATCCCCACTTGCACCCGGTAATCCACTCGGACCTGCGATACCACTTGGTCCACTTTTTCCGGATGGTCCCGTTGGTCCTTGGTCACCACTTGCTCCGGGCAATCCCGATGGACCAGCAATACCACTTGGCCCCGAACTACCACTTGGTCCTGTGGGGCCTTGCCCGCCGCTGGCTCCCGGTAATCCCGAAGGTCCGGCTATGCCGCTTGGACCACTTGAACCCGATGGGCCGGTTGGCCCTTGCTCTCCGCTGGCACCCGGTAATCCGGATGGGCCAGCAATACCCGATGGACCCGAACTTCCACTCGGTCCTGTGGGTCCTTGTTCTCCGGAGGCTCCCGGAAGTCCGCTTGGACCTGCTATCCCACTTGGTCCGGATGAACCGGACGGGCCTGTGGGTCCTTGCTCTCCGCTGGCTCCGGGTAGTCCACTTGGTCCAGCAATTCCACTTGGACCGCTACTACCGCTTGGACCGGTGGGGCCTTGTTCACCGGAAGCACCGGGAAGTCCACTTGGGCCAGCGATACCCGATGGCCCCGAACTGCCGCTTGGACCTGTGGGGCCTTGCTCGCCGGAAGCACCGGGCAATCCCGATGGTCCGGCTATTCCACTTGGCCCACTACTTCCACTCGGACCTGTTGGACCCTGTTCTCCGCTCGCACCGGGAAGTCCACTCGGACCCGCTATACCGCTCGGACCGGATGAACCCGATGGTCCCGTTGGACCTTGTTCACCACTTGCCCCCGGACTTCCGCTGGGACCAGCGATACCGCTTGGTCCACTACTTCCGGATGGTCCCGTTGGACCCTGTTCTCCGGAGGCTCCGGGAAGTCCACTTGGTCCGGCGATACCGGATGGACCGGAACTTCCACTCGGTCCTGTTGGTCCTTGTTCTCCCGAAGCACCTGCGGTGCCGGAGGGACCTGCGATTCCACTTGGACCACTACTTCCGGAGGGTCCTGTCGGTCCTTGTTCTCCACTTGCGCCCGGTAATCCACTTGGCCCCGCTATGCCGCTTGGACCGCTACTACCACTTGGACCCGTTGGACCTTGTTCTCCCGAGGCACCCGCAGTTCCCGAAGGACCTGCTATACCACTTGGTCCGGATGAACCGGAAGGGCCTGTGGGTCCTTGCTCTCCGCTGGCACCCGGTAATCCGGATGGGCCAGCAATTCCACTTGGACCGCTACTACCACTTGGACCGGTTGGCCCTTGTTCGCCACTTGCTCCGGCCGTTCCACTCGGTCCGGCAATACCGGATGGTCCCGAACTTCCGCTTGGACCTGTTGGACCCTGTTCTCCCGAAGCACCTGCGGTTCCGGATGGGCCAGCAATACCACTTGGACCCGATGAACCCGATGGACCGGTTGCTCCTGTTGCTCCCGATGCACCCGGACTTCCACTTGGTCCGGCGATACCCGAGGGGCCACTCTTGCCGCTCGGACCTGTTGGCCCTTGCTCGCCGGAAGCACCGGGCAATCCCGATGGTCCGGCTATTCCACTTGGTCCACTTGAACCCGATGGGCCGGTTGGACCCTGTTCTCCGCTGGCTCCGGGTAATCCACTTGGTCCAGCAATTCCACTCGGACCCGAACTGCCACTTGGACCTGTGGGACCTTGCTCACCGCTTGCACCGGCTGTTCCCGAAGGACCGGCAATACCGGATGGACCACTACTACCACTTGGGCCGGTGGCTCCTGTGGCTCCGGACGCTCCGGGTGAACCGGATGGTCCGGCTATTCCACTTGGGCCACTTAATCCGCTCGGTCCTGTTGGGCCTTGCTCTCCACTTGCTCCCGGACTTCCGCTTGGACCAGCGATACCGCTTGGTCCACTACTTCCGGATGGCCCCGTTGGACCTTGTTCTCCCGAGGCTCCCGCAGTTCCCGAAGGACCTGCTATTCCACTCGGTCCGCTACTACCACTTGGGCCTGTTGGACCCTGTTCACCGGATGCCCCAGCCGTTCCGGATGGACCGGCGATACCGGATGGACCCGAACTGCCGCTTGGACCGGTAGCACCTGTGGCTCCCGAAGCACCTGCGTCCCCACTTGCGCCCGGTAATCCCGAAGGACCTTGAATACCTGTTGGCCCACTCTTTCCACTTGGACCTGTGGGGCCTTGCTCTCCGCTGGCTCCGGGTAATCCCGAAGGCCCCGCTATACCGCTTGGACCGGATGAACCCGATGGTCCCGTTGGACCCTGTTCACCACTTGCTCCGGGCAAACCACTTGGGCCAGCAATACCGGATGGACCACTACTTCCCGATGGGCCGGTAGCACCGGTAGCCCCACTTGCACCGGGTAATCCGGAGGGTCCTTGAATACCTGTGGCTCCACTTGTTCCGGACGGACCTGTGGCTCCTGTTGCACCGGACGCTCCGGCTGTGCCGGACGGTCCGGCTATTCCACTCGGTCCGCTCAATCCGCTCGGACCTGTTGGACCTTGTTCTCCGGAAGCACCCGGAAGTCCACTTGGTCCGGCTATTCCGCTTGGACCACTTGAACCGGAAGGTCCTGTGGGTCCTTGTTCTCCGGATGCTCCGGCTGTTCCCGATGGACCGGCTATTCCACTTGGCCCCGAACTGCCACTTGGTCCTGTTGCACCTGTGGCTCCGCTGGCACCGGGCAATCCCGATGGGCCGGTAATTCCTGTGGCTCCACTCGTTCCCGATGGACCGGTGGCTCCTGTTGCTCCCGATGCCCCCGCATCACCGCTTGCTCCGGGAAGTCCACTTGGTCCGGCAATACCTGTCGGTCCGGATTTTCCGGTTGGGCCGGTGGGACCTTCTTCTCCGCTGGCACCCGGTAATCCCGATGGGCCAGCAATACCCGATGGACCCGAACTTCCACTCGGTCCGGTTGGGCCTTGTTCGCCACTTGCTCCGGGCAATCCGGAGGGACCTGCTATACCACTTGGTCCACTTTTCCCACTCGGTCCGGTTACTCCGGTTACACCCGTTGCACCCGTTACACCTGTGGGACCTGTAATACCTGTTGGACCGCTTTTCCCGCTGGGACCTGTTGCCCCTGTTTCTCCGGTTACACCTGTCGGGCCTGTAACTCCTGTTGGCCCTGTGATTCCGGACGGTCCACTCAATCCACTTGGACCGGTAACGCCTGTTGGACCGGTTATCCCTGTGGCACCGGAAGTCCCACTCGGTCCTGTTACACCTGTGGGTCCTGTTATACCCGTTGCTCCGCTGGTTCCGCTGGGTCCTGTAATACCGGACGGACCGGATGAACCCGATGGTCCCGTAACTCCTGTCGGACCTGTAATTCCTGTTGCACCCGATGTTCCCGAAGGACCGGTGACTCCTGTGGGTCCCGTAATTCCGGTTGCTCCGGATGTTCCACTCGGGCCTGTGACTCCGGTGGCACCGGTGATACCCGTTGCTCCACTCGTTCCACTTGGGCCTGTAATTCCACTTGGTCCTGTTATACCGGTAGCACCACTTGTTCCCGATGGACCGGTTACACCTGTGGGTCCTGTAATTCCGGTGGCTCCCGATGTTCCCGAAGGACCGGTAACTCCGGTTGGACCTGTTATACCTGTCGCTCCACTTGTGCCGGAAGGTCCGGTTGGACCGGGTTCACCGGGGACACCCGATGGGCCGGTAATTCCACTCGGACCACTACTTCCACTTGGACCCGTAACACCGGTGGCACCGGTAATACCGGTTGCCCCACTTGTTCCACTTGGTCCTGTAATACCACTCGGGCCGGAACTTCCACTTGGGCCTGTAACCCCTGTGGCTCCTGTTATACCGGTAGCACCACTTGTTCCCGATGGACCGGTTACACCTGTCGGCCCTGTGACTCCTGTTACCCCTGTTGGGCCTGTAATTCCGCTCGGACCGCTACTACCACTTGGACCCGTAACACCGGTAGCACCTGTGATACCTGTTGCTCCCGAAGTTCCACTCGGTCCCGTGATTCCACTTGGTCCGGTTACACCCGTAACTCCTGTGGGACCGGTTACACCTGTCGGACCGGTAATTCCGGTTGCTCCGGATGTTCCACTTGGTCCTGTAACACCGGTGGGTCCTGTAATACCGCTCGGTCCCGAAGAACCGCTTGGTCCTGTGATTCCACTTGGACCGGTAGCACCTGTAATTCCATCGGGGCCTGTCGGACCGGTTACACCGGTTACTCCTGTCGGACCCGTTACTCCCGTAGGTCCTGTTATTCCCGAAGGCCCACTACTTCCGCTGGGGCCTGTGACTCCACTCGGTCCTGTGATACCACTTGGACCGCTACTTCCCGATGGACCGGTTATTCCACTCGGACCACTTGAACCCGAAGGACCGGTTACACCGGTAGGACCGGTGATACCTGTTGCCCCACTTGTTCCACTTGGACCGGTTATTCCCGATGGTCCACTTGTTCCCTCGGGACCTGTAATACCTTGAGGACCACTTAGACCACTCGGACCTGTTGGCCCATCGGGTCCTGTTATACCACTTGGGCCACTCTTACCGGATGGTCCCGTTACACCGGTTACACCTGTGGGTCCGGTGATACCACTTGGTCCGGTAACTCCTGTGGGTCCTGTAACTCCTGTTGGCCCTGTGATTCCGGACGGACCTGTAACTCCTGTGGGACCGGTTGGACCCGGCAATCCCGAAGGACCGGTAATTCCGATGGGTCCACTTAAACCACTCGGTCCCGTTGGACCGGTGATACCTATTGGACCGCTCAATCCGCTCGGTCCGGTGATTCCGATAGGCCCACTCAATCCCGATGGACCCGTTGGACCTGTAATACCAATTGGTCCGGATAGACCGCTTGGCCCTGTAATTCCTATGATTCCTTGTGGTCCGCTGGTTCCCGAGGGTCCTGTCGCACCGGTAGCACCGGTGGCTCCTGTCGCACCTGTGGCTCCGGTAGCACCTGTGGCTCCGGGACTTCCACTTGCTCCGGGACTTCCGCTTGGACCTGCGCTACCACTTGGACCTGCGGCTCCTGTGGCTCCTGTGGGTCCGGTTGGACCTGTGGGACCTGTTGGGCCGGTTGCACCTGCACCTCCACTCACGGCCCATTCAATTTGTTTGGGCGTTGTAGTATCATCTGTGGTGATGACTATGTTAGCACCAGCCACAAACTCAATGTTTTCTTGCCCTGTTGGGGTCAAAGTAGTTTGTCCTGTTACAAAGATTTTATACCAATGGCTTCCAAGACTAATAGTTACGGCTCCTCCGCCATCATCAGTAACAATGAATCCACTTCCAATATCAAAGGAAATAACGCTAACATTGGCTACACTCGGGTTTCCATCGGATTCCCTAACTGTGAGAGAGCCTCCACCACCGCCGCCGCCTGTATTTATTCCGACATGGCCTCCGCCTAAATCGGTAAGAGTTCCGGCTGTAACTGTAATCCAATTAACGCCGTGAACATCAACAATACCGTCATTGACCCTTAATCCGCCTTTACCCGCATTAGTGCCGGTCAAGCGGCTGCCCGGTGGCTGGCGATTGCTCATAGTATCTCATTACCCATACTGCTACTTAATGCTTTAAGTATCAGTTAGTTTGCACATTTTGTTGTCGTCCTACATCTTGTGTGTAGTCACGCTGTTCAGTCCACCCGCAAAAGCAAGCCTCGCAAGTCCCTGTTGTGATAGATACACCGGGGTTAGAAGCGTTAATCACTCGGAAAACTACTTGTGATGTAGCCACGATTGGGATGTCGTAATGCCATTGGTCGGCTTTAGGTGTAATAGCGGACCATTGAAAGTTATTCCACTCTTGATAAAGTGAGCCATCAACCCATATTTGGTAGTAAATCCCTGCGTTATCAAGGGCTTCGGTATGTCCGAAAGAAGCGATATGGTAATAATCTCCACGATTTCCAACAGTTGAAGTCCTACCTGTTGCTGCGGAGGTGGAAGTTGCCGTAACTGTGTTACTACCTCCAATTCCGCCCAAACTTTTGTTGTTATTAGCCGCAGTAGGTGGAGCAGTTGCAGTTCCGGTAGTGGAACGGACTTGTGGTGGAGGGGCTACGCCTGTGAAAGTGGTAGGTGTTGGCATAAATTGGCCTGTCCCTGCAAGGTCAGTCCATGAGTTAGAACCCTCAATATCTGCCACATTTAGCACCACAACATCAAGATATTGACCGGTAGCGAGGTTATAGCCCGCTCCTGTGGAGAAATCATACTTGTAACGAAGGGTTACATTCGCTGAATTAAACTTTGGAACTAAGTGCCAAGGATAGTTTGCATAATTTACACCAACAGACCGCTCAAGGAACTCAACAGCAGGGCGAATGTCCCTTTTGTAAGTAGTTGGGTCCATTCCGGGCCTTACGACCTCGGTTTGTTGCGTTGTGGTAGTGCTTACAGACGAAATAGCCGGTGGGTAGGCATCCACAGCGTCACCCGCTTGAGAATAACCCGATTGTAGGGCTTTCTTCCGATAAGGACGCTTCAAATCACGAATCTTCTCGTTACCTGCCATACTATTCACTTAGCCTTCCCGCTACTTAAAGGATAACTTTCACTCATCCGACATAATCTTGTCGTGCTCTCTCCATATCCAAGTATGCCTTAGAAATGTTGAGGTATTTATTCCATGTTTCGGTTTCAAGACCCTCTTGCTTCACTAATTGACGGCGAAACCACTCCGCATTATCCACATTGACCGCAATTCCGAGTTTCATTAACTCCTCGGCAATCAAAGCGTCACTTCCG
>MPLU02010580.1_pt1 | contig 21010 bp, 16 predicted proteins | sample 1617381 | NCBI WGS metagenome assembly MPLU02 (sample SAMN05944801, study PRJNA350692) | marine metagenome | biome: marine; feature: ODZ; material: water; isolation source: 90 m water sample filtered on 0.2 um supor filter | place: Pacific Ocean | collected 2012-04-08 | depth 90m m
GAAGTTTTTGACTACGATCCTGGGGTGGAAGCACTGGCGAAAGAAAGTATTGATTACCTGAAAGCGTGCCAGGAAAAGCTGGACCAGTAAGCGCTGGAACAGGAAGTGCTGGAACCGCGGAGCGTGTTGGTAAATCCAGTCCGGATTTTCCGGATCAGGTCCCCGCTTTCAATTCAGCCAGGTGCTGCGCGGTGCCGACCAATCGATCCCAGTTTTCCCGGATGTAATCGGGTGGTCCACCAATATCGGCCATCACTTGCGCTGCATTCTCGGTCGGTATCAACTCGATCGCATCCCAGGGGCAAACCACCAGGGCATGTGGATTCGTCTTTTTCTGGGGAAGCTGGATACAGACATTACAGCCCGTGCATCGTTCCGGATCGATTTCACACCAGGACTGAACTCCCTTAACACCCAGGGAATGTTCAATCAACCGAATGCAATCATCGACCGGACATACCTCAAGGCAGGACTCGCAGCCCGTACAATTATCGGCGTTGATGATCGCCAGGTTCTTGGGTGCCTTGGTTCGTGGACCGTCTTTGGCCATGGTCGCAACTTTCCGAAAACGACTGCATTTACAATAGCCCGTTTCCACCCAGATCGAGGAAACCGGGAGAGGTGATTATAGTCTAGTCATCGGCCGGCGGCCAACCGCTCCTTGCCCTCGGCTGGAGAGATTTTCTCAATCCGAGCACTGGCAGCGAGACTCCCAAGTGCTATCAGACAGTGCCTAACCCGGAATTTGCTCATCTCGCAGCAAATCTTCAAAGGACTGACGGCTGCGAATCAGCTGGGCAACACCGTCCTGGACAAGGACTTCGGCGGCCAGCGGCTTCGAATTGTAATTAGATCCCATGACAGCCCCATAGGCTCCGGCACACTCGATCACGAGGTAATCGCCGACCTGGGCAACGGGGAGCGACCTGGGACTCACAAAGCCTCCCTCTTCCTGGGTAAAAATGTCTCCAGATTCACAGAGCGGACCACCCACCACGACGTCCTGGCAGTCCGTTGGCACTGCAGCGACGGGCGCCAGCGTCATGGGATGGTAAGACCCATAAAGAATGGGACGGGCCAGGTTATTAAAGCCAGCGTCTACCAGGTAAAAACAATTTTGTCCCATCGTTTTGATGCTACAGATTTCTGTCAACAAAAATCCGCTTTCGGCGGTCAGGAACCTCCCGGGCTCAATTTCCAGCGACAGGTCGTGACCCAGTTGCTGCTGGAGTCGTTGGCGACTGTCATCCCAGATGGAAAAGTAGCTGGCAATATCAATCGGTTCGTCATCCTGGTGATAAGGGGTCGGCAAACCGCCCCCGGCACTAATTGATTTCACCGTGGTTCCAACTTCCGCGACCGTCTTTTCCATGGCCTGCGATACCTGGGCCAAATGCTCCAGGTCGGTACCGGAACCGATATGCATGTGGACCCCGGTGACCTGGAGTTCAAATTCGGCTGCTCGCTGCAGGCATTCAGAAACCTGCTCGTACCAGATACCGTGCTTGGATTGTTCTCCCCCGGTGTTCGTCTTCTGGCTGTGACCATGGCCAAATCCCGGATTAATCCTGAGCGTAATCGATTTTCCCGGCGCCCGCGCCCCATACTGGCTAATCATGTCAGGGGACCCCACGTTGACATGGATATCATGTTCGACGACCAGGTCCAGGCTTTGTCGATCAAAAAGATCGGCGGTAAACACGATCTCTGGAGGCTCTTCGTCCTGGCCGGGCTGGTAACCGGCCCGGAGTGCGCGATGGATTTCACCAGCGCTGACCGCATCGACCCGGACTCCCTGTTGGCGAACCAGGTCAACAACGGCAAGATTTGAACAGGCTTTTTGCGCGAAGCGAATCACGTCAAAGGCCCGCAGTTGTTCCACGCGTTGGCAAATGATCGAGGCATCATAGATATAGGTCGGCGTGCCGAATTCAGCAGCCAGGTCGGCAACCGGAATACCGACGATGTCATTGCGTAGTTGTGCCGCCACGTTCCCTGTTGTCATGTTGCCGCATCGCTCCGTAAGATTAACTACATCGATCACCAGCAGGTGTCACGGTAACTTATCATCCCGTCGTTGAGAAGATCCCTCCACCACGGCTGCTATCCTGCCGCTGGGAAAGAAAAAACGGTGTCGGACCTGGCGGACCCGACACCGTCTTAATCAAGATCGATAGGTGACATCTCGAACTAGAATCCCAGTCCGCCGGCGATACCTGCCTGCACACCTGCTCCAATGGCCTTGATGATTCCCTCTTCCAGCTGGAACCGATAAAGCGCACTGCTCGTTTCCTTTTCCATGGTAACACTCAGTGACACATGATCTTTTCCAGACGCTGTTTTCAGCTGACGAATCATGGCGTTGACGATGGGATTGTCAGCACCTTCGATGCTGGCAGCAAATTCCAGGATCGGCAACAAGGCCATGCTCATCTCCATGGGACGAACATCTTTACTGCCTGCCGAACCATTCTTGTCGATGACTCCCTTGAGGAAGGAAACACTATTGGAGGCAACGCCGAAATAGATGCTGCCATCACTGGTTCCCAAAGCAATCTGCAGTTCTTCGCCGAAAATCTGGCGAGCCTCTTCCTGGGGCGGAACAGGTATGCTGATCGTATGGAAGCTAATTCCCTTGTAGACTTCCGTATCGAATCGAACTTGAACTTCCTCGGGGAATTCGTCCTCCTCCTGGGCCAGCTTGATAATTTTCTTCACCGCTGATTCCAGTTTCTTGCCACCCACGACATGAAATCCACCACCGACCTGGACCGAGCCATCCCGCAGGAACACTGCCATGCCACCATCAATGGTACCGGCTTCCAGCGTTTCCATGCCGACATCCAGGACATCGCTCAGGACTTCCTTGAGCATTTGCTGAACGTTCGGTGGAATACTGTTGTCGTTGTCCAATTCGTTCAGGGCCTGTTGACGGAGGCTACTCAACATGACCTTCGTTTCCTCGGCCTCTTCCGGCAGCACCTTGCTGGTGACATTCATCCGTATGGCGGCATCCGCTGACTGAAATCCAACGAAGTCTGATTTCAGATCGGCCATGACGGCAAATCCCTTGCCCAGTGACGATCCCTTCACCGGGGTAATACCCAGATCGAAATAAGTACCGGCACCTTTTTGGTCATAGTTCCAGCCGATGGTCAGCTCTTCAACTTCGTTGACCAGCTTTTCCATTTGCTTGACCTGGTTTTGAACTGCCTTGCGACGCACTTCATAAGTTTCGTCACTTTCACCAGGCTGACGCTCAAGGGTTGCCTCGACACCTGCCTTCATCTGGCTGATCAGCATATTACGGAACAAGGCCGGGATTGCCTGGATATTGGCACGCACGGCAAAATCGTAACTTTTATCAAGGCCACCCAGCAGTTTCAACGGATCCTTTGGCAAGCTGGCCAATCCCTCAACGCCCTGGCTGATATGTGCCCAGCCATCCTGTTCCTTGACGAAGATATTAACCGGCCCGTTAAATTCCTTGATACCATTGCCAGCATCTTTCGCGGGACCCAACTGAGCTTCGACCAACTGGATAGTCTGGTTGAAATTCTTCACGGGGATAAAGGCCTTCACGGTAAAACCGAGATCACCACCCAGGGCCACTACAGCTCCAATGGCTCGGGATCGGTCGATACCTGCCGTGAAAGGATCCAGCATGGCAGTCAACTGATCGTCCACGCCCGGGATGCCAACAGCGGCTACCACGTGCTTGGCATCACCCACCAGTTCATCAATGCTGGAAAGGCTGATAATGGCAGCAGGCTTAGCGGCAGTTTGGGCATGGCTTTGAGACCATGGGGCCACTGCAATGGTGAGCATCACCATCATCACGATGAATTGCTTTGCGTGTTTCACGACTGATTTCTCCTAATTATATTTTTCGCTGAAAATTGGCGAATGCCTGATTCGTTAAAATGTCACCATCACCGCTGGCCCAAGGCGTTTGTCTTGTTGAACAAGAACTCCCGGTTGCCCGGTTTCTGGACGTCCCTTGCATCATGCAGAAAATGCTGCCCTTCCATCATGGCTAACTGCAGGATGCAGTTTCAGGACAGCGGCTCAGTCGATGTACCGGCAGGGTGAAAGAAACTTTTCTGTCAACAAGCCAGGCACACGAAAACCATGGGACTGGTTTATTGTAACTCGTTTTTACCAGCGATGTAATCACCGCAAAGAGGAATTCACTGCTTGATTCCAGCTTGCGTGACAGCATCTGCACGGCCACCACTACGACAGAAGTCCACTGGCAACAGGGGGTTCCAGCAAGGAAATCACGCTCCCCGTTCTACAGATCTATCGTTCTCGATATGTAATCCGACCCTTGGTCAGATCATAGGGGGACAGTTCGACCCGCACCTTGTCTCCAGGCACAATGCGGATGAAATGTTTTCGCATGCGTCCCGCCACATGGGCCAGGACCTCTGAACCGGTTTCCAACTGCACGCGAAAGCGCGTGTTGGCCAGCGCCTGTGTTACCGTGCCTTCAACTTCCAGTGCTTCTTCTTTCGCCATACCATTCTCCGCCGATTACAAACACGCGCCGAGATTACGATCAACGACTGCGCATCAACTATATCAGTTCCATACGCTGCGTCCAGCCGAATTTGGTAATCGCCGCATTCCTGCCATCAAGAGCATTCCATGGCCGAAAAACAGTGCGCTAATGATTCCAGGATATACTCTGGCGATTCCACGCCTACCGACAACCGAATGGTTCCCCCGGTAATACCTACCCGGACACGGTCCGCCTCGCTGAGCTTGCGATGACTGGTCGATGCCGGATGACTCAACGTCGTCGATAATTCACCCAGCGACGGACAGAACGGAAAGCCGGCCGCTGCCTGGATGAAACTGTCTGCAGCAGGCTGACCTCCTGCCAGGTTGAATGTCACCATCGAACCAAATTGGTCTCCAAATTGCTGACAGGCCAGGGCGTGGTCCGCGTGTGACGGCAAACCCGGGTACTGGATCGACTCCACCTGCTGTGACTGGTCAGCAAGAAATTCAGCGGCTGCCTGTGCGTTACTGGAGGCCTGACGCAATCGCAATGGTAAGGTTCCCAGTCCCCGCAAGGCCAGCCAACAATCGAGAGGACTACTGGTCAGCCCCCAGGCAGCCACCGCCTGGGGTACACGATCCCAAAGTCGTGACGGGCCAGCCAACATCCCCAGCATCACATCACTGTGACCATTCATCATTTTGCTGACGCTCTCCATGACCAGGTCAGCACCGTGTTCCAACGGTCGACAGAGAGCCGGTGTAGCAAACGTATTATCAACCAGCAAAAGGCAATCGTGATGGTGACACTGCTGAGCCAGCTGGGCCAAATCCGCCACGCGCAGCTGGGGATTCGTGATCGTCTCCACTACCAGCATCCGTGTGTTCTGCTGGAACACCGATTCCAGTGCCGCCAGATCGTGAGGATCCACCATGGTATGTTCGACACCGTAACGCTCAGCTTCCGAGGTCAACAGCTGGGCACTGCGACCATACAACTGGTTGCTGACCAGCAGGTGATCTCCGTGACTGACCTGGGAAAGGATGGCGGCCGCCAGGGCGGCCATCCCGGAAGAAGTAACTGCCACGCAGTCGGCCCCGTGCAGCAAGCGACATTGCTCGGCAAACATATCTGCATTGGGATGCCCATCCCGCTGGTAGACGTATCCGCTGATTTCCCCTTCCAGCAGCTGGTTCGCCTGGTCGGTACTTTCACATTCCCAGACGGACGTCAACTGGATCGGGGGCGCATGGGGATGCGTCGTTGTCTCTAGCTGGGTCGCAGGACGCGGACAAATATCTTCAGGACGCTGCTTGGCCAAGGAACCTCTCCTCTCCTGGGATTCAGTTCTGGGGTGACAGGGAGCCGATCTCCGGAAGATTCCCATCTTCATCCAACGGCAGGTCACGCAATGGTGTTAACACCTCCAGGTCATCTCGTTGACTGGCTTCATCCCAGTAGGCGGCAGAACATTCCACTTCAGCCACATCCAGCGTATCGTGGATCCACATGAGCCGAGCATCCTGGGGTTGGATATAGCCAATCGTCGCGAGTGCCACATCCAGCGTCTCCCGGTCCGTCTCGTAGTCCAGCGGCGCCATGGCCCCGGTGGGATGTCCACCGGTCAGGCAGTTCACGCGCGTCGCCTGGACATTCATTTCCCGTATCAGGCGAGAAAGGCAGAATTCTGCCAGGCCCAGGCCAGTCGCGTTACCGTGTGTATCCCGGGTCAATCCACGCAGAATAATCCGCTTGACCTTGGGATATTCATCGTCTGCAGCACGGTGGTCCAGGTACTTGCGACCTACCACGTTGGTATCCATTCCTGATCCGCTGATATTCTTGCCAATCTCATCAATGGTGAGGATATCCGCATCCTCAAAGGGGAGGCGCGGCATCAACTGCTTGGCCAGGACCAACAATTTCTTTTCCTCTTCCTCGAATTTTTCCGGGGGAATTGCGGCCAGCTTGGCGGTCTCATCGTAGGCGTTCTCGACAATGGCTAACCCACCCACGATGCGACATTTGGCGAGTACTTCCTTCGCCACGCTGCGAACAATTTGCCCGAAACTATGATTCATGATCACGCGATGGTAAATCGCCGCTCCTGCATGTTTACCCAACCCGATCAACATCATCTTCATCAGGCCACTTTCAATGTCACCATGGAAACCCGTGTGAGGTTTCACGCGGCCACATACAAAGACGTGATCGGCCTCGTATGCATGACGATCAAAGTGAACCGGGAATCCTTCCTCGGCATCACAGACCACGACCGTTTCCATGCTGGCCCGAATGGGACATTCACAGAATTCCTCCGTGATTCCATACGACTCGATGATCTGCTGCTGACCCTCGGCCGTGCCTCCACCATGACTACCCATGGAGGGTACGATAAACGGTTCGGCCCCCAGCGCTTTCAAATGCTGGGAAATACCACGGATGATAATATGAATATTGGCAATCCCCCGGCTCCCGGCCGAGATCGCCACACTCTGCCCCGGTTGAATTGTTTCCGAGAGGGACAGCGCAGCCAGCTGTCGTTCCACTTCACCCGCCACATCTTCCACGACAGGCCCTTCGAATTTTTGACGCAACCGAAAAAACTGGGGATAGGTCGTCATGGAATCAACTCTCCTCACAAACAGCAGGGGAACGAGGCGGGACAGGGGTCGCCGAACCTGGAAACCGGTCAAGCCGTCATTATGACTTGTTTGACATGCCGGCGACAACCCGCTCCCAGCCAGCAGACCCTGGCAGCTGCAAAGAATCGCTTACCCGGCAAACAAGGAAGCCAAGGGCTTAAAATACTCGTCGTAGCCCACCAGGGGGTCCCCCGTGATCAACAGATTAACCGGTTCCTGGTCATCGACCAGCCAGTCTCCCCCTGTCAGGCGACAGTCGCTTCGCACCAGGCCTGCCTGCTTTTCCATATCGACCTCCGCATTACTCTGCCACATCATGCGGATCTCTTCCGCGTCAGACAACATCACAGCTCGTTGGGATGCGGCAACCAACCAGCAGGATTTCCGAGGGCCAGAAACGACTTCTCCCTGTAAACACGATATTGCCCGGACACCTCGATAGACACGCTGAATCGTTTCCCCGGGTTCCAGCAGGTCTAGCAAGGCACACGTGACCGTCACCGGCAGACGCTGGGGCAAGGGACCGTCCGGGCAGGACTGCTGTAACTGGTTGCGGTAAGCATTCCCCAACTGGCGCTTGATACCCACCTCGTCCAACCCAACGTAACCCGCCACCTGAACTACCGCCTGGTCCGTTGGCAGACGTGGTGCCAGGCGAGCAGCCAGCTGGACCAGGTCCTGCAAGTACGCCTCAGCCAGGGATGAACCGGACGGCAACGACGGGGGTTCGAATTGCACGGGCGGATCGGTCTGCCAGCGATCCCACAGCGCTTGCCGATCCTCATCTTCCAGTCCCTCGTAAACCACCAGTCCCTCCAGGGCCGCCGGCAACGCGGTGATTTCATATTCCTTGACGGTCAGCACATAGGCCGCCAGTGACTGCAGCGCCTGTTGACGCTGCGCCGGCGTCACATCCGTGGTTTCCGTGATCGAGGCAAACTCGATTCCCAATCGTTTTTCTACCTGGGAACGCCATTTATTCTGCAGCCGAGATTTTTCTACCGGCAGGAACCGAACCGCGAAACGTTGCAACCGTTCCGCGATGGCCTGTCGCTCACCAACGGTCAACACCGTGGCCGCTCCGTACTGTTGCGGCTGACAGCTCCTGGCAGCGGCCAGGCATCGATACAGGTAGATGCGATCGTATTCACTGCGTAGCTGGATAGCACCCACTTCAGCCAATGCCTGTGTCAACATCTCGCCACTGGCTGGAAACGTGGCAAGTAACTCACTTAATTCTGCACCATAAATCCAGTTGGGATCTCGGTGACGAAAATCACCACCGTAGATTGTCGCCACCTCAAAGCCAATCACGCGGACAACATTGTTAAGAAGTCCTAGTGCCTGCCGATTCACAACCCGCGTTGCCAGTGCCTTGGCACCGCGGGACCCTACGGACTGCAACATCCACCAGGCACCCATGGAAACGGGATTCACGCCCATCGCATAACGGCCCAGGTAATACCCCTTGCCGGCAACCTGCAGGAAGGGGCGTGCCCGTTTATAGACACCATAGGCCTGCACCGCGCGACGCACGTAACTGTACAGGCTGTTGATGTTCAGTTCCTTGACATTCAACGGCAACTCTTCGACTACCACCAGGAACTGCAGACAGGCACGACTGACCGCGTAAAAAATCTGTTCCGTGCTGGTTTCCAACAGCGGGTTCTGCGAATCGGGCTGATAGATACGAGCTACCTGGTCGGCCAGCTCCCAGGCTTGCTGGACAAGCAGTGACGGCTGAAATTTACCGTCCACGCTATACCGGTTTTCCAGGATCGCATCGAAAATTTCTTTCGACACACTTTCCAGTAACTCGATCACCTGGCGGTCAAGTGCGACCAGTTCGGCCCGTTGTTCATCGGTTTCCACCGGATCCGCCAGGTCCGTCGGTCGCGGAAACTCCATCCATTCATGGTACGTAACCATCTGGCTGGCCAATGCCTGTTCGCGCTGATCCAGCTGAGTGGCCAGTTCCTGGAGAGCGGTTTCCTTGGCGGCCACGATTTCCAGGGGATCTTGCGAGGCATCGTGATCACCCGACCACCGGTCCATACCGCGCAGCGTGCCGTACCAGATCAGGGCCGCCGCCAGGTACAACAGGTATTGCCATGCACCAAGCTGTTCGTGTGTCGACCAGGCGACGAGTCCCAGCAGCAACACGCCCACGACGACTGCAACGTAAGCGACTGACCATCGGGTTCGTGGTAACACCACCGCAGGACCTCGTATGTAAATCGTCACCGCGTGCAACGAACATGAAAATTATAGCAGCCTGGAACTCGGCCAGGGAGTTACTGCGATATGGATAGATCGGGTTCAGGCGTCTCGTCGGAAGACTGCAGACCGCCCAGTTGACCGACCAGCCAGCGAACATCTCGCTGTGCCAGCAACATAAAAAAGATCACTCCCGTGGGGATCACCAGCACCAGTCGCAACCAGGGTGCGCAATTCGCCAGCAACACATCACCCAGTAACCAGGTCGCTCCACCCATCCCCAACGACACAACCGCTGGATACCAGGACAACGCCACCAGGTCTCGAAAGCGAATTCCCACGAGCGAACATGTCAATGACAGGTAGGGGACCAGGACCACCAGAACCATCACCAGCGAGTAGCTGGCGGCCACCCCGAGGAACGCACCCCGCGGTGCATTCTCCACACCATCGATCGATTCACCCAACCAATAGCCCACGGCATAGCCCTGTAACAGGAACAGGCAGAGGACCAGTGAGGCGAGGAATAACCATTTCGTTTTACCCGCCGAGGCCAGCACGCTGCCGGTGATATTTACGAAACCCTGTACCATGATGGCTGGTGCCAGGGCGGTTACCAGCCAACCCGCTTCTGTCCAGCTGGGAGCAAGCACCTGCATCACATCACGACCCACGACGAACAAACCGACACCCGCCGGTACCAGCGTCACGGCAATCATCCGGTAAAAGTTCAGCGCAATCGCCTGGTAGGCCACGGGATCCGATTGTGCACGTGACAAGGCCGGCAACATCACGTTGGTAACAGGTAACGTGATCAATTGCACGGGTTTCATGACCAGTTGAAACGACTGGGAATAAATCCCCAGGCCACTCTTCCCTTCCTCCGTAGAACCGAGCAGCCAGGCCAGCAGCATCTTGTCGATCGCCTGGCCAAGATAAAAAAGCAAACTGCTGGCCGAATACAGACCACCGAAATTCAGCAGGTCACGGATTGGAGTCTGCCAGCGAGGCCAGCGCGGTTTCCATGGTTCCAACCACCAGACGGCCAGGTTGATGACCGCCAGTTCCACGTATTGCTGTAACACCAGTACCCAGACCCCCCACAGCGGATCAAGTAAGACCACCGTAATCGCCACCAGCGACCCGACCGTCTGGCCACCCAATCGCGCGGCCACCAGGCGACCCAGCTGCATCTTGCGCTCCAGCAACGCCTGGTGCAGGAGTCCCAGTGCAGCCAGTACCGAGGTCCCTGCCAGCCAGCGACTTAACGGCACCAACTCGGGGGCCTCGTAGACAGGTGCGAACAGGTAACCCAGGCCGACCGTGACCGCTGCGGCCAGCAGCCCCAACACCAGCTGGATGGTAAACAGCGAGGCACATTGCTGATCACTGAGCGTCTCGCGCTGCACGGTAGCAATACTCAGACCCAGCGAGGCACACATGCGTGGCAACAACACCAGCGGAATGGCCATGCTCAACAGCCCGAATTCAGCGGGGCTGATCAGGCGATAAAGAATAGCCAGCGTGACCAGTGAAACCAGTTGTGAAAACACCTGGGCGACAACGACCTTGCGCGTCCCACCTCGAACCGCCAAGAGAAGCTTCTCACCGGAAATTTCATCGTGGATCGATTGCTGATCTGAATCAGTCATATCCGTGAGACAACCCGGTTACCCGCCAAGACAAGAACGCGCTGGACCTATCTGCCGAATCCATAACGCACGATACACCACAAGGCCCGGACTCCATCGCGCCAACCGATTTTTTTTCCCTCGGCGTACGATCGTCTCGCGTAACTGATTGGTCGTTCGTAAAAACGCACATCACGTTTACGGGCCAGTCGGGCAGTCATTTCAATTTCAATGCCGAAACGGTTCTCCCTGAGCTTCGGTGCCAGCTCCTGGATCAATTCTCGGCGAAACATCTTGTAACACGTTTCAACATCCGTGAAACGCAACCGTGTCACGAGGTTGCAAAACTTCGTGATAAACTGGTTCGCGGCCTGGTGCCATCCCGGGGAAACAACATGATCCGGAGCGCTGAAGCGACTGCCGTAAACCACATCCGCACGATCGTCCAGGATGGGTTGTAACAACCAGCGAAATTCATCCGGGTTATACTCCATGTCTGCATCCTGGATGACCACGACATCACCCGTCGCCTCGCCAAACCCGGTGATCAAGGCGGCTCCCTTACCACGGTTGACTTCGTGCATCAGGATTTTCAAGTCATCCTGTGCCCGGAGTTCCTCAAGCAACTCTCGTGTTCCATCGGTACTACCGTCATCGACCAGGATAATCTCCTGTTGCAGACCCGTCTCGCGAACGCGTTGAATCACTTTTTCCAGCGTGGCGACCTCGTTGTAGACAGGAATCACGACAGAAAGTGTAAATTTTTCTGGTATCGGATAGATACCCACTCGCTGGCAGAGATCTGCACCCAGGATTTTTTCCAGCACCTGGAAGGTTGCCGTGGAATCATTTTCCGATCCATCCTGAACAAGCCCGGCAGCCAGTTGCAACAATTCCTGTCGTGCTAACTTCAGTTCTTCCAGGGAAATCCGGCCATCCGTCGCCACTCGGCCCATCATATATTGATCCGTTTATCAGTGAGGTTTTATCTCTGGGTATCTGTAGCGGGAATAAAAATTGTTGGCAATGCTGTTTTTCCCGCTGACCGACAGTCCGACCTTTATTTCCAGTAGATTCGTTGACAGATTCACAATCCTTTTCTTGCCCGCGAACGTGTTCCTGCTCCTTTTCGCACCACGACGCGACGACCACGCGGCCCGCACGTTTACTTTTCTCTACTACGTTCCAAACGTTCCGCTTGATCAGAATTTTTGAGCTGTCGATTCCAGTTCCTGGTAACCTCTCCCACCGCTTTCCAAAAATTCTTTGCTTTGAACAGCTTGACATTTTTCGCCCGCTTCTCAAAATGTCTTCTTCGTTACGACTTATTGGATCTTCGCTAACCCAATTTCATTCGTATTACTGGCTTGGCAGCTTCTGTTCTGGAATCAGCTGTCATACAAAGTTTTTAGATGTAGCCGTGTGTGCCTGGGCTACCGGTGCGCAAACGTGAGCCGTCTTATTGGGATGGGATCAGCTCGATTCATGGTCAGCGGTAATCCGTTTTTGGTGTGCGCGAAGTAAAACATTTTTGGCATTCAACAACTTTTGATTTTCATTTACGAAAACTTTTCTTAGACGGTTTCATTGTCTCGACATTACGTTACACTGTGGCCTGTGTTGAGATTGAAAGTTTGTTGACAAGAGAAATAAACAGCTTGGGGGGCGACGACTGAGTGGATCGACGGTCGGCGACTTAGGTCGTGGTTCGGATGTCCCTCCCATGCGTTTTTAGGCAACTCCGCACAGGGATCGTGCGGTAAAAGCCGAGGGCGGCAAGACAAAATTACTTTGTCCTTGACCGCCTTTTTTTTTGCGCTCTTAAAAACCATGGCTACATCGCTCATCGCATTCGGCGCCAATCTCGGGAATCGTACTGACTCCCTGGACCGCGCCATCAATCGACTATCGAAACATGCCCAGGTCAACGTGACAGCATGCAGTCGTCCCTACCAGACCAAGCCGGTGGGAGGCCCACCCGGACAGGACGATTTTCTCAACGCTGCATTACGCATCGACACGACCCTGTCCCCGCAACAACTGTTGAAGCTGTTGCAAGATGTCGAGGCGGAACTGGGAAGAGAACGTGTCGAACGCTGGAGCCAACGAACCATCGACCTGGACCTCTTGCTATACGACGCGTTGATTCTGAACCATGACAACCTGCAAATCCCACACCCCCACATGTCCTTTCGGCGTTTCGTCCTGGAGCCGGCAGCGGAAATAGCGGGCACCCTTATCCATCCGCAGAACGGCTGGACCATTCAGCAATTATTGGATCACCTGGGGAGCTCAGTAAATTACCTGGCACTGGTGGGACCACCAGGCTGTGGAAAAACAAACCTCGTCCAGCGTGTCACCGAGCGTCTCTCGGGTCAACCGTTACTGACACCAGCGGCCCCAGACGTGACAACGATCGAAAACGAGAACAAGCTCATCGAACAGCGAGACGCCATCCTGGCCCAATTCGATACCACTGAACCTGGTGACTTTGCGATCAGTGATTTCTGGTTGGCACAAAGCGTCGCTTACCTCGCTTGCCAACAGGATGGCGAAACGACGGATCCCTTGCCCATCGACATTCAAAAAACACTTTCAGAGGCACACCAGCCCAAGTTACGGATCCTGATTGACGACGCTGCTACGAACCTGGAAAAAGGAATCCAGCTGCATCTACGGGAGCTGGCTCTCCAACCCCAGCAGGGTCCCTTGCTGCACCTGACCACTGCTGACCCCAAAGTACTTCTGCAGGAAGTGGAGGCAGCCGTGCATTCGATGCGGTAAACTGTTCTGAAACTGCATCGCCCCGAACTGTGCCCAAGGCAACCCAAATGAGCAAACAACCGCAACTGGTCACGTCATGCCAACAGGTCCAGGAAATGACCCTGCGACTGCGAACAACCCAGCAGCGGATCGGCCTGGTTCCCACGATGGGTGCCCTGCATGACGGCCATCTCAGCCTGGTCTCAGCAGCCCGCGACCTATGTGATTTCGTCGTCGTAACGATCTTCGTGAACCCGGCACAATTCGGACCCGGAGAAGATTTGGAGCAGTACCCACGGTTATTGGAAAACGATCTCGCCCAACTGGCAGAACTGGATGTCGACCTGGTCTTTGCACCGCCGGAAAAAGAGATCTATCCAGCAGGTTTTTCCACCCGGATCGAGCCTCCGGCTGCCGCTCAACCCTGGGAAGGTGCCCATCGCCCCCACCATTTCAGCGGCGTGGCCACGGTGGTTAGCAAACTCTTCAACATCATCCCGGCTGACGTGGCTTTTTTTGGTCAAAAAGATTATCAACAGGCCATGGTAGTTCAACAGCTGGTCAGCGATTTGAATTTCCCGATTGATATCGAAATTTGTCCGATCGTACGCAACCAGGATGGTCTGGCACTAAGTTCCCGTAACCAATACCTGGAGCCCGACCAGCGTAGGCAAGCCACCGTCCTGTCGAGATGTCTGCAATGGGCACAACAGCGCGTGAGCGAAGCAGAACGATCGACCCAAAAATTAAAGCAAGGAATCCAGGAGCAATTGCGGGAGGCGGGCGTGGAAGCGGTTGACTATGTGGCCATCGTGGATCCCGCCACGCTGGTTGAAGTGGAACACGTGGATGAACCTGCCATGCTGTTGATGGCAGCTCATGTCGGAAACGTGCGCTTGATCGATAACTGTCGCCTGGTACCCGGTTAACAAGTCACTATGAAACAAACCCTGCTAACTATTCCTCACGAGATTCTTGGCATCCCGGTCTTCGGCGCTGGATGGTTACTCATGATATGGCTCCTCTGGGGCGCAGGTACGGTCACCTGGCTGGGACGCCGCCAGGGTTGGAATCGCGACACGTTGAGTTACCTGCCGATGATCGCTTTCGGGGCAGCCGCCATCACCTGGTTGCTACCATGGTTGGAAGCTGCTGATAGCCAGGGAAACCCGCAAGGCCTTGCCATTCGTGGCTACGGCGTCATGTTCCTCATTGCCGTCATCTCGGGAGTGGGACTTACTCAGCAACTGGCTCGCCGGGCCGGGTTACATCCCGATATCATCTTTTCCATGTCCTTCTGGTGTTTTGTACTGGGTATCATCGGCGCCCGAATGTTTTTCGTGATCCAGTACTGGGGGGATTATTATGATCCGTCCAATCCAGCCGACTGGACGACACTGATCAGCAGGATCCTGAAGTTCACGGAGGGGGGACTGGTTGTTTATGGTTCACTGATCGGTGCCATGCTGGCCTTCCTGGTGATCATGCGACGGCACCAGTTACCAAAACTTGCCACGCTGGATATATTCGTTCCTGGACTGGCGATTGGTCTGGCCTTTGGGCGCATCGGCTGTCTCCTGAACGGCTGCTGCTGGGGCGGGGTCTGTGAAGATGATTTCAGTTGTATTCACTTTCCACGGGGTGCCCCGGCCTACATGGAACAACTCAACAATGGCCAACTCCTGGGCATCGAGGCGACCCGGGATGACGCCCAATCGACCCGTACCGTCTCACGCGTCGTCCCAGGCAGCCTGGCGGACCAAAAGGGAATCGTGGTAGGCGACCAGATCCGTCGACTGGACAGTTTATCAGGCGAACAATTACGTTCGCCAGCACGATCTGACACGAGGATTGCCGTCACCCTGGCACGAGATCAAAAGGCCGTTGTCCACTGGACACTGAACCAACTCCCTGCAAAATCACTGGGTGTCGTTCCCACGCAGTTATTCAGCAGTATTAATGCTGCCCTGATCGCCCTGTTGGCCTGGTCATGGTACCCGGCACGCCGACGAGATGGTGAACTGGTCGCCGGCATGTTCACGGTCTACCCACTCACCCGTTTCCTGCTGGAAATCATCCGTAGTGACGAACCGGGACGCTGGGGTACCGGACTGACCATTGCCCAATGGGTTAGTATTTTAATGCTTGTCGTGGCCGGATTACTGTGGGCGAGGATATTTAGTCGCCCAGCTCAACTGGCACTGCCAGCACCACAATCCGCCTAAATGGGTTACGAATCCAGTGGTTTTTGATACGGGCTACGCGTAGTTCTAAGTTATTTTGTGGCAAAGATTTGACATCATTTGGGTAGCACACGAAGATACTTTTAAGTGGTTTTTACCGTAACTTGATGGCAGCCCGGGAACTATTCTCTGTCATTGGGCGTCTCAATATTCTGGAGCAGGTGTGAGAGACGACGCACAGTTAATCAGCGACACGCTGGCCGGCAATACCGAGGCCTTTGGAGCCCTGGTCCTTAAGTACCAGGGCCGCCTCTTCAATACGTTCTTGCAGGTCACACGCAGTCGCGAAGAAGCGGAAGATGTCCTGCAAGAAGCCTTTGTCCAGGCCTTTGTGAAGCTGGATTCCTTCCGGGGCAACAGCGCCTTTTACACATGGCTGTATCGAATTGCTTTCAACCTTTCGATCAGCCGCAAACGAAAAAAGAAACCAGAAGCTTCCGTTGATCAGCAGCGAGAGGTGGCCGGTACCGAACCGATCGACCTCGGTGAATTACCGGAAGACCGCCTGCTGCGTGAAGAACGAGCCGATCAGCTCCATCGGGCCATGACGGCCCTGCATGATGAGCACCGAGCCGTACTCACGTTGCGCGAAATGGAAGGCTTTTGCTACGAAACAATTGGTGAGATCCTCGACCTGCCAGCCGGAACGGTACGCAGCAGGTTACATCGCGCCCGAATGCAGTTACATGAACAGTTAAAAGCAATTTTACATGAGAATTCTTCCTGAACAATGAACGAAAAAATCCCCGAAGAACTGATCAGTGCCTACATCGATGGTGAACTCACCAGCGATGAGCAGGTTCGCGTCGAGCAAGCCCTGCTGGAAGATCCGCACAGCCAGCAATTACTCGAAGACCTGCAGGCTCTCCACGACCGCCTGCAAGCAATCCCACGCAGTGAACCAAGCCAGGACTACACGCAGCAGATCTTGCGCCGCGCTGAACGAGCTATCCTGACGGGACCATCGACTGCTTCCGGCGAGGAGGCAACGACTGCCGTCCGGCCCGCGAACCCAGGTGTTCAAGCCAACCAACCAACGAATCTGAAACACCTGATCTGGGCCTCCACGGCCCTGGCTGCCACCCTGATGCTCGCTCTCCTCTTTCGGTCCGAAGATCAAGCCGTCTACCAGGTCAGCGATGCAGGCAACGAACAGGAAACGACCACTCCCCCCACCTCGGCCCTGCCGGAGTTGGAGTCAAACTCAGCGGAAACAGACGATCTTGAGGGCGAAGAGGAATACGAGGAATCTGCTGAAATGGCCGGCGGCGCTTTTGCCCCACTTGCCAATGCCGACGCCGACGCTGAAGGCCTTCCAGGGAATGGCCCGGCCCAACCTGCCAAGGCGCGCAAGATGGGTGTCAACGCTTCTTTTGGAGCCCAGGCGGATCCGGCAGCTGGCGGCCCCTCCGCAAACCAGAAAGGGGCAACCACCCAGGAAACCGTGATCTATATCAATATTTCCCAGGAAGACTTCGAGCAACAGGCTGTCTTGCGAACACTGGTCGAACAGCAAGTAGCATTTAATTACAATCCCATGGCAGCCACTGAATTTGCCATGCAAGACATCGGGCCGGTGGAAAAGGTGGCAGCAGCCGGTCTCAGAGGGGTCGAGGCTAAGAAGGCACAGCAACCACAAGACGAGCAAGCCGATAGGGAGGGCGGCGACAAGGTCCGAACTAACTCGGTCGCGCAGCGCCGTAAGGGCGACGGTTCTTACCGCGTGATCACTCTCGAAGCCACGGCAGAGAAACTAGACGAGTTACTTCAGGATCTCTCGGATCACCACCAGGTACAACGAACCCCTCGAGGCAACGCAGACCTGTTGCGCAGGGCGAACCTCAAGGCTGCAGCTGAGAGCGGCTCCGCTCCCGGTCTCACAACGAACCTGTCCGAAAAGCGCGGGCGAAAACCGGTTCAGCAACCAGGGGGAAAATCAAAAGACAAGGCCGATAAGAACCAAACGGCGAAACGTGCCGACGAAAAGCAGAACGAGGCCCGCAAACCAACCGCCACCAAACTCTTATCTCAGCAAGAGGGCCAGGCCCTGAAGGCGTCCAGGGTGCGGATCGTCCTGGTCGTACAGGCATCTTCCGGATCCACGCAGACCGTCAGCGATCAGGCGGATACACCCGCCTCACCTGCCAAGAAACCAAAATCCCAGAAATAGCCTGTTTCTAAGCCTCTCGTAGCAGCGATCACCGTCGCAGTTCGCTTGTTGACATCTTTTCCCCAGTGGTCTCACGGGTGAGCAGGCTACGGATTACTTTCCTAGAAAGTGGTTTCTTGGAAACTCCTGGGGTTCTCTTTTTCTTTGCCGCGGCGCTGTTACCTTGGGTGACTCGCTGGATCGCTCCCACAGGATGATCCAGCCGTTGCTTTTAAATCGAACCGGTTAGGAACCGAATAAGGAATAGTGCCAGAATGACTGATAACGCTCCGACAACAACATCCGTGGAAACCGCTGGCCAGGAAGACGTGGATCGCAAGTCCATGGCATTCGTCGGTCGCTGGGAACGACTGGTCAGCCGTACCAACTGGGAAAAGGGCCGGATCATTCAACAATGGCGAGAAACTCTGATCGCTGCTGGTGCCCCCGCCACGGAATATTCAGATGAAGCCTGGTCCAAGCGAGTGAAGGCAGTCAGTGGACAGCACGTCGGTCGACTGCGACGCGTGGCACTCCGCTTTGGTGGCGTCTTCCCCAAGTACAAGGGTCTTTTCTGGAGTCATTTCCAGGCGGTTGTCGACTGGGATGATGCCGAGATGTGGTTGGAAGGAGCTGTGCAAAACACATGGTCGATTTCACAAATGCGACAGCAGCGGCACGAAGCACTCGGTGGCAGCCCGGAAGAACTGCCCGCTGATCACGATGTCATCCATGCACAGTTCGATGAGGACCATGAGGAAGATCATGGGGACACCGAAGATGAGACAATCCCATCCCGCATGTCTGCTTCTTACGAGGAAGCCCAGGGGCCACGAGCCGAGGGGCCCGATTTTGGCACGACCGATGAAATTCGACCTGAGTCCTCCAGCAAGCCCAAGGACGAGGATGAGGATGACACGGAAACCGCCCAGTCCGCTGCCCAGGTAACTTCCAGCGCTCCCGCTGTCAGACCGTTTGACCAACTACCCGAACTTCCGGAAAACGTGGCCGACGCCTTTGAAGCCTTTAAGCTGGCTATCCTGCATCACAAGGCAGACAAGTGGCAAAAGATCTCACCTGAAAACCTGGTGGCAAGTCTGGAAGCTCTCAAGACACTGGTCCTGACTCCAGAGGGTAACCAGCTGCCTACCTAGAACCAACGTGTGGATCTAGTAAAGCAATTCGATGCCTGCATAGCCACCGTGAAGGATGAGGCTCCCGTTGCTGCGAATCTCAGCCGCTTCGGTCAGGTTGGAAAAGTCTGTGGGAAACTGGTTGGTGGAAAGTCCCACTCCCGTCAGGGCTGCCGCCCGATAGCCCAGGAATCCACGCCATCGCTCCCGGATCTGGAACGTTGCACCCAGGTCCATTTCACCCATCATCGCCACATCATTCTTGTGGTTGCGAAGGCGATAGTGATGTTGATCGAACGGGTTATTGATATCATCCACGAACGCACTACCCGCTGCACCGCCGATCTCGCTGCTGTTGGTCACGTGGTTACCAAATAGCCCGAACTTGATACCGGCATGAAGACTCCAGCGATCCGATAAACCGTGCTGCGCCAGGCCGCCTAACTGGACGCCAAGCAGACGATTTTGCGTATCCATGGAATAGGTCACCTCATCCACAGCGCCCGTGAAAATACCATCACTGCTGTCCGTCATGAACTTGAGGTTGTCACGAAATCGGAAATATCGAATGCCGGCTAACCATCCGACCTGCAAACCATCCGCTTTCTTGAGGCCGTTGGTATTACCCCACAGGTTCACTTCCACGTTATGAAATTCATGGTCACGAACCAATTGATGACGAGCAGCACCGTTAAAGAAACCACTTACCGGACTTCCCAGGCCATTGTATGAAAGTGAATCAAATTGAAATGTCGTATTCAAATTTGCTGCTCCGGGAGCCCCCACGCTGGCAACCTCGGCGTCCGCAAACAGACCCCAGTAGACCACTTCCCAGGCCTGCTGACGATTATTAAAAAAGCGGCCAAACCGAATATCAAAACCACCACCCCATTCCATGGAGGCATCTTGTGTACCTAACAGCGTGGGTGTCGACAGGGCCGTACTGAATGACAGGTCAACATTGTTGGCGCGGTCACGTGTCATCACCAGGCCCGACATGCTCGTAAACCAAACGGAACCATCCTTGTCCACTTTCGCGCCTGCACCCTTGGCGTCTGCCTGCTTCTCCTGACCAGCCAGTAACAACGCCATATTTTCCGTCGCCGGCAACGGTGCCGTGGATACCAACGGAAGGTTCTCCCGTAGCACCGGAACCGACGGTTCCAAAACACTAACCTGCCTGGGAACCTCAACCTGCTCGGGAACACCAGGTTGATCCAACACATCGCTTGGTAAGGTCGGCTGGACCACGCCAGGAACAGGCCGATTCTCTGTCGGGAAAGAAGTGCCTAACTGGCCCGGAAGCTGAGCCCAACTGATCGTGGCCAGTCCACACCAAAGGTAGCTGATCACCGCTACTACCGCAGATCGCTGCAACATGATTTTTACCTCAAGGGCTCTCGCTGGCCCGTCCGTCCTGGGATTCGTGTTTCGACAATAATAGCGCAAGGAGTTACCTTGGAAATCGACCAAGACACGAAACGATCTTGGCTTTTTCCTTGCATATTCCGCAAAACCAGCAAAATCGGTCCCGCCCAGCAGGCGGGAAGAAGCGCAACCAGATCGACTTAAAGGCTCAAAACAAAGCGCTTTGCGGAATCCCACGGTCCGCTGGCCGTAAAGTTTGCTAGCAGTCGGCGGGAAATCCCTTTCCGGTCACGTCGCGTTACGAACCCAGCGAGGGTTTCGCACTTTCCACCCGTGGCATGTCATCATGCTGGC
>MPLU02314381.1_pt1 | contig 20911 bp, 18 predicted proteins | sample 1617381 | NCBI WGS metagenome assembly MPLU02 (sample SAMN05944801, study PRJNA350692) | marine metagenome | biome: marine; feature: ODZ; material: water; isolation source: 90 m water sample filtered on 0.2 um supor filter | place: Pacific Ocean | collected 2012-04-08 | depth 90m m
GGACGGTGGATAGTAGCGAATCAAGTCCGCCGAGATCTGCCGTGGGAACCGGTAGACCGAACACCGGCAAGGTGGTGTGGGCGGCCACGACGCCAGCCAGGTGCGCAGCTCCGCCTGCTGCGGCAATGATGACCTGCAGACCACGTTCTTCGGCCGTGCTCGCGTATTCGCCCACGACTCCCGGAGTGCGATGGGCACTCATGACATGCACTTCGTAAGCCACTCCAAATTCATCCAGGGCTGCTGCTGATTTCTGAATCTTGGGCCAGTCACTGTCACTACCCATGATAATTCCCACTCGTGCTGGGGAGGATTCACTCATCGTTCCTGCTTCCTCTCTTTTGTTTTTTCTTGAAAATGGTTGGTAATAGTGCTTTTGGCACAACGTTTCGATCGCCCGGAATCACTTACTGGAAGACCGGGTTGTATGCTAAGTCGAAGGAATCGGCAACCGCCTGGTTGGTGATCTGGCCCTGGTAAATGTTGACGGCGCTGGCAATCTCCGGCAGTTCACGCGCTGCTGGTTCGATTCCTCGATTGGCAATTTCCAGGGCCCAGGGCAGGGTGACGTTACAGAGAGCAAAGGTGCTGGTCCTGCCCACGGCACCAGGCATATTGGTGACACAGTAGTGTACAACGCCTTCTTCGATAAAGGTTGGGTCGCTGTGGGTGGTTGGGCGAGCCGTCTCGATACAGCCACCCTGGTCAATGGCCACGTCGATCATCACGCTGCCCGGTTTCATGAGACGCAGATCCTCGTGGTGAATCAGTTGTGGCGCTTTGGCCCCGGGGATCAGTACGGCACCGATAACCAGGTCGGCCAGCGGCAGTTGTTCGCGAATCATGTGTCGATCGCTGAAAAGAACGTTGACGTTGGCTGGCATGATGTCATCCAGGTAACGTAGTCGGTCGACGTTGATATCGAGGATACTGACATCGGCTTGGAAACCGGCCGCAATCTTGGCCGCGTTGGCCCCAACCACGCCACCACCGAGGATCGTGATATGGGCTGGTGCAACACCGGGCACTCCACCGAGGAGGATACCACGCCCCATTTGGGGTCGCTCCAGGTACTTGGCACCTTCCTGGATACTCATCCTGCCTGCCACTTCGCTCATGGGTGTCAACAGCGGCAATTGTCCCTGGGCGTTGACCAGGGTTTCATAGGCGACACAGGTGGCACCCGATTGGATCATGGCCTCCGTGGTTTCCCAGCTGGCAGCAAAATGAAAATACGTGAAGAGAACTTGGCCCTGTCGAATCAGCGGCCATTCCTCGGGTAGTGGTTCCTTGACCTTGATGATCATCTCGGCCTGGGAAAAAACCTGTTCGGTTGTGACCAGTTCCGCCCCATGTCGCAGGTAATCATGATCAGCCAGGCCGCTGCCCAGGCCGGCACCAGCCTCCATCAGCACGGTATGTCCGGCGTTGACCAGCTCTTCCACACCGACAGGCAACAGGGCTACCCGGTATTCGTCGTGCTTAATTTCCTTGGGAACACCAACGATCATTCGCATTGTCCTTTCCTGCGTAATGGCTGGTTCCAGTCAGCCGGGTCCAGTTCCCTGGTCGAATGCTTCCTGTTCACGAAGGATGACAGCCAGCGTGGATTCATAGGTCTGGGAAGAAACAATCCAGGCAGGATCCTGATCCGTATAAGTATTGCAATGGTCCACCAGGAGGCGATACAGGAATTTGAAGAGGTTCCTGGGGACACGGAGGGCCCGGAACGATTCCAGTAAACGTTGGTCGCTGATAGCCGGATCGACAAAATCCCGCAGCACCGGAGTTGCCCCGGACTTGGCACACGCCTCGAGTCGGGCATTGGCAATGTCGAAGAGCGCCTCGCCTGTCCATTCAAACGTGGGAATCATGTTCTGCTTGTCCAGGCGCGCACGCTGATAGAATTCGCGGTCTTCTCGCTGGACGAAACGTCGTAACTCGATCGGCAACATTAATTTTAGACCGATTCCCGGATGCTTGAGAAACTTGTTGTCCAGCATCGACCAGACCAGGGATTTCATCAGTTCCGCAGAACCGTTGATCAAGTGGGGTTCGTCGATGCGGTCGACCAGGACCACCACTCCCCCAAACCCCAGTGTGTCCAGAACTCCCTGGAATTTCAGTAGTAATTCGTAACGATCATCGGTGCTTTCCTTGCAGGGAAACGGTTGGGAGGCCACCTCGGCAGGTTTGAAATGCATCAGTACCTGCCGGAGGGGATTCAGTTCGTGATTGCCGATCCGAACAAACCGCAGGATGTTCCGAGCCAGCCAGAAATTTTTCCAGCAGCGCCAAAGCCAGGGGATCCAGGGCCCGAGGGCCAGCAGCCACAACGGGTACCTCCAGGAATGCAGTAACTCACCGTGCCCCTTGCTCCACGAGATGCCGCAGAGAACGGCGACCGCGAGCAGGCAACTCCATGCCATGGCAAGATCCCAGTGGGTTAGCCAGGTATGAAACTTCAAACGCTTTCGTAATCGATGCCAACGCCCCTGGAAAGTCTCCTGGGTGGATTGATCGTAACAGGCAGTCAGTAGCAGCAGGTCGCGTGCTTGATGCCGATCAAGACGAGTCAGTGCCTCCTGGTGAATCTTTCCTGGTGAAGGATGCCGGGTCCGAGGTGTTTCCAGGATTTCATCCACCAGGCCTGTGATTCCCAGTGACAGGATCGCATCCATGTGATCCCAAAGTTTCCATTCTCCCAGGACGCGATCCGCGCGTCGTTTACGGCCATTGAACCGATCCTGGAACCGGTCCAGGAAAGGATTGAAATCGTCGTAATGGATGACGTAACTGCGCCGCTGATCCTCTTGTTGGTTATGCTCCGTCAGGTGCCGTGCGATCTGGAGTCGGATCGCCGTTTTTCCGGAACCCTTTTCACCGAAAACGATTGAGGTGGCGGGGGTACCGGGGTCCCCGTAGATCTTCTCCCAACTGGGATGGTAGGTACTGGCAATGCAGTGTTCCTGGAAAACCGGATCCGTTTGGGCATCCTCTTCGGCGAAGGGATTGCGACGGATCTGGTGGTGTTCCAGGAATTGCTGAATTTTCATGATGCCGACCTGTCCCGAGGACGTTCTGGTAAGCGCCTGGTGGCGGGATTTCCGCTATTTACCCAATTGGTACGGTTTTTCCTTGGCGGGATCGGCTCCAAAGGCCTTGCGCAGACCAATCGTACCGTCCGCTACGGTTTTATCCGGTCCGGTTAGCTTTAGGAAGTAATTCCCTTTGCCCTGGATCATGAGGATGACGGCCACCATGCGAGAACCGGGAGTCGGTTTGGTCTGCTGGCGAATGGGCGGTCCGATGGGTTTGTTGTAAGTACCGGTTACTTCGGCGACGTAATAGGGGCCTTGTGGTGACTTACCCATGGCCATAACGACCTTGCGGCCCTGTGGAATAAACTGGCCAATCCAACGTTTCAGGTTGGCATCGACACCACCGCCGGCGCCACCGAAGAAATAGACCACCAGTTCCGCGTTATCTTTGTCCTTGCCGATGGCGGGAAGCTGGAATTGTCCAGCTCTTAATCGGCTGGTTGGTTGTTGCTGCTTCCAGGTTGCCGGTACTTCCAGCTGGATATCCTGGAGTTTCACTTTCTTGGTTTTTGCTTCTTCCGCCGGGCTGGCCGAGCAGAGTAAAAGAACGAGTCCGATGAAGAGAAAGGTTTGCCAGCATTTTTGTTTCGTGTGCATGAAGGATCTCCAATGAAGTAGAGGTAACTACAGGGTGGTGGTGAAATTATTTGGGTATCAGTACCAAGATTAATATGACTATCAGGACAACTGCGATCACGGCCAGGAAACTGACAATGATGGCAGTTGAACTGGTCGATTTGCGACGGCTGTTCAAGCGCCTGGCCGTCCCGTTAGATTCCGCGTTAACCGGGTCGCTGTCTGAATTGGTAAAGTTGAACTCGGACGGGGAATCAGCAGTTCCGGGAGCCAGGTTGCTCATGGGATCGGGAGGAGCGACTAACTGGGAGAATGTTTCGGCGGCCGGTTTCCAATCGGGCCAGCCTTCCTGCCAGACCAGGGAGTCAGGACCGACGCGTCCTTCCTTGATCCAGGTCAGGAGTAGTTCACCCTTGGCCGGTCCGAACTGATTGCCATTGGGGGGCCGCACATACCAGACCAGTTCCGGGTTGGCAGCGATGGGGTCGTTCGCTGCCAGGGACGGAGCCGTGGGTAAGGCTGCCGTTGGTTTTTCTGTGGGAGGTGCGATACGTGTAGCGACCGGCATGTTGGGATCGGTTGCGGCCGTGACGACTGGAGTGATCGGGGGATTGGCCTTGGCGGCCTTGGCGGCGGCTCGCTCCGCTGCTCGTTCTGCCTTTCCCTTGCGTTGAGACGTGAGGGGAATGTCCACCTGCGTTTCACACTTGGGGCAGAGTCCCTTCTTGCCTGCCTGGTGGCTTTTGACGTTTATTTTGTGACCGTTTGGACAACGGAACTTGATGCCCATGTCTTTCGCCTGTGGTTGCCGGACCATGAAAGATACGGCGAAATGGGTGCCGTACCCGGAACTTTCAGAGCCAGTTATTATAGCGTGACCCTGATTGATGGGAAGTTTGCTTCGGGTCAGGAAAGACAAAGGGCTTCAGGGTGCCGTCATTGTTTGCGCAGTTAGTTGAATCGGCCAGCAAAGATGCTTACAATTTCGTTCGCCAACCCGTGGACGGGTTGCACGTGGTTCAAGATTTTTTGGGTGGTATCGTGCAATGTTGGAATCAGAGGCGATGCTGGAAGAAATGGAAGTCGCAGAAGATCCGCTGGAATTTGCCATTATCGGAGACCTGTCAGACAGCGAGTCAGATCTTTCGGAAAAAATTCTTAGTGTGCCGATCGGTGGCGAATGTACAATTTTTTTCGATTCACCAGGTGGTAGCGTTTACAGCGCCCTGTCGTTGATGACGTTGATTGCCACGCGCGAGATTCGCGCTACCGGGATTATTACCGGGGAATGTTCATCTGCCGCCATCTGGCCGTTCGCAGCCTGTTGTTACCGCAAGGTAACTCCCTTTAGCGTGATGTTGTTTCATCGGATGAAGTGGCAGAGCGAGGAGCAGGTGGGACTGGGAGAGGCATCCGAGTGGGCGAGACACTTTGCTCAGCTGGAACAGGAAATGGATTCCCTGCTGACGCGCTTCTTCGGTACGGCGAGCCAGCAAGTCGAGCAATGGATTCGTGAGAGTCGATACATTACCGGTCGTGAGTTGGTTGAGGCTGGACTGGCAGATCTATTAGAATTGTCTCCCGTCAGGCCGCTGCAAGGCGAAAGTAATGACGGCTCCCCGGGTGCTCAGCAGGAAAGCGATAAACTGAAAACGGCGCACGTTGCCTGACTCTGCTGGTGACGGAATCGTATTAACCAACAGGAAATGCGAATTCGGGTACGAGAAGCCCACGTGAACTGCCCTTTAGATGACGATGATTGATCAACCCGCACCCGTTGCAGATCCTCCACTTCCCTTGCTGGTAACCGGCGTGGCAGGTGTGGCAGGATTCAATGCCTTTCACTATTTCCAGGAACGTTACCCAGGCCAGGTGTTCGGGACACGTAGGGCCGATAACTGGCCGCTGAGTGGCCCGGGTATTCACGGTTGCGATGTGGAGGATTACGAGGGCTTCGCCGCCTTGTTTGAACAGCACAAGTTCCAGTCTGTTCTTAATTGCGAGGGAACCTGTAAGCTTAAATCCTGTGAATTGGATCCAGCGATGGCCCAGCGAGTTAACGTCGTTGGAGTTCAGAACCTGTTGAAACTGGTTCGCCAGTACCAGGCTCGCATGATCCATCTTTCCATCGACCTGGTATTTTCTGGAACAGGCCAGGGAGGCCATGTGGAGCAGGATGCGACTGATCCGGTCACGGTCTATGGTCGGACCATGGTCGAGGCGGAACAACTGATGGTGCAGGAGAACCCGGCTGCGTGCATCCTGCGTATTTCCCTGCCCATGGGGATTAGCCATAACGGACATGCTGGCGCAATTGACTGGATTCAATCACGATTTGCGAAATCAAAACCAGCGACGCTTTACTACGATGAAATTCGTACTCCGACCTACACGGATTGTCTGAATCGCCTCTTTCAACGAGTGCTGGCTGCTGATTTGCGAGGCTTGTATCATGCTGGTGGGCCGCGTTGCCTGAGTCTTTACGAGATTGCCCAGATCGTGAATCGCATCGGGGGGTATGCCCCGGAACACCTGCAGGGCTGCTACCGGGAGGAAGCCGGTCCCATACCGCCAAGGGCGGGAAACGTGACCATGAATTCTGACAGGCTGGCCGCGGCGATTGGTTTTCAACCGTTCGATCCCTGGCCGTATCATGAATCCCATCTGCCTACCCACCGCGACTGGCACCGAGAGCGGCCTGGTAACGAGACAGGTTCTCCGGAATTGCTGGCCCAGGTGCTCTATCGTAACCCTCGTTACTCCTAGTTAACGAGGTATCGCAAAGAGAGCCGATGGAGAGGACTGTCGTTGGATAAGCCAGGCTCAGGATGGGTGTGGCCAGTCCGCATCCAGGAAGCGGCCGTTTTCGCTGATCAGTTTCCCATCCACGAAGATTTGGCCGCCGTTACGTAAGTCACAAACCATGTCCCAGTGCAGCGCTGATTCGTTGGTGCCCCCGGACTCGGGATAGGCTGCACCCAGCGCGGCGTGAAATGTGCCACCAATCTTCTCGTCGAAGAGCGTGTTCTTTGTGTACTGGGTGATCGCGTAATTCGTACCGATGGCAATTTCTCCGAGGATCCTGGCACCAGGATCCTGGTCCAGCATGGAATGCAGGAAAGCTTCTCCCTTGGAAGCACTGGCTTGCACAACCTTGCCTGCTTCGAAAACCAGTTGAATATCTTCCACTTCCCGCCCCCCATGAACGGCCGGGAAACTGTAGCAGACGGTTCCCTCGGTGCCGGTTTCTACAGGGCCCGTGAAGACTTCTCCATCCGGAAAATTTTCACGGCCGTCACAGTTGATCCAGGTTCGATCCGTGACATCCAGCCTGAGGTCCGTTCCCTGGGGTGTGACGAAGTGAATTTCTTTTGTGCCGGTCAGGTAGTCGACTAACCGCTGTTGCCGAACGCTGATTTGTTGCCATGCAGCGGCCGGATCTTCCAGGTGCAACAGGCCACCACGGAAGACGAAGTCCTGGTAATCTGCCAACGACATTTCGGCATCCTGGGCCGATGAATGGCAGGGAAACTGGGTGCCACACCAGCGCAGTTCTTTGCTGGCAGCGCGGTCCAGGAAAGTTCCCAGTAGTTTCTTCCGTGCCTGGCTGCGGAGTCCCTGTTTTTCGGGTGCAATCGCTGTCAGGGCCTTGCTGTTTTGTTGGCCCCAGAGACTAATCGCGACATCGATCGTCTCCGTCTCAAATTGGGCCACCGGATTCTCAAAGCGAATCTGCTCGTCCGTGCCATGTGCCAGCAATAATTCGGCACAGTTTTCCGGAGCCATGCTGACCATGGGATGACCACCAGCTTCCAGTACCTTCTTGTACAGGATACTTAGCAGCGGTTCGGTCAACGGCGAACCGCTGATCCTGACCAGGTCACCAGGTTGTACAGAGGTACAGTGCTGAACAATGACGTCAGCCAGCTTCAACAGGCGTGGATCGTTCATCGGGAGAGTCCTTTCTATGGGGTGGATCGCAGGGAATCGTAGTACAGCAAACCGACCATGGTCTTGGCATCATGAATTTTTTGTTCGTGCACCCACTGGATGGCCTGTTCCCAGGGAACGATAAGATTTTCAATCGTTTCTCCCGGTTCCCGAGCAGGTGGACCGGCGACCAGATCCGTGGCTACGTATAGATGCATCCATTCGTCGAGGATACCTGGAGAGAGAAAAAAACCGTGCAAATGTTGGATGTGCTGGGCCTGGTAGCCGGTTTCTTCCGTCAGTTCCCGGGAGGCCGTTCGGCCAGGTTCTTCATCCGGTTCGAGGGTCCCGGCAGGTAACTCGATCAGGGTTTGATCGATCGAGAGTCGATAGTTCTGGATCAGGCAGACATGGTTTTCGTCGACCATGGGGATGATGGTAACCGCCCCAGGATGCTGGATCACCTGGCGACAAACCGTTCCCCGGTTGCCCGTCGTTGTTCGTTCAACCACATCAAAACGTGACGTGCTGAGTAGATGGGTTTCTTCAAATGTCATAAGAGCTGAAAACTCCGGGGTAAGTACATGAGCCAGTCGTTCCCGGTGAACGATGGTGGATCCTGGATCGCTTAGCCAGGTCCCCTGGAATGTGTCCCAAGATAGTGTGGCTGCAGGAACTTGCAAACCGGGTGTGTCACGAACCACATCCCGGACTTTTCCCGGATCCCTCAATCGTTTACGCTCGAGGCTTACCAGGGTAAGGCCGATGAGCGTTAGTGCGAATGAAGCGGTCCTGGAGAATCTGTCATTGCCAGTCGGGAGACGTGGAAACCAGATGAGTGAGCAGGAACCAGCCAGGGAAGATCTGATCCGGACGGCCACGGCATTGACGGAGCGCGTCGAATTACAAGTCGAAGGGTTTGACGCATTACTGGTAATTGGTTTTCGGCGTTCCAGTGGTTCCATCTACGTGGGCGAGGATCCCGTTTATCACTTTAATGGCACGGGAGAACTCAGGCGTGCTCATTGGCAGGGAAAACTTGTCAAAGCGGAGGCTGGAAAACTGGTCGCCCTCAGGCGTCAACGTGCCCCGGGCCAGGCAAACCTGCTGCGTCACGAGTGGAATGCAGCGGAGACAGCTGCATTTCTCGAGCAATTGGAGCAGTGTCTTGAGCGATTGCGTGCAGCACTGGAACAGCAACAGTATCGTGTGACCCGGCAGGTACCAGCAGATCAGGACCTGGTGGCACAATGTTGCCAGTGGCTCAGGAACCTGCCCAACCCGATACAAGTGGCTGCGGTAGCCAACGTTCACTGATTCGTTTCGTCGGTCGGTCCGGGATCCTGGAAGGGAAGCGTGCAAACGGTGGCAGATCCTGCCGGTCCAGTCAGCATGGTTCCTTCCTCGTCATGTCCGCGATGAACCAGGGCCAGGGCGAGGGCCGCCTGGTAGCCGGGTGAGTAGCAGGAGGAGGTAATCTGTGCCACGGACTTGTCGTCAACAAGTAATTCGCTCCCCACGGCCGGAATCTCCGCGGATGGAAAACGCAGTCCACGCAGTTTACGATTGACATGCCCCAGGGCGTCAATCCGCGCCACCGTTTCCTGTCCGAGGTAACAGCCCTTGGTAAAGCTGATCGCCTGGCGGTCCCGGTCTGCTTCCTGGGGCAGGTTGTTCTCGGTCAGGTCCCGGCCGTAACAGGGAAATCCTGCTTCGATGCGACATGTTTCAGCCGTTTCATCGAGGCAGCGTTGAATTCCCGCGGCGGCCAGGATTTTTGCGATGCGACTGGCATCTTCCTGTAGGCAGTTGACGCTATAGCATGGATTTCGCGACCAGGGAACATTTCGAATAGATACGGCGATCGATTCAATCAGGGTCTCACAGTGCTCTAACTGATTTGAGGGCACGTTATCTGCGCAGACCTGGTCCAGTAAGGCGGCAGCCTGTTGGCCTCCAATTAGCCACTGATGCCACGCCTGGCTTTGGTCCTGCAGCGTTACATCGTCTCGAATAACGTAACGGTCCAGGTGGCCAATCAACTTTTCGGCCTGGTTTCCACTGGTTTCCAGGACCAGTGATTCAGACTCGCAAAACATGGTTACATGACTGATGATTTTCCCCTGAAGGTTGGTCACGAAGGCTTCGCAACCATTGCCGGGTTCAAGTGTTTCAAGGTTGTTGGTGCAAAAGCCCTGCAGAAATCTTGCGCGATCCTGGCCCGTTAACTGGACCTGGGTGCGGGGACCAGCTTCCACGAGGCCAACGCCTTCGTTGAACCTCTGGTAGTCTTGAGCAACCTGTTGCGGAGAGGGGGATGTCATGCAAAAAGACGGGGGGGTAGGGAGCGTGGGGGTTAATTAGATGCGTCGGCGTTGAGAACGGCATGATGCGCATTTGCCAACAGGATACAGCTCTCGAACTGCTGGATTAAGTGACTGATTTCTTCGTTGCTGGAGATGTAGCCGAGTCCCAGGTCTTCGACGGCATCTACGGCCAAGCCACTGAGAAGATAGATGTGGTTGCGTTGGCGAGCCTCGACCAGCAGGGAAGCAGAGACAGCATCGACCGAACGATCTCGGTTGAGCTCGTGCACGAGATTCCTGGCATCTGCTCGCGAGGTAAGTCGTTGCAAGGCTGGGCCAGGTCCACATTGCAAATCGGTGCACAGAACAATCACTCCCTGGTCTTCAACGACCTGGCTGGCAACGTGTAACGCACGGGCAAAGTTGGTCCAGCTTTGCTGCTGGTCGGTACCCTCGATGGTTGCGACGACGAGCTGGGCTTTGGTTGGTACCTCGTGATACCAGGATGCCCTGGCCAGGCGTTCACCCTCGGCGCGAATTCCGGCGGCCGTGGCTGCTACGGTATGTAGGATGGTCTGACGATCACCGGGAACCAGTTGTAACATGAGTTGAACTCCCAGTAGCCAACCGGCTTCGTCAACTTCTTCCGATCGGCGTTTGCGATGGACGGGAGATGTTGTCGAACTGGGAGCCTGGAAACGTTCTCGGGTAGGACCGTCTGCGAAGGCTGGAAACAGGCTGCCATGAGGCCCCAGGTAATCCAGGGAACCGGGGATCCGTAACAGGCTGACTGGCAGGACCAGGTCCGCATCGAAAAGTGTCCGGTTGATGTGGAGAGGGCGTCCCTCCTGGGAGGTTGCCAGGAAAGCCATCTCCTGTGAGTTGGTTGGATCATGCACCTCGGTCTTGATTGCTCCCCGCACGTTCTCGGGAAGTTGGCTGAGCAACCTGGAGTCGAGAAGACTTGACTCCGAACAAACGATCGTAATATCTTCTGCTTCGATGATGCCCGGTTCGAGCAAGGCATGGATGATGCCTGCCAGTACTGATTCGGGTTGCGGGATCTCGTGATCCAGGGCGATTGCAATGCGATCCCCGGGAATGATCATCTGGGCGAGTGGTGGTAAGTCCAGGGGATTGCTCAGCGCGGCACTGACGGCTGCCGAGGGATCGTCCAGCGGTTCTCCGGAGACCGAAGAAAAGTCAGCCAGGATCGAATCTGCAGGAATTTCGATATCGAGGGTTTGATTGTTTCCGTAAGGAATTTGGCAGCTCATCCGTTTGTCAGCTTGTTCTCGAGAAGGTTTTTTTCGTACTGTCGACGCCGTAGGAGGTGTTTTGGTACAACTCCTACCCTATGAATCATAGTCCGGAATTTTTGTCGTGGTCAACAGTCGAGCTTTACGTATTAACCGACTTTTGAATAATTCACCTTGGACGAGGTGGTTAATTCATACGTTGAACGGCCCCCTGGTCCAGGTTCCGGCTGCTGGACCCCCCAGGTATAGATTATCCGGAGGCACCAGGTCATGTTTGCCGGTTATTCCAGTTAAGTCATTGATTGACAGGTCCATGGTATGAAACAAGCCAATGTTTTTCTCGTCATCCTCCTGCTGGCACTGTCCGGCTGTACCACGGATGACCCTGGTTCAGTCGGGAAGGAGATTGAATCTCCTGGAGATTCACGCTCGCCCCTGGAGATATTACAGGCCATGGTGAAAACCTACCGGGAAGCGGAAAGCTACCAGGACCAGGGTGTGGTCACATTGAGTTACCGTTACGCAAATGAATCTCGGAGAGATGTATCGCAGGCAGCCGTGAAGTGGTCCAAACCGGGTCGCCTGGGCGTACGCGCTTACCAGTTGTCACTGGCCGTTGATGGAGATCGGTTAAGAGCCGTGATTACGGATGAAAGTACGGGGGACATGGATAACCAGTTGCTGGTACGTCCGGCAGGTAAAGGAATCTCGTTGGCCGATCTCTACGCAGATTCCATGGTCAAGGATGTGCTGGTGGGCGGACGTGGAGGCCAGCCAGTTCAACTGGAGTTGCTGATGCAGGAGAATCCGCTGGCGGGATTCCTGGATAAAGAGGTGTCCCGGGAGATCTTGCCGGCAGCTGACGTGGAAGGACATGCCTGTTACCGGGTAGCGGTAACCACGATTGATGGGCGTTATGAATTGTGGGTCGATCAGGAGAATTTCCTGTTGCGACGCCTGGCTTATCCAGCAGTTTCATTTGCTGGTGATATGTTGGCAGATCCCCAGGTTAAGGATGTCCAACTGGTAGCCGAGTTGCGTAGTGCGGAGTTAAATCCGCAACTGGGTGCAAGTGAATTCACGCTGCGCGTTCCTGAGAAAGCCAGGCAGGTTGAGCGTTTCGTGATACCTCCTCAACCCCTGCCGACGGATCTCTACGGAAAACGTGTGGGGATTTTTCAATTCAAGGGGCTTGATGGTAGTACGGTTTCGCGAGAGGAACTAGCGGGAAAAGTGACGGTCCTGATGTGGTTCGTGGATCATGAGGCGAACCGCAGTACCGTAGCTCAACTGGACCAGGTGGCGAGCCAGTTCAAGGATGATCCGCGAGTTTCGGTTTACGCAGTCTGCACGGAACCGGCGGACGTGCCAGATCAACAAATCCAGGTCCTGGAGAAAGACTGGCAGCTCTCGTTACCAGTGATGCGTGACCTGGAAGCATATGGAAGAGATATCTTCAGGATTCCGGTGGCGCCGACCCTGGTAGTGCTGGACGGAAAGAGTCGTCTGCAATTGTTCGAGCCTGGCCCCAATGCGGAACTGGCGAAGCAGCTGCCAATGGTTCTCAAGCAACTTGTCGAGGGGAAGGACCTGGCCGCGGAGACACTTGCCCAGTTTGCAGAAGAGCATGATCTGTACCAGCAGGAGTTAGGGCAGGCACACCGGGCAGCACTCACGTCGACCCAGATTAAGCCGGCCAGTGAGCCTGAGTTATTTGAACTGGAAGAACTTTGGAGTCGACAGGGCTTTCAGGAGTCGATGAATCCGTTACTAGTCATGGCCCCCGATGGAAGTTGGCACCTCGATGTGCTGGATGCCGGTTCCGTGGTCAGGTTGGATATGCGGGGCGAGATTACGGGTCGCTTTGATTTGAAACTGGCTGAAAAAGCTCCCGTGACTTACCTCAGAACAGCGGTGGATTCGATCGGGAAACGTTGGTTTGCAGCCGGGCAAATGGGTGGTAGTCGAGTTTACGTTTATGACGAACAGTGGAAAAAACAGTTGACCTTTCCACGGGCAGAACAGTCACATCCGGGAATCGAAGATTTCAGACTAGCTGACCTGGATGGTGACGGGGCCGTGGAGCTGTACCTGGGCTACCGTGGACTGGTCGGATTGCAGCGGGTTTCCCTGGCGGGTTTGCGAGAATGGAGTTACCGGGGGGTGGAGCGTGTGCTTTCACTGGCCCCGGCAGGGAATGTTGAGCAAGGGGCCGGGTACTTGTTACTGACGACCGAGGCTGGTCGAGCCCATCGACTGAATCCCGCTGGACAGGATGTCCGGGAGATCGATGTTCCGGATGTGACGATGCATTACCTGTTTCCAGCCGCTTTTAAGACGAGTTCCGGGGCTCAGTTCTGTGCGGTTGCATCAACCAATGCTCGTGTTGCGGTCGGCCTGGATCGAGAATTGAAGCAGGTGTGGCAGTATCAATTACCGGCTGGAACCTTTTCCACGGACTTGCGGTTTGTCCAGTCTGCGGATCTGCTCGGTGACGGAGGTGGCCAGTGGCTGGTGGCTGCGGCAGATGGCACGTTACACATCGTGAGTGCAGATGGTGAGTTTGCTGATCAGTTTGCCACGGGGCGGCAGCTAAGTGGCTTCACAGCAGGGCGCCATGGAACCGATGCTGTTTTGTTCCTGGCAGATAAAAAATCGGTAACTGCCTGGCGTGTTCGTCGTCGTAGCGTGATGCCGTGACCTGGTTGTCGCGTTCATTGCGTGGATAGACGCGTCTTACTGCATGCCAGGTATATTTATCACATTCGCTACAAGCGGAATGGCATGACATGCCAGGTCGGTGGGATGTCGAGGTGCGTCCTAGTAATAGGTAACGCTGTTTGAAAGCGTACAATCGTTACAGCTGACACACGTTATACAGCCCTGTCGGGGACTGTTCATAAAGTGGATTCGTGGCCAGGTCCAGTAAAGCCCCCGGAAGCAGTCCGTCGATGATGAGATCGATGGATTTTAGTATGAAATCCTCTGAGTTCAATGGATTTGACTGCTAGATAAGTTGCGAGCTTCCAGATTTATTCCTTTTTTCGAAGTCGCTGCATTTGGCCGAACGAATAACTGAACAACAATTTTTGTGCGTATGTTTATATGAGTCAGCGTTTCCCAATTGAAGGAGCCTCCCAATGAGAACGCGAATAATGTTTCCCGTCATTATGGCGGTCGGATTAGTGTTGTTAATTTTAGCGTCGACCTCCAACGCCCACGCGATTGGATTGTTGAATATCGGTCATGGTTGTGATGGCAAAGCCAAGTGTGATGCCAAGGCCGAGCCCAAGTGCAAAGCCGAACCCAAGTGCAAGGCCGAGCCCAAGTGTGGTAGCAAGGTCCGCGAGAAGATGGGTCACCTGCATCGTCGCAGTTGTGATGCCAAGCCGAAGGCCGAGCCCAAGTGCAAAGCCGAACCCAAGTGTGGTAGCAAGGTCCGAGAAAAGCTCGGTCACCTGCAACGCCGCAGCTGTGATGCCAAGCCGAAGGCCAAGTGTGGTGCCGAGCCGAAGTGTGGCGCCAAGAAGAAATGTGGTTGCAGTGCTGCTTAAGAAATCAGCAATATGCTGAACGCGTTGCTAAGCAATGGGAAACGCTTGGTAATTCGTTTCATCAAAACCGCACAGAAAAGCCCTTGTATTTATACAAGGGCTTTTTTGCATGCGCTGGGAGAAAACCAGATGTTTAGGCTGTTTCGTGATCATGCGAGGCAAACTTGACAAGTTGCCGACAGGTGTGACAAGCTATCGAGAAGGACGGGGCGTGCATGTTTTCAAGGTGCTCCGGGCGATGGCTGGAAATCCCAAGGTCGGTTTTTGCGAGGTGTCTGGATGATGGATCAAGCAAACGCGAAAAATCCATGGTGGCTGCTGCTCGTGGTGATCCTGGGGCCGGGATTATTGGCAACGCCGAGTCAACTAGCTGCTCAACAACCGGGTCCCCCGGTTTCCCGGTTCCAGCAACTCTTGTCAGCCGGAGAGTTTGGCCCGGCACGGGCAGTGATTGAAGGAACCGCGGATCGTGTGGTACGAGATCGCTTGTTAGCTAAATTGGCCACTGCCCAGGCGGCAGCCGGTTCATCCTCCGCATCCATCAGTTCCCTGAATGCGATGCGCAGTGGTCGCTTACGTGGCGAGGCTATTTCCGGGATCGCTCAGGGCCATGGGGCCGGGAGTCCTGGTGGCGCTGCAATGGCGGATTTCGATTCCCTGATCGAATTGATCACCACCACGGTGGCCCCGGACAGTTGGGAAGAGGTGGGGGGAGCTGGAACGGTCGAATCGTTTGCCGGCGGTGTTTATGTGAACCCTGCGGGAGTCCTGAGGCGTTTGCAGAAGAATTACCCTTCTGCCTTGTTCGATATACGTTCGGCAGGCCTGGACTCGTCTCGAGGAGCTCCTCTGAGTAAAAACCAGTTGTACCAGGCCAGTGGCTTACGCAAGGTCTCGCTTAATCGACTGGAGAAACAGATCCAGTTGCGTTGGCTGCAGGGTCAGGAACCCGCGGAGGCAATGCGTTATCTGGCCGGGATCTACCGGGTCAAGTACTTGTTGGTTTATCCCGATACAGGGGACATCGTGATTGCCGGTCCGGCGGGTCCTTGGCAGCCTGCGGTTGATGGCAGGATGACTAACGTCACGACTGGTAAACCGGTCCTGCAACTGGATGACTTGGTCGTACTGTTACGCAATGCCTATCGACCTGATTCGAGGTTTGGTTGTTCGATCAATCCGCGGCAGAATAACCTGGCAGCGACACGGACTTACCTTCAGAAGACCGGTGAAGAGACGATCAAGGCCTCGCAACGAGGGCAGTGGCTGTCGGGCCTGCGGGATGCCATGGGTAAACAGGATGTCGTCGTGTTTGGAATTGACCCGCAAACGCATGCGGCACGCGTACTGGTGGAAGCTGATTATCATATGAAGCTTATTGGAATGGGCCTTGCACCTGGGACGCCCGGTGTGACGGGGTACCTGGAGAATGTTTCCGGGAAAACAACGTCGATGAGTCTTTTGAGATGGTGGTTCACACTGAACTATGATGCCGTGGAAACGACATTGCAGCGGAATGCTTACCAGTTGCGTGGGCCGGGCGTCAAAGTGCTCAGCGAAAATGAATTGTTGACCCAGCAAGGCCAGCGAGTTCAAACCGGTAAGTCAGATATTCTAACCCAGCAGTTTGCCCAGGATTTTACGCGTCATTTTGAAGCGCTTGCGGTCCGCTATCCGGTTTATGCCGAGTTGCGGAATATCTTTGACCTGGCCCTGGTGTCTGCATTGGTTCATGCGGAAGACCTGGGAGGACAGGTTGATTGGTCCGCATCGCATTTTCGTGATCCGGCAAAGTACCGGGTACGCAGGGCGGTGGCTCCGGTGGAAGTCGAGAGCGTGATCAATCATCGTGTCCTGGGAGGCAAGCAAATCGTTGCCGGCGTCAGTGGGGGGGTTCAGGTCGATCCGCGATCACTGTCCAAGCCGGCTGCCATCAAGACCGATGCTTATGGCTTGATGAAAGCTGCTCATCGTGACTCCGTTCCCAAGCAACTGGGCGGATACCGCTGGTGGTGGGACTGACCGATTGTCCAGTGCGATTACCCAATCCATTATCGTGGGAAGAGAGCAGACTCGATTTTCCCCAGCTGGATTTCTCGTTGTTGGAGACTGGCCGTTGGAGTGAATGTTACCTCCTTGCGGACCAGCCGACTTAGTTGCTGATGGGCAATCCTGCGGACGTCATGCTCTGGACGATTCATCAGGATGAACCAGATGCGGGGGCTACTCAACAGCCATGCCGTTACAGCCTCTGGTGTGTCACCGGTGCGTGTGGTGAGCGATTGGCAAATTCTGCGTATTCTTAATCGCTGTTCAGAGGTCATGTTTCCCGTGTCGAGTTGGCGCAGGTAGCTTACGACAGGTTGTCCCATGGCCCGTAATTGACGGTCGGCCGATTGCCGAATCCGGAAGGTGGGATCAGCCAGTTGCTCGATCAATCGTTGTAGTTGGTCGTAGGCAGGATGTGTCTGGTAGCTGGCCATTCGTACCAGGTTGGTTTCCACCTGTTCTGACCACTGGTCCAGTTGCCAGTTTGCGTGAAGCAGTTTTAAGAGCGGGTAGAGGTGATGTCGACAGGGATCTGGATGTTTCAGCATCAATTGCCAGAGATGATGTCCCTCGTAGGTCACAGAGGACTCACCCTGGGAAACCAGTAATCGCATCGGACCTTGTTCTGGCTGAAGGAACTCGATGCTTGGCCAAGCTGCGTTTTTAGCGCACGTTTTCTTCATGAGCAGTCGATTATTGTTGACCAGTTCAATGTGAATGGTTTGGTTGGTGTCCTTGTATTCGTAGGTGAATAGAGGTATTCCAGCCACGATCTTCAACGTAACTTCTTCTCGTGTCTTTCGTTTTTCGTTGGTAACGGTTGCACTACGACTCTGCCCCTGGCGTGTGTCACGCGTGGTGATGCGACCCTGTACCAGTTCAAAGCGAATCCAGTTCAATCGCTGGATCAGGTCGCTGGTGTGAATTTCCTGGCCTGGAGAGGGATGACCGTGGCAAAGGATGATTCCCGTCAGGGTAAGGATAAGCCTGGTCCATGAGGTTTTACTGGCCAACTGCATCGGGTTGACTCCCTGGCAAGTTGAAGATGAGATGAGAAAGATGCTTCCCGTCTGGAACTGGGTAAATGGGAAAATCGAGGGGCCAGAAGTGTACTGGAATTGAGCTTTTAACTGGAGGTCGATTTCCAGGCTCGGTAGGGAACCCCAGCGCGGAGCACAAGGTTAAGGCCGAAACGCTGTTGAGACTGGTTTTTTAGAGTTAAAGCCAGTTTTTTGGCCGCACCTGCAGCGGCTTGATCAGCATGGTAGTCACGTAAACTGCCAGCTAGTCGTCTACGTCCGAGGGTTTCCAGGCGTCTGCAGCCAACCCATAGGTCTGGATTTCATGAGATCCTTGTCGCGAACCAGGCAGGACAAAGAGGGCTGCCAAGGGAGGATAGGCCTCGCAGTATTGAAAGGCCGCCTCAGGACCCATGACAAAAAAAGCGGTCGCCAGGGCATCAGCCAGGGCAGCGGTAGGAGCCAGGACCGTTGCCGACAGGACACCGTCAGCCGGATGGCCATTGCGTGGGTCCAGCACATGACCAAAACGTTTCCCCTGGTGGTAAAAAAATTGATTGGCACTACCGGATGTACCAAGCGCACCATCCTGCAGGCGAATTTCAGCAAGTCGCTTTTCCGGTTTCAGGGGATGGCGCAGGGCGACCCACCAGCCGGGTTCATTGGAGCGGTCCGGGTAACGGGAACCTGCGGCCAGGATGCTGCTCATGCCACCGTGGATAATATAATCCTGGATATCAGCATCCTGGAAAAGTTCGCGGCATCGATCGAGTGCATATCCTTTGCCAATACTGCCCAGATTGATTTCCAGTCCCGCGTTGGTGAAATGAACGGTTTCTTGATCAGCCTCCAACTCAAGCCACCGGGTGCCAACCTGGCGCCGCGTTTCGTTGATATGTGCGGGGTCAGGTAACTCTCCCTGGCGGCGATGAAACCCCCATAACCTGGAGAGTGGTCCGGACGTGATGTCAAAACATCCGGCGGTTTGTTCGTGGAGTTTTTTGCATTGTTCGAGTAACTGGAAAAGACCAGATTCGACAGGAATGGGACGTTGTCCTGCGTGCTGGTTTACTTGGCTCACTTCACTGTCGGACTGATAAACCGAGAGCTGCGACTCCAGTTGGTCGACCAGGTCGAGTGCCTCGAGGGCGGTATCGGTAGCTGGGCCGTAGCGATCCATGTCCCAGAGGATCTGGAATTCGCAGGCCATGGCGCGACGGCTGATTTCTGCGAGGCAGGCCTCGGCGCGTGACGAAGCCGGGCCTGGTGGTTGCGTATTGGCTGGTGGGGTTTCTCCGATCACCGTTTCTGCCAGGTCCTGCAGAGCTCGCAGGGTGGAGCGTCCACGGATAAACTCGCGTCGATTAGTGTGATCCGGCTGATTCATGGCCTGTCCAGTATAGCTACTTGGATGTGGTTGCGGACGAGGAGCAAAGGTTAGAATGGGTAGGTCCCAGGCCAAGTCGGGAAGTTTACCGCTTGTCGAGGGTTTGCTTTTGTCGAATAATGGGCTGTTGCCCCAAAAGCGAGGGCATGTTGGTGAAGGAGAGTTGATCGTGATGTGGCTTCTATGCAGAAAACGCCTCGTGACAGGTTTGTGCCTGGTCATTCTTCCAGGGCTGATGCTCTATGCTCAGCGCAGTAAACCGAAGGTCCGGCGGGCAAAATTACCTGCTGCCAGTCTTGGTGGCCTGGATTCCCCTTTTTTCGAGAATGCCTTCGAGAAACTCAAAGGCGCTCGAACGATCGGTACCGGTACGGTCTCAGCAAAATCGGGTAGTACCGGGAATCAGCCTGGCGATAGTCCACCTGCTACTGGTTCGTTTAACTGGAGCGAGATGATTTCAAGTGAAACGATAGAAGACGAAGTGAAGAGCTTGAAACTGAAGATTGATATGGACGTTAACCAACCCTCGGCATTTGCTGGGCGTGGTTACCAGAAAGCAAGAGGACATTTTTCGATGCTTGCTGCGTTGTTCGGAGTGATCAACGAGTACGATAAAGATGTTCGCTGGAAAAAAGATGCGGATAAAGCGCGTGACTTGTTTGCCAGGACGGCTTCCAATTGCAAGGTGGGCAGTATCCAGGCTTTTAACGATGCCAAAGCACGCAAGCTAGAACTCCAGGATTTGCTTAGTGGAAGTGGCCTGGTTACTGAAGCGAGTGCTCCCGTGGCGAGTTGGGACAAGGTCATCGGACGGTCACCGTTGATGAAACGCTTGGAATCATCCCAGCAAGCGAAGTTGCAGCCGTATACAGCCAGCAAGGGCGAGTTTAACAGCAACATTGACCAGGTATTGCATGAGGCCCAGGTCGTGGCTGTCTTGAGTGAAATACTGCTCAAGACAGGCATGGAAGACGCAGATGACGAAGACTATGCCGCCTATGCCCAACGGATGAAAAAAGCGGCCCAGGATATCAGCGATGCGGTCAAGCTGAATAACCATGAGGCAGCACGCAAGGCCGCTGGTGAAATCAGCAAAGCCTGCACCGAATGCCATGAAGGCTACCGAGGCTAGCGAAGACCTCGGCAGATCCGCCGGCGGGCGTCAGGGGGTTGGGTCTATGAATCGCTCCCAGGGACTTCCCTTGATCCTCTGGAAGTCCTCCTAAGTCCTTTGTGGTTCGTTCTTTCGGGGTCATGTCAGTCGTAGGGATCACGGATTCTGGTTAGAAGGCGTGGCCGAGAAAATCTGCGCAATTTTCGTGCAACATTACGTGTATGCGTTTAATCTGGATGATTCGGGATGACGAACATGAAGATAGGTGTATTTCCTTAGTATTTTCCAGCTATTTTGAAAGCAGACGTTTCCTGATGAGAATTCCCTCGTTCCCACGAATTCGCCGTTCCAAGCGTAGTCGCCATAGCCTCAAACGAAACCGCCGGCAGCAAGCTCGTAGTTCGTTTTTGAGTAACTTGAGAGTTGAGTCCCTGGAAGATCGTCGGATGCTCCATGGTGGCGCCGACATGCCTCATGATCATGCTCCCGCTCATGATTTAAGCGATGATATTCACGCTGACCTGAGGATTGTGATCGAAGGGCAGCAGGTTACGATTCCCCAGGATGTGGGTGTGGGTGGTTCAGGAAATATTTCCTTCGTCCATACCGAGGCCAC